>ULNQ01016519.1_pt1 | contig 15758 bp, 10 predicted proteins | sample 1951951 | NCBI WGS metagenome assembly ULNQ01 (sample SAMEA4835580, study PRJEB28245) | human gut metagenome | biome: gut microbiome; material: fecal sample | place: Denmark | collected 2008
AACGGGCAATTTCGGGTGCGGTAAAGCAAGCCTGCGCATTGGAAAGTATGTAAAGTTTTTTGCCTGCCTTTTTCAGTTTTGCCAGCGTTTCCGTTACGCCGTCGTAAACGGCAATGTGTTGTGTGGAAAAGGCACGGAATTCCTGCGCAAGGTGTTTTGCCAGCACTTTGCCTATCTTTTTGCCCTTGTTGGCGCAAATCAGACGGAAAATTTCCACAACGTCCACTTCGGGATATTGGAAGTTAGCCTTGCCTTGGTTTATTTGCAGTTCGCAACTTGCAAAATAGGCTTCTTCAAGTTCCTGTGCGGAGTAGTTCACGCCGTAAAAAGCAAGCGTATCGGCAAGTTTTTGCCAGGTGGCAAGTTCGTATTCGTTCGTGCGGATGTCCACCAGAGTGCCGTAAATATCAAACACGTAATTTTTGTACATAAAATGCCTCCTTTATGAGATATTTTTCGACTAGATTGTAGCACTGTTTTCACTTTCAGTCAAACAATGTTGACGTCCTGTCCGACCGATGGCAGAAAAATGCAACTTTTTGCCAATTTTGTGTTAGTGTTTTTGAAAATGTCGGGCTTTTGCAACGCATTTTCGTTGCGGTTTTTCAAATTTTTTGTATTTCCGCCAACAATACTAATTTTCGCAGTAACGGCAAACAGTCCGTTGTGTCCTTGCGACTTTTCATCGTATGAGGTGCAGGCGTTTGCGTCCGTCAAAAGCGTTGCAAACGTTTTTTACATTGTCGGTAACGGTTTGTCAACTTTCGTTGCGGTTTTTCAAATTTTTTGTTTTTCCGTCAACAATACACCTTGCACGCACAAAGGGCAAGCAGACCGTTGTGTTGTTGCGCCTTTTCATTGTTTGAGGTACAGGCGTTTGCGTCCGTCAAAAGCGTTGCAAACGTTTTTTACGTCGCAGTTAATTGTAGGCAACATTGTCGTTGGTCAAAAACCGAGGTATTCCACCCCTACAAGCAGTATTTCGTTTATTTTGGGATTGGAAATTTTGTATTTCAAAATTTTCCCCTCTCTTTCGCAGGAAACGACGTCCATGTCCCGCAAAATACGCAACTGGTGGGAAACGGTGGTCTGATTCATTTTCAGAACTGCCGATATGTCGCTTACACACAGTGGCGCAATGGCAAGTGCGGAAAGCAGTCGCACCCGTGAAGGGTCGGAAAACAGCGCAAAAAAACGTGCTATTTTTTTCGTTGCGTTTTTGTCGGGCAGATAACAATCCAAATCGTCCAGAATTTGCGGTGTCGCTTGCAGCATATTTGCTCCTTGTTTACTGTACAATAATGCAGGCAACGTTTTTCCTCTTGTGCAACGTCGCCCTAAGGGATTTTTTGCACAAATATTGTACAAAAAGTACTTTGTTGCAAATTGTCGCATATTGTAGTAAAAAAACAAGGATTGTAAAACGCAATTTGTTTTCGTCAAATTTCGTTGCAAAATCGACGGTAAAAGGAGTTTTTTGTATGAATATCACCACAAGTCTGCTGTATCTGTTGCTTTTGTATGCCGTGCTGGACAAGGACAACAAACTTTCCGTTACCACTGGGCTTGTCATTGCTTTTGTAATTTTGCTGTGCAACTGTTACAGACGCAACGCATGCTGTTCCAACGGCGTAACTTCTTCGTCAAACAACATTTTCACCACCCTCAACGGCTTTTAATGGGGCAAGTTTCACCTCGCTGCCCGATTGACGCAGTACCGCATGTTTTGCCACGGGCGTTTTTTGCCCTGCATGCGCAGTAAAACGCCTGCCCTTGCGGTTTTCCGTAATTGTGCAAGCAAGCATATTGTGCCTACACAAATTAAACGCAAAAATATGCGGTTTTGTTGCGGTTGAAAAGGGCCAACTTTTTTCGGGTTTGACCTACGTGAAAGAGTAAACTTTTTGTTGGGTTTTGCGTTGTTTAAGGTGAAGTTGTCCAAACAAAAAGGCGTGTGCTTTGCAATTCCGCTTTTGCGGTTATTGCTCTTTGCACATGCCTTTTTCAATTACGAAATGTTTCGCCCCGTCGTTTGCCACCTGCGTGGCGGAGGTAAGCAAAATTTGTATTTCTCCGTCCAAACTCATCAGCCGTTTTTGTCTGTCGGGGTCAAGTTCGGAAAGGACGTCGTCCAAAATCAGTACGGGATATTCGCCCGTCAAATTTTTGAACACCGTCAGTTCCGCAAGTTTCAGCGTCAAAGCGGCGGTGCGCAACTGTCCCCTGCTTCCGAAGGTGCGCACGTCCACGCCGTCTATTTTTATCTGCAAATCGTCCCTTTGACAGCCTACCGTGGTGTAACGCAACTGAAAATCCTTTTCCACGCTGTTTTCCAACGCTTCCAGATACTTTTCATATATCTGCTTTACCGTTTCCCCCTCTATTTTGGAAAGATACTGCAAAAAAAACGTTTCCTTGCCGTCGGTAAGTTTGGCGTGGCACGTTTGGGCGTAGCCTTTCAGTTTTTCGCAAAAGCGGCGGCGTTTGGCAATTATCCTTGCCCCCTCTTCGGCTATCACCTGGTTCCACCCCAACACGGCGTCCCGTGCGTCCTGAATATTTTTCGCCTGTTTAAGTGCATTGTTGCGTTGCGCCAACGCCTTGTTGTGTTTAAGCAAACTGTAAAAATAGTTTTTGTCCGTCTGGCACAGGTCTATGTCCAAAAAACGCCGTCTTTCGGCAGGAGATTGACTTATTATCTTTATTTCGTCGGGGGAAAAGTACACGCAGTTGAGGTAGCCCATCAGTTCCCCCGTTTTTGCAACGGGAACGCTGTTGACGGCAATTTTTTTGCGTGCGTCGGAAAACAGGCGTATTTCAATTTCTCCCTCGCCGTACTTGCACAGATAGTTTACCTTTAGCAAGGCGTCCTTTTTGCCCCAGCAAATCAAATCTTTGTCCTTGTCGGTGCGTGGGCTTTTACCAAGGCAACACAAACAAACGCTCTCCACAAGGTTGGTTTTTCCCTGAGCGTTGTCGCCTACAAAAATATTCAGTCCGCCCTGCGGAAAGATTTTTTGCGTTTGAAGGTTGCGGTAGTTGGCAACGTAAATCTGCGTTACTTTCATGGTTTTCGGGTGGTTGTTTTTTCCTATTTTACCACAATATTTGCAAAAGTACAACACTGCGCAAAAGGAAAAATTTTGTTTCTGTCGGAAATTTTCACAAGTTGACCAAACAGTCAAAAAGACATCTCTTGCCAAAATAACGCACTTGCAACGGCTCAAAACGCACAAGCACTAAAATCATTGTCAAAAGTTTGGCGTAAAGGGTGTACAAAACGGTTGTTTTGTGCTACAATGTAGTAGCGAAAAAAATCTTTCTCGAAAGGTAAAAAGGAGAACTTTTATGGCTGTAAAAAACGGCAACTATTCGGAAGAACAAATTCAGGTGCTGGAAGGGCTGGAACCGGTGCGTAAAAGGCCGGGAATGTACATCGGCTCCACCGACACACGGGGACTTCATCACCTCGCCGTGGAAATAGTGGACAACTCCATCGACGAGGCGTTGGCAGGCTACTGCGACCACATCGAAGTTACCGTAAACGAAGACGGTTCTCTCACTGTGGAGGACAACGGAAGAGGTATTCCCTGCGGTATTCACAAAAAGGAAGGTATTTCCGCCGTGGAACTGTGCCTTACCAAACTGCACGCAGGAGGAAAATTCGGCGGCGGCGGTTACAAAATAAGCGGAGGCTTGCACGGCGTGGGCTTGTCCTGTGTAAACGCTCTTTCGGAGTGGCTAAAAGTGGAAGTAAAGCAGGACGGCAAAGTGCATTACCAACTGTATCACCGTGGTATTCCCGATGACAGGCTGGCGGTGGTGGGCGACGCCGAAACCACAGGCACAAAGGTAACCTTCATGCCCGACAGCGAAATTTTCGAAACGACGGAGTGGGACTACGACCGTCTTAAAAACCGTCTGCGTGAAGTAGCCTACCTCAACAAGGGCATAAAAATCACCCTCACCGACAACAGAGAGGACAGAAAACGCAGCGAATCTTTCTGCTACGAAGGCGGACTTGCGGAATTTGTGGACAACCTCAACCGCACCAAAAACACCATTTTTTCTCGACCTTTGTACATCGACAAATCCGTCAAAGAGGGCGAGATAGAAATTGCCATGCAGTTCAACGACGGCTACACCGAAACAATTCACGCCTATGCCAACAACATCAACACGGAGGAGGGCGGTTCGCATCTGGACGGCTTCAAAAACGCTCTCACCAAGGTGATAAACGACTACGGACACAAAACCAACCTGCTTAAAGAGGCGGAAAAACTTTCCGGCGAGGACGTCAGGGAAGGCCTAGTTGCGGTAATTTCCGTCAAGTTGGAAAATCCGCAGTTTGAAGGACAAACCAAAACCAAGTTGGGCAACAGCGGAATGAGAACGGCTGTAAACCGTGTGGTAACGGAGGAACTTTCCACCTTTTTGGAAGAAAACCCCAAAGAGGCAAAGGAACTTGTGCTCAAATCGGTAACGGCGCAACGTGCAAGGGACGCCGCCCGCCGTGCAAGGGAACTGACACGCAAAAGCGTGCTGGAAAGCGCATCTTTGCCGGGAAAACTTTCCGACTGTTCGGACAGAGACCCCAAACACTGCGAAATTTACATCGTAGAGGGCGATTCGGCAGGAGGCACGGCAAAGCAGGGACGTGACAGACGCTTTCAGGCAATTTTGCCTTTGAGAGGCAAAATCCTCAACGTGGAAAAGGCACGTCTTTCCCGTGCGTTGGAAAACGAGGAAATAAAATCCATGATAACGGCATTCGGTTGCGGCATCGGCGACGATTTCGACGAAAGCAAGTTGCGCTACGACAGAATAATCTGCATGACGGATGCCGACGTGGACGGCAGTCACATCAGAATTTTGCTCATCACCTTTTTCTTCCGCTTTATGCGTCCTCTCATCGAAAACGGTCACGTGTACATTGCGCAACCGCCACTGTACAAAATCACCAAAAACAAACAGGAATATTACGCATTCAACGACGAAGAGCGTGACAGAAAACTGGAACAAATCGGCTCCAAGGGTACGGAAGTTTCCCGCTACAAGGGCTTGGGCGAAATGAACGCCGAGCAGTTGTGGACAACGACCATGAATCCCGAAAGCCGCACGATGTTGCAGGTAACAATGGAAGACGCCTATGCCGCCGACGAAATAGTGTCGTTGCTTATGGGCGATCAGCCGGAACTGCGCCGTGAATTTATTGTGGAAAATGCCAAACTCGTGGAAGAGTTGGACATCTGACGGAGGTAAACAATGGCTAAACAACAAGAAGGTCATCACATCGACTACGTTGAAGCGTTGGACAAAACCAGCGTGAAAATCGTCAAAATGGAAGAGGAAATGAAAAAGTCTTTCATTGCCTACGCCATGGCGGTCAACGTGTCCCGTGCAATACCCGACGTAAGGGACGGTCTGAAACCCGTTCACAGAAGAATTTTGTACGCAATGGGCGAGTTGAACCTTTTCAACGACAAACCCTACCGTAAATGCGCCCGTATTGTCGGCGACGTTTTGGGTAAGTACCATCCTCACGGCGACAGCGCCGTGTACGAAGCGTTGGTGCGTTTGGCGCAGGACTTTTCCATTCGTTGCCCATTGGTGGACGGACAGGGAAACTTCGGCAGCGTGGACGGCGACCCTCCGGCGGCACAACGTTACACCGAGGCACGCCTTTCAAAAATAGCGTCGGAAATGTTGCGTGACATAGACAAAAACACAGTGGATTTCTACCCCAACTTCGACAACACCCTTATGCAGCCGGTAGTTTTGCCCAGCCGTTTCCCCAATTTGCTGGTCAACGGCGCCGACGGCATTGCCGTGGGTATGGCAACCAACATTCCGCCTCACAATCTGGGCGAGGTAATAGACGGCGCAATAGCCGTAATGGAAAACCCCGACATCACGGTGGAAGAACTTATGAAGATTATTCCCGCACCCGACTTCCCCACAGGTGGAATAATGATGGGGCGTGTGGGAATACGCAACGCCTACAAGACGGGCAAGGGAAGCATCCTTTTGCGTGCCAAAACGGAAATAGAAGAGCACGACGGCCGTCAACGCATCATCGTTACGGAATTGCCCTATCAGGTAAACAAGGCAAAACTTGTGGAAACAATTGCCGGCATGGTAAAGGACAAGCGTCTGGAAGGTATTTCCGACATTCGTGAGGAAAGCGACAGGCACGGCATGCGCATAGTGTTTGAACTCAAACGTGACGCAAATGCGCAGGTGGTACTCAATTCGCTGTTCAAGCAAACGCAAATGCAGGTTTCCGACGGCATAATTTTGCTTGCGCTTGCCGACGGCGAACCGAAAATTTTGTCTTTGCCGGAAATTTTGAAGTACTACATCGCTCACCAAAAGGAAGTGGTGAAACGTCGCACGCAGTTCGATTTGGAAAAGGCGGAGGACCGTTACCACATCATCGAAGGTCTGGTAATTGCTTTGGACAACATCGACAGAGTAATTGCCATCATCAAAGGAAGCGAGGACAAGCAATCGGCGGCGGCGGCTTTAAGCAGCGAATTCGGTTTGAGCGACAGGCAGACAAACGCCATTTTGGAAATGAAACTTTCCCGCCTGACGCATCTCGAAGTGGAAAGTCTGCGCAACGAACTGCACGAGTTGGAAGTAACCATTGCCGACCTGAAAGACATTTTGGCAAATCCCCCCAGAATTTCTCAAATCATCAAATCGGAACTGGGCGAAATCAGGGACAAATACGCCGAGCCTAGAAAAACGGAAATTTGCACCGACTATTCGGAAATTGACATCGGCGACCTCATCGAAAAGGAAGACGTGGTAGTTTCCATGACGCACCTTGGCTACATCAAGCGTTTGCCCGTTTCGGAGTATCACACGCAAAAACGTGGCGGCAAGGGCGTAACGGCGCACAAACCCCGTGAGGAAGACTTTGTGGAAAACATGTTCATCACCAACACTCACGACGACTTGCTGTTCTTTTCCAACAAAGGCAAGGTGTATTGCATCAAGGGGTACGAAGTGCCGGAGGCGGAACGTACCGCCCGAGGCAGGGCTATCGTCAATTTGTTGCAACTTGACAACGGCGAAAAGGTAACGGCGGTCATTCCCCGCAGGGAAAACAGCGAAGGCAACCTTTTCATGGCAACAAAAAACGGACTGGTCAAGAAAACCAATCTTGCGGAATTCCAGTCCATTCGCAAAACGGGCAAAATTGCCATTTCTTTGCTGGACGGCGACGAACTCATCGGCGTGGATATGACGTCGGGAAGCGACGAAATTCTTATGGCAAGCCACGAGGGCAAGTGCATCCGCTTCAATGAAGAGGACGTGCGTCCCATGGGACGTGAAGCGCAGGGCGTCAGGTCCATGAAACTGGACGGCGACGACTACGTCGTGGACATGGCAGTGGTAAGAGAGGGGCTGGAAGTACTCACCGTTTCGGAAAACGGTTTCGGAAAACGCAGCGACATCGAGGACTACCGCTTGCAATCCCGTGCGGGCAAAGGTATCAAAGCGGGCGTTTTCAACGCCAAAACGGGCAAACTTGTCAACCTCAAACTAATCAATCCGGAAAACGACGTTATGCTGATTGCCAACAACGGCGTGGTAATCCGTGTGCGTGCCAACGACATTTCCAAGATAGGCAGAGATACATTGGGCGTACGTATTATGAAATTTAAGGGAGAAGCGCAGGTTGTGTGCGTGTCCGAAAGCCCCGTAGAGGCGGAGGACGTGGACGACGGCGAGTAACAGTATGACAGATTACAAATCACACATTTCCAAACTTATCCATCAGGCGTTGCAAAACTACACTTCGGCAGTAACGCAGGAAGATGTGCAAAACACCCTCACGGCAGCCGCCGACGACAATTTCGGCGATTACGCATTCCCCTGTTTTTTCCTGGCAAGGACAATGCGTATGTCCCCCGTTGTAATTGCGCAAAACCTTGCGGGAAGCATTGCAACGGACAACGTGGTAACGCAGGTGCAGGCGGTAAACGGCTACCTCAACTTTTTTGTCAACCGTGCCGCTTTTGTTGCCGAAACTTTGGTCGAAGTGGAAAAACTCGGCGAAAAGTACGGCGACAGCGGCGAGGGAAAAGGCAAAACAATTTGTATCGATTACAGTTCAGTCAACATCTGCAAGTCCTTCCACATAGGACACCTTTCCACCACGGCAATAGGCAGCAGCCTTTACAAACTTTTCAAGGCTTTGGGCTACAACGTTGTGGGAATAAACCACCTCGGCGACTACGGCACGCAGTTCGGCAAAATGATTGTGGCTTTCAAACTGTGGGGGGACAAAACAACAGTGGAACAAAAGGGCGTTGCGGAGTTGCAACGTCTGTATGTAAAATTTCACCAGGAAGAGGCGGAAAACCCCGACCTCACCGAGCAGGCAAGACATTGGTTTGTAAAAATCGAACAGGGCGACAAAGAAGCCTTGCAACTTTTTGAATTTTTCAAAAAAATCACGCTGGACGACGTAAAGCGCATTTACAAAAGGCTGCACGTTACCTTTGACAGTTGGAACGGCGAAAGTTTCTTCAACGACAAAATGCAAAAGCCGTTGGAAATGTTGCGGGAAAAGGGACTCATCACCGAAAGTCAGGGCGCAAAAATCGTGGACCTTTCGGCATACGGAATGCCCCCCTGTCTGCTTGTGAAATGCGACGGAAGCAGTCTGTACGCCACCAGGGACATTGCCGCAGCCATCTGGCGCAAACAGGAATACGACTTCTACAAGTGTCTGTACGTTGTGGCGTATCAGCAAAATTTGCACTTCAAACAGTTTTTCAAGGTGCTGGAACTTGCCGGTTTCCCCTGGGCAAAGGATTTGGTACACGTCGCTTACGGCATGGTAAGTCTGGAAGATGGCGCAATGTCCACCCGAAAGGGCAACGTGGTGCTTCTTAAAGACGTTTTGGACAAAGCGGTGGAAAAAGCATTGGAAATAATCACGGCAAAAAACCCCAACCTGGCGGACAAGGAAACCGTTGCCGAACAGGTGGGCGTCGGCGCAGTACTGTTTTCCGCCTTGGAAAACAGCAAAATCAAGGATATTACCTTCACTTTTGACAGAGTGCTCAACTTCGACGGAGAAACGGCACCCTACTTGCAGTACACCTGCGCAAGGTGCAATTCCATTCTGGAAAAGGCGGGAATGTCCCGACTTGTCAAAATCGCCCACGACAATTCCGCTTTGGACAACCCCGAAACGTTGCGTCTGTGCAAGTTGATTGCATCCTTCCCGCAAGCGGTAAAGGACGCCGCCTACAAGTACGAACCCAGCATACTTTCCGGTTTGCTGATTGACATAGCGCAGGCTTTCAACAAATTTTACATGGAACACAGGGTAATTTGCGACGACCTTTCCCGTCAGAACGCACGTTTGCGTGTGGTGCAAGTTACCGCAACAACCCTCAAAAAAGGCTTGTCCCTTTTGGGCATTGCAGCGCCGGAAAAAATGTAACGGATTGCTGAAACGGCAGTGTTGCGTACCGAAATTTTGCCACCGTATTGATAAATTCGGTATACTTACAGGTCAGGTCACTGTTTGTGCATTACAAATAAACTTGCAAAAACGCACAACAGGGCGAAATTGAAGAAAAACTTTCAGCCCGTTGCCACAAATTGAAATGTAAAACAACGGTGCAGTGCAAAATTTTGAGAAAAACAAAAAAAGAGGGAAAATTTTTCCTCTTTTTTTATTTTGCGATAAAACAGGCGTTTTGTGCGTTTATTTTGTGTACACAGTTTCATTGCATTGTGGCGCAACTTTTTTTTCGGCAATGTCACGGGGCAGGGCGGAACGGCATTTGCAGTGCCTGCCGCAACAAGTGTGGTTTTCTTTGCAAAAGATTGGTTTTTTCGCAGTAAAAGTTGCAGGGAAAACACGTTTTCAAAAAAATACGTTGCGATTTTACCGAAAATGCGGTTTGGGGCAACAGACGTTTGTAAAAAGCAACATTGAAAAAAAGTAACAAGAGCAAAGAAAGGTGATTTTTTCAAAAAACAAAGCGTTTCGTCAAAATGTTACAGCAAATTTTCTCTTTTTATTTCAACAGGGGTACACTTATTGACAAAATCGGGAAAAATATGTAAACTGCAAGTACAAAAACATTGTCACATTTCCACTGTGTGTCCTGCAAATTGAATGTGGCGGGACAACACAATTTTCAAACTTACAAATTTTACGGAGAAACAAAATGAACATAGTAGACTACATTGTTTTAGGCTGTATGGCAGTTGCCCTCGTGGTGGGCATATTGAAAGGCTTTTTGAAACAAATTTTTGCCGTAGTGGGCGTTTTCGTGGTGGCGATAGGCACTTCCTACCTTTCCCCCTATCCGGAACAGTGGCTGGCGTCGGTAATAGAAAACGATTCCACCCGCTCTCTCGTTGCGCTGATTGCCACCTTCATTGTGTTGGCGTTGGTGTACGGTATGGTAACGGCGCTCATTTCCAAACTTGTCAACAAAGTGCATGTGCTTGGCACCGTCAACAGAATTCTGGGCGCAGTGCTGGCGGTTGCCGTGGTGTACCTCATTTTTGCCGTCATCATCGGCTTTTTGCTTGGCACGTCGGAAACTTTCCTGCCCAACATCAAAAAACTTGCGCACGACGCTTTTGCCGAAAGTTGGGTGGCAAACAACATCTACAAAAACAACTTTTTCGGCGATTGGCTGGTGCAACTTCTCGGCGAAAAAATCCCCTCGGTTTTGCCCGCCTGAACTTGTTGCCCATGGTTTGTGAGGGAAAAGCAATTCTGACCGACGGAAGTTTTTTGGCAGTTGTAAACACGCACAAGCCTACCCTTGCCACGAAACAATGCCTTTACCGTTGCATGAATTTTATTTGTTTAGTTAATTGCCGTTCCTTTTGCAGAAAAACCTGCTTGAAATTTAACAAAAAATCATGTCCGCTTGCTTGGCAGAGCCTGTACACAACGCTTTTGCCGTCAGCGGACTTTTTTGCTGTTTTTGTTCCTTTCGGTGCGGCGGTACCGCTTTGCAGGGTAAAGCAATTTTTTTATTGTAAAGGTGTTGCGTACAAAATAAACGCTACCGTCAGCAAGTTTTTGCAACCGTAGCATGTTTGAAGATGTTTAGCCCGTCCATTTGTCAACGTTTGCGTTTGACGCAACTTTTCCAATGTGCTTTTCTTTTGCAACTTGCCCTGAAAAAAAGCAGATGTTTTCACATCTGCTTTTATATTTTGATGCCCTAGGTTTTGAATAATCCGCATTTTGTCCGTGTTGTTATTCGCACTTTCGTAAGGTTGCCGTCGGCAAACACGTTGCGGTTTTTTTACCATTCGGTAAAATATCCGTCGGGTGCTCTGTACCAGAAGTTACCTTCTTCGGTAGGTTGATACGCCGAGTAGTAGTAGACGGGCACTTGTGTTCCTTCGCCCAAAGCGGTGGGGTCCAAATCCACCAACTGCCACTGGTCAATGCTTCCGTAGTAGTAGATTTTTTCCAATGAGGTGAAGGAAAACGCCATTCTTCCCACTTTCTGCAAACTGCGTGGCAAAGTTGCGTATCTTCCTTCGTAGCCGTAGAAGGCGTATGCCTTTATTTCCGTTACCGTTTCGGGGACGACAAGTTGGCCGTACAGTCTTTCGCCTGCTATGTACAGTTCGTCGGCGTACATCATCGGGTTGGCGTACGTTTCTTCGAAATCAATTTCACACCACGACGCCACGTCGTCTATCCACAGTTGCTGCAAACTTCTGCAATCTATAAAGGCGAGTGAGTAAACGTAGCGAAGTCCGTCGTGCAGCACCAACTGCGTCAGGTTGGACAGACCGCTCATTCCTCTGTACAGAATCTCACGTGTCGACGTTATTTCCACTCTTGTCAGCGTGGCAGGAACGCATTCGTTGTTGTTGTATTTGTCCGACGATCCGAAAATATAGCCGAAGTAAGCGGCATTTTTCTCTTCTTGCGTGAGGGCTACGCCAAATCCTCCCACATAAGGCACGGTCAGGCTTTCAAGTTGAGAGCATCCGTTGAGGGCGGAAAAACCGATTATTCCGACGTATTTCGGAATGGTCAGTTCCGTACAGGGAAGGTTTGCCAAGGCGTATTCGGCAATTCCGTGCGTTCTATCTCTGATTGTAACGGAAGAGGCGCCGTAAGCGTAATCTACCAGCCAATCGTCTACGTAGTAGCCGTTATCAAATTGCTCGTACAATAATGGGGTTCCGCCAAAAGCATATCTTCCTATGCGCCTCAAAATCGGTGGCAATGCCACGTCTTCGGTGCTACCCGTGTATGTCAGCGAACGCAAAGAAGAACATGCTTGGAAAGCTTTTTCTCCCAAACTTTGCAGGGAGTAAGGCAACACTACCTTTTCCAACGAGTCCCAATTTCGGAAAGCCTCGTCGGCTATTTCGGTGCCTTGCAACAGAGTTACTTCCTTTAAGCCCGACACATAATCTCCAAACAGATACATGAGGTTTCCGTTTGCTTCCGCCGTTGCCCCGAGGAAGGGAATCGTCAGGGTGGTCAGTCCGTCGCAGCCGACAAAAATTTCCTGTTGTAACGAAACTATGTTGCTTCCGAGGTACACGTCCGTAAGACTCTTGCAGTTGTAAAAAACGTACTGTTTTATTTCCGAAACGTCCGTTTGCAAGTCTATTTCCGTAAGCAAAACGCCGTTGATGTACAAATCGTTTGCGTAGTAGGTGGGGTTGCAATGGTTCATTTCAAAGTCAATTTGAGTCCACTGTGCAACGCTTCCCAAAAAGTTTACCTTGTTCAGATTGTTTTCCACTGTTTTAAATGCGAAATATCCCACGCTTTCCAAATTTTGTCCCAGCACAACTTCCGATATTTTCGTGTCTTGAAACGCCCCGTCTTCGATGGTTACGATACTGGGAAGATTGATGGTTCCTTCAAGAGAAGTGCATCCTTCGAAACAGTATCCGCCCAAGGTTCTCAAAGAATCAGGCAGCGTTACGTCTGTAAGTTGTGTGCAGTCACTGAATGCCGTCTCTGCAATGGAAAGCAAAGTTTGCGGCAGCGTTATCTGCGACAGTGCGGTGTGGGAAAACGCACTAACTCCAATTGTGTCTACGCTATCAGGCAATTCAATTTCACGCAAAGCGGTGCAGTTTTCGAAGGTACCTTTTTCGATTGCCGTTACCCCTTCCGGCACCGTCATGGAGTTGATCGCCGTACAACCGCTGAAAGCATAAGCTCCTATTTCCGTTACCGTTGAGGGGATTTCTATCGTTTGCAGCGAGGTGCAGTTTCTGAAAGCGTAGCTTCCTATAACCGTAATGTTTGGCGACAGTTGAATTTGCGACAGAGCGGTGCAGCCGCGGAAAGCGTAACTTCCTATAACCGTAATGTTTGGCGACAGTTGAATTTGCGACAGAGCGGTGCAGCCGCTGAAAGCATTTTGGGAAATGGTTGTTACGCTGTCTGCCATGGTAACGGAAGTTACTTTCGTGTTGCCTTGCAACGAGAAGGATTTGCCCGTACCGCTGTTGATGTTGATTGTTTCAATTTCGCTCTTGTCAAACAAAATCGAAATTTCCGAAGAAACGTCTGCCGATGTAACGCCGTTTGTGCCGGAAAAGATGTAGCGTGACCCCGTTTCTGCGTAGACGAATTCCGCATCGGGGGTGGAAGTAATCTCTTTCAACGAGTCAAGGTAGGCGAACGAGTAGTCTCCAAAGGTTGTCAACTTTTTGCCTAAATGCAACTTTGTTGCCTGCTGGCACATGTAGAATGCTTGGCAATCTACGGAAACGACTGAATCGGGAATGACAATTTCTTTCAGTCCGCAATTTTGAAAAGCAAAAGATTCTATCCCTTGCAGACAGTCGCCCATGTCCGCCGTTGCAAGGTTTGTGCAGTTTTCAAAAGCGTTTTCGCCTATCGTTACGACGTTTGTCAAAACGATTTTTTCCAGTTTGCCGTAATTTTTGAACATATTTGCAGGCACTGTTTGCATTGTTTCGGGGGAAACAAATTCCGTAAGCAGGTTTCCGTCGGCGTAGATGTTGCAGTTTGTCGGCCATTCGGTGAAAGTTTCCGCCGTCAAGCAGAATGCGTCAAAATCGGATATATATACGGAAACGTTTTCCGTAAACGTCAGTCTGCCCAACTGAACTATTCCCCTTCCCAGCGTTACATCGGTAAGGCTTGTGCAGTTGGCAAATGCGTCGTCGTATATGTATTGCACGCCGTCGCCCACAATAACGGTGGTAAGTTTTGCGGAGTTTTGGAACACAGGGGAAATCCCCCCCCGTTGCGTTGTCGCAAATTTCCAGATATTGCAGGTTAGGGGCAAAAATTGCCTCACTCGAACCAGTCAGTTCTCCGCCTATTACAGTTAAGGAAACCAGCGTTTCAAAATACATATAGGCAAAGTCTCTTCCGTTTATTGTTGCCGTTTGCAACGGGCAATCGGCAAAGACGTAGTTTACGTGCATTGTTCCCAATGACGTATTTTCCTTCATTTCAATACTTGTAAGAGAAGTGCAACCCTTGAAAGAGGTGGATTCGACGTTATTCAACGAGTCGGGAAGTACTATTCCCGTCAGACTCGTACATCCGGCAAAAGCGTTTTCCGTTATTGTGTAGACGCTGTCGGGCAAAATTACTTCTCGAAGAGCGGTGCATCCCGCAAAGGCATTTTCCCGAATTATACCTGTGCCTTCGGCAACTACGACTTTTTGCAAAGAAGTGTTGTCCGTAAAGGTGAAACGATACACGGGAATGCCCCTCAACTGTGAAGGAACGGTTATTTCCGTAGTTGTGTCGTCGTGCAGACCAACTATCACGTAACCTTCGTCAGTACCAAACAAATCAAACACGGCGTGCGCTTCGTTGCATACCGTGCAAAGTCCGTCGTCGCCGTAGAGATGTTGGTCGGACAACGGCAAGTTGTTTTTACGAACATCGCCGCAAAGGTCGCATTGCCACCTTTGGTAACCTTGTTCGATGCAGGTGGATTCCTTTTCTTCCACCAAAATTGTGTAGGAGTGAGGTGCCAAAGAGGTTTCGTAGTCGTACTTTTCCGTTTCTCCGCAAGCCGTGCAGGTTTTCATCCAATAGCCGTATTCCGTACAGGTGGAAGGCACGAAGACGTGATTTTGGAAATCGTGTCCGATGGGCGGAGTTTCTTCCAGAAATTCCCCAAATTCTCCGCATACGGAACAAACTGTGTAGGAGTTGCCCCACGACGTGCAGGTGGGTTGCACGGTTTTAACGGCGTCGAAACGGTGGAAAATGTCTTCGCTTGCTTCTTTGGAAACAAACTGAAAGTCAAACCCGTCCACCGAAACGGAATTAATCTCGTTTTTGCCGTTTCGTGTGTTTTGCGTAAGGTTGAATGATACGTGGTAAAATTTGCGGTTCTGGTTGATTTCTTCATTGGGAAGTTCCCAATACCAAGAGGGATAGCACGTAAAGGACATGTACAGCCAATTAAGGTTAAAACCGTGGTACTGAAAAAGTTCTCCCTCTATTACAAGGCGTACCTCTGCCGACAAGTCGGCTACCCATGTATCGGAAGATCCCCAGTTCACAATTATTGAGAGGGTGTTTCCGCTGCTGTCGGAGTAGTTCCAGACTTCAATCTGATTTTGTATTTCCGGCAGGTAATTGCCGTCGGTGCATTGTATCTCTTCGGTGTAGAAAAAGAGCGTTTCCAAAATGTACATGTCGCCGCCGCAAATTTCCAAAAATCTTTCTTTGCTGCCGTCAAACACAATGCGTTGCAGGCTGTACGAGGGAAGATTTT
>ULNQ01052776.1_pt1 | contig 15533 bp, 23 predicted proteins | sample 1951951 | NCBI WGS metagenome assembly ULNQ01 (sample SAMEA4835580, study PRJEB28245) | human gut metagenome | biome: gut microbiome; material: fecal sample | place: Denmark | collected 2008
AAACATTTTATTTTGAATAATATAATTTAATTAATTCATACATACTATGCTTTATTTTTTGATTTTCAAAATACACGTTACCTATTTTAAAATTTTCTAAAAACAATTTCCAAAAATTATAACGTTTCATTGCGTTAAACATTAGTGTGTTTGGTGAATGGTCTTTTAAAGTCATACTAAAAAGGTATGGAGAAAATTTGTCATAATCTGTTGACACAAAAATTTTGCCGTTCGTGATAATCATTCCAAACACCGAATGTTTCACCATTGTAAATAATAGCAAATGAAAATTTACTTGAACCGTGTTTTGCGTTCAATGAAATTTTTATTTTTATCAAGAATTTTATTTTGCATTGCGTATTGTTCGTAAAGTGTACCGTTTTGCAAGTTTACCGAATTAACGTTTCTGCACGGTCTTTTCTAAATTCTTCATTATTCATATATTGAACCAAAATAAGATTATCTTTGAATAATTTTATATCATTATTAAAAGGAAGTGACAAATCAAAGAATGAAAACAAAGGTGAATATTCAATACCGTTCAACTGCATTTCCTAAAATAAAAATTTTTACGTCATTTCTATTACGAATAATACTGTCTAAAATACCGCATTAAAATCATGCCTTCATTTGGCAAATAATAACGTTTATTTTTTTCAATTGGGTATTCATCTATGATTATAATTTTAACATTTTGATAAACTGATGATTTCAAGTCTTGAGCTTCTGTCATACGTTTAGCAAATCCAAACACTTCACCATCACAATAAAATTTACGATTTTTTGCTTCAAGTGTATGTTCTTTGAATTCTTCTTTTATATCATCAAAAAAGTCTTTTTGTGATTTTGTTTTTTCAAATATTTCTTTAAGTTCATTGTCATAACGTCTTAAATAAAGGAATTGTGAATGCTTTTTTGTAAATTGTTCAATTACAAATTTTTTTGCACCGTAAGATTTACCACAACCACGTTCACCAATTAAAACATTGACAGGGCAGTTATATGATAAAATTCTATGATAATCATAGTAGTGCATAAGCATTCACCTTCCTTAAAAATTGCAAAATTAGAAGTTTTGTTGCAACCTACCACGGCAAAATTTTATAGGAACGTTCTTCACGTTGGTGACCCTATAAAAACTACAAACAAATTGAACTTATAATTTCGCTATACTTATTATATCACAAGGTTAATGAATAATGCAAGTAAAAGTGAACATAATATTATTATATACTTTTTTTAAAAAAGTTTATAAAAAAGTATTGACATTTTTATTTTCTTCATATATAATGAAGAAAATTAAGAAAGGGTGATTCACAAATGAAAATTTATTATTTAGAATTTGAAAATTCAGTAAAATTTTTTAGAAATGACAGAAGCATTGAAATTGAAAAATCAAAATTACTTGAATTATTTTTGAAAGCAGTTTACAAAAAATATGGAAAGAAGGTGAAATTTGAATGTCTAATTTAAAAGATTATGATTTTATTGTTGGTTTTACATTATTTACATCAAAAGGATTTAAAACAATGTATAGACATTTTGATAAATTAGAAACTGCAAAATTATTTGCAAGTAATGTGAATATAAAAAATAATTGTAAAATTTATGTTGATTTAGAATTTCACAAAGATGAAATTAAAAATTTAATAAATGAAAATAATGATTTACATAAAGAAATAAATTAAAAATAGAAAATGAAAAAATTGTTGATAATGAATTTATAAGTAAAAACAAAATAAGAGAAAAAATAAAAAGACTTGATTATAATAGTGATAATACAGAACAAAGATATTTTAAGAAAGAAGTATTACAAGAATTATTAAATGAAAATCATATTCCACATATAGATTAAGAAAGGAAGTGAAACAATGAAACCACGGAACAGACGGAATGAAACGTTTTGAAGAAATAAAGAACGAATTTGAAAATACAGGAAAATATATGAATACAGTAGGTTATAATGCAATTGGTGACTTAATTCAACTGGTAGATTTACTTATAAAAAGAAATTCAATTGAAAATGGAAATTTGAAAGAATTACGAATTTTCTTAAAAGATGAAAGAATTTTAAAAATAAAAACTAATATAATAATTGCAGACAAAGAAATACTTAAATGTTTTGATAATGAAAGAAATTTATGGTTTACTTTTAATCTTAACGAAATAATTTATTACACATTAGAAAAGGTAGGTGAAGAAAATGTTTGAAGTAACTTATTCAATGGAAGGAATCATTCGTAAAATAATGATAAATGCAAATGACGCAGTACAGGCGCAAAACATATTTACAAATATGTATGGTTCAGGCAAAGTTCAAATAATAAATATAAGGAGAGTGTAAAAATGGAAGATGAAATTCAGGACAAGTTAGAAGAAATATATAATTTTAGAATTGACGTAAAACTCAAAGATTTTAGACAATATGAAGTATATGGACGAATAGATAATGAAAAGACATTCTGTATTCCAATTTTATATGACGCAAGGGCAACATTAGAAGCAAATATAACAGAAATAAGAAATAGAATTGACGCAGAAATAGTTGAATTATTTAGAAGAAAGGAAAAATAAATGATGGGAGATATAGAAAAAATTAAAAAAGAAATAGAATGTTTTACAATTCAAGATTTAGCAGAAATTATTAGATTAGAACCTTTAATTTCAGAAAAAACTTCTATTTTAGGTTATAATAAAAAACAACGTGAAGAATTAAAAAGTTGTATGTTAGAAATAGCAAAAAAGACTTTAGACCTTGCAGAACTTGAAGAAAAATTTTTAGAAGAAAATAATAACAAAATGGAAAAGAAAATTTTTGTTACAAATGAAGAAGATAAAGCAGAATTGAAAGAATTAATGAAGAAACATTTAGATAGAGAAACTTATAATATTTTAAAAGAATTATTTTAGTTTATAATTAAAAATTTATAAAGGTTATTGCTAAACCAAAAAAGCAAAATTTAAATATTTTAGCCGTACATATGCGTAAAATAGGAGAAAGAAGGTTTCATTATGGAAAATGAAGAATTAAAAAATGAAGTTTTAGAAAATGAAGGAAAGGAAGTTTCAGCGCTTGCAACTGTTCAAGATTTTGGTGCATTAAGTAAAAGCACAAACACAAAAGCAGAAATGTTCACAAACATAACAGACCAAAAGAAAATATTTAATTTAGATTCACATGTTGATAATTTATTAAATGACTGTGAAGGTGAACTTATAAGAGTAAAAGAAGTATTAATTAAGAGATACAAAAAACCTATGAAAGAACCTGTAATTGATGAAGAAACAGGCGAAATTCTAAAAGATACAGAAACAACTATGGCTTGTATTTTAATTGATGATGCAGGTAAAAGCTACGCAACTGGTTCAAAAGTTTTTACAATTCAAATGATGAGATGTTTGCAAATGTTTGGTGTAACAGATGAAGGTTTTGAAATTAAAATTGTAAAGAACAAAACAGAAAAAGGAAATAAATCATTAGGGTTTGAACTTGTGTAGAAATACACAAGTTCTTATCATAAGGAAAGGAAGGTGACATAATATTGAAAACCACAGTCAAAGGAATTTGCTTAAATTTAAATGAAAGTGAATATTATTTTAAATATAAAGGATTAATATTTTATTTTTCAAGTGAATTTTATAAAAAGAAATTTGCAGATGAAATTTCAAGTTTTATTGAAACAGAAACGTTTAAAATTCAAGTAAAATATAATATAAATATAAATTTTGATATTTTATTAATGATTTCATTATATAAGAAAATTGAAAAACGTGGGTTCAGGGTTTATGATGAAGAAAACAAAAAAGAAATTACACCTTCGTGTGGTTTAATAACAAATATATTAATGTATTAAAGGAAGGTGAAGAAAATGGCAGATTCACAAATTAATTGGCGTCAAGGTGATTTTATACGTTTAGGACAAGCAGTTGCAAGATTTAACAAAAAAATAAATGAATTACAAGCAGAAGAAAATAAGCTTTATTTACCTGAAACAATTAGTTATGCAGAAGCAAAAGAAAATATTACAACAAGAAGGGAACTAAATAGACTTATAAATTCCTTACGTAGATTTCAAAGGGAAGGTGCAGAAGATTTATACACAACACAAAGTGGTGAAGAAATAACAAAATGGGAACGTAGAGAACTTGGGATTCAAAGTAGAATTGCACAAACACGTTTACAAAATGAACTTAAAACATTAAATGAACCAACTGAAAGTGGTTTTTCAAGAGCGCAAATGGGTTCAATGCGTGTTCGTGAAATAAATGCACAAATTAAAAATCTAAAAAATATTGAAAGTGCAGTTGGTTATGAGTTTAACCGTTTACGTGAAAGACTTTCACGAATGGGCACAAGTGATTACACAATGAAAAAAGCAATTGTTTTTCGTGAAAATTATTTAAAAGAAATGGAAAAATATTCACATTTTGATAATTACGAAAAACTTATGAAAAAATTAAGGTCATTTACAAATCCTATTTCATTCTTTAATTTTGTATCACAAAATGAATTAACACGGAGATTTAACATACCAAAGTGACGAAACATACACGCAACAAGCATTTAATTCATTTGTTCAAGATTTTGGAATTGAAATTGAAGAGGATAGCATGACAAAATAAAGGAGTGAAAATATATGTGAAAAAGTTCACTGCAGATTTTGAAACGGCAGTGTGGAAAGAAAACGAAACGTGGGTTTGGGCATGGGCTTGTGTAGAAATAGGAAATGAAGAAAATTTACAAATTGGAAATAATATTGATGATTTTATAGAATTTTGCAGAAACGAAAAGAACAGTTCATTTTATTTTCACAACTTAAAATTTGACGGTGAGTTCATTATATATTGGGCGCTAACACACGGATTTTCACACGTGACCGCAAATGAAGATATAAAGGAAAATACATTTACAACATTAATAAGTGATATGGGGCAATTTTATACAATAACATTATATTTTGAAAAGAAAAACAAAAAAGTTCACAAAGTAACATTTTTTGATTCTTTAAAGATTATTCCTTTTTCAGTAGACGCAATTGCAAAAAGTTTTAATCTTCCAATTTCAAAATTAAAAATTGATTACAAAAAAGAACGACAAAAAGGTCATCAATTAACACTTGAAGAAAAGGAATATATAAAAAATGACGTTTTAATTGTAGCAAAAGCGCTTAAAGTTTTATTTGATGAAGATTTAAAGAAAATGACACAAGGAAGTAATGCACTAAACGATTTCAAACAAATACTTTCAAAGTCAAAATTTTTGCATTATTTTCCGCCACTTGATTATGAAGTTGACAAGGATTTAAGAAAAGCATATAAAGGTGGATTTACTTATTTGAATCCAATTTATAAAGAAAAAGACGTGCGGACGTGGAACAGTTCTTGACGTAAATAGTTTATACCCTTCTGTTATGTATGAAAAAGAACTTCCATTTGGTGAACCTATATTTTTTCAAGGAGAATATAAACAAGACAAAGTTTATTCTTTATATATTCAAATGATAACATGCAGTTTTAAATTAAAGAAAAATAAAATTCCAACAATTCAAATAAAAAATAACCGTTCATTTTTTAAAGCAAATGAATATTTGGAAAATTCACAAAATGAAATTGTTTGTTTAGTTTTAACAAATATAGATTTAAAACTATTTTTTGAACAATATGACGTTTACGATTTAGAATATGTATGCGGGTGGAAGTTTAAGGCAATTCAAGGAATTTTTAAGGATTACATTGACAAATGGATTACAAGAAAAAATGAAGCAACTATTTCAGGAAACAAAGGGCAAAGAACCCTTGCAAAATTAATGCTCAACTCATTATATGGAAAATTTGCAACAAGTCTTGATGTTCAAAGTAAAATTCCATACCTTGGTGAAGATGAAATTATTCATTATTCACTTTCACCAAAAGAACAAAAAGACGGAATTTATTTACCAATTGGTGCATTTATTACTGCTTACGCAAGAGAAAAGACAATTAGAACAAGTCAAGCAATTAAAGATTATTCATTAAAAAAATATGGAAAAGATTTATATATTTATAGTGACACAGATTCGATTCATTCTTTACTTCCTATTGAAGAATTAAAACTATTTTGTGATATTGACCCAGTAAGACTTGGCGCATGGAAACATGAAGGTGATTTTACAAAAGCACGTTTTGTTCGTCAAAAATGTTATTTAGAAGAAATTGACGGTGAAATCAATATTACATGTTCAGGAATGCCTAAAAGTTGTTATGATTTTGTAAAATGGGAAGAATTTAAAACAGGCTTTTCATGTGGTGGCAAATTAACATTTAAGCATGTAAAAGGTGGTGTAATACTAGTTGAAACAGATTTCACCATAAAAGAAGAAAAGACAATTCATAATATTGTAAACTTTAAAAAATAATGATATAATGAAATTACAAAAATATGTTTATAATATATTGTGAAGGAGAAATGAAAAATGGAAAAATTTATTTCACTTTTAAATAATGACGGAATGAAAGTTTTAATTGTTGTAATTGTATTGGATTTAATTTTAGGAATTTTACGTGCACTACGTGAAAGAACTGTAAATTCATGTATTGGAATTGATGGAATGATTAGAAAAGTTGGAATGCTTATTGTTGTTGTATTTTTAACAATAATTGACTATATTATTCATTTTGATTTAATAGGATTTATTCCTGAAACCATAAAAGAAATTTTAAAATTAGGAAAAGTTGGAATTTCAAGTTTATTCAATATTCTATTTATAATATTTGAAATACTTTCAATATTTAAAAATATGATATTGTGTAAACTTCCAATTCCTAAAAAATTACAAGTTTATCTTGAAAATATAATGAAAGAATTTACAGGAGAAATAAAAGAAGGTGATAAATAATGAAGGGAATTGATATTTCAGAATGGCAAGAAAATATAAATTATTCAAAATTAAAAGAACAAGGAATTGAATTTGCAATAATTCGTTTAGGTTATGGAAAACAAATAAATCAAAAAGATAGTATGTTTGAAACGCATTTTGAAGGATTAAAAAATGCAGGTATAAAGGTGGGCGCTTACCTTTATAGTTATGCGTATGTAAAAGAAGGCGCAAAACTTGAAGCAGAAAATACACTTAAAATTCTAAAAGGAAAACAATTTGACTTACCAATTTTTTATGATATGGAAGAAAGTAAACAAGCACTTCTAGGAAAAGAAGTTTTGACAGAAATGGCAAATGAATGGTGCAGAATATTAAAAAATGCAGGTTACAAAGCAGGAGTTTATGCAAATTTGAATTGGTTCAAAAATTATTTAAACCCTTATGAAATAGCAAGTGAATTTAATTATATATGGCTTGCATTATGGAACAATGACGAAAATCCAAATGTTCAATTTCCTGTTGCTTTTTGGCAATATTCAAGTAAAGGAAAACTTGACGGCATAGAAAGTTTTGTTGATTTAGATAAATGTTATTCACAGGATTTTGCACACCCTCTGGAAAATAAAAAATCAAATGAAGATTTAGCAACGGAAGTAATTCAAGGATTATGGGGAAACGGTCAAGATAGAAAAAACAGATTAACAAAAGCAGGTTATAATTATGAAGAAATTCAAAAAATTGTGAATTACAGATTACTTGGAAATAAAAAATCAAATTATGATTTAGCAACGGAAGTAATTCAAGGATTATGGGGAAATGGTCAAGACAGAAAAAACAGATTAACAAAAGCAGGTTATAATTATAATGAAATTCAAAAAATAGTAAATGAAAGGTTGAAATAAAAAATGGCACTAGAACAAAGAACTGGAACTTATGGAACATATTGGGGAAACACTTATAATTCAAGTCAAAGTCTAACATTAGAACAAGAAAAAATAAATGCTGAATATATATGGCGTGCGTTAAGTTCAAAAGGGTGGACATTAAATGCTGTTGCAGGAATGCTTGGTAATATGCAAAGTGAAAGTTCAATAAATCCACGGACGTTGGGAAGGTGATAGGGTAGAGGGTGACCCAACTGAACATGGTTATGGACTAGTTCAATGGACACCATATACAAAATATACTAACTGGGTAAGTGGTGACCCTTCAACTATGGATAATAATATTTCACGAATTTTATATGAAGTTGAAAATAATATACAATGGATTGCGACAAGTAGTTATAATTATACTTTTGAACAATTTACACATTCAACAGATACACCATATAATTTAGCGCTAGCTTTTTTAGCAAATTATGAAAGACCCGCAGACCCTATTCAACCACAAAGAGGAACACAGGGTGAATTTTGGTATCAATATTTAGGCGGAATTACACCTTCAAGTTCAAATAAAAATAAATGGCTTCAATTTAAGTCAAGAAAAAAACGAATAATTTATTGGTAGAAAGGAGAAAATAAAAATGTTAGAAAAAGAATTTGAAAAAATCACAAAGTCAATTCAAGATAAACTCGGAAAAGAAAACACAAGTTTAATTGCAGATGACCTAGGAAAATTAATTACAGACAACGCAACTATGAATAAAGATTTAAGGGGGCGTGATGAAAGAATTTCAAAATTAGAACAAGACAAGGAAGCGCTTATTACTTCAAACGGAAATTTACTTCAGCAAGTTGCAATGGGTGATGAAGGTGGTCTTATAAATAAAAATGAACCAAAAGAAGATGAACCACCAAAACCATTTGATTATAGAAGTGTTTTTGATGAAAAAGGAAATTTTAAAAGATAAGTTGACAAAAATTTGTTTTTGTTATATTATTTTAGTATCAAATATTTTATTTTGAAATAAAATTGAAAGGAGATTTTTAAAAATGGCAATTCCAGAAGGTTTAAGGACTTCCCTTAATTCAATAAGGGAAACAAGCATTCAGAACAATACACTTTATCACAGATATGTGCCTGAAATTCTTCCAACAAGTGACATTGGAAGTTTTGCAAGTCCAATTTTTGATAATCCAAATGTTATGAATGAATTTATGAACGTTTTAGTTCAAAGAATAGTTTATACACAAGTTGATATAAAACTATTCAACAACCCTTTAAGAGTTCTTGAAGGTGATAGAATTCCTTTAGGTTCTATTGGTCAAGAAATATTTATTAATCCTGCAAGGGGTAGAAAATTCAACGTTGATGATTTTGCAGGGTTACTTGCAAAATATGAAGCAGACGTTAAAGTTCAATATCATCAATTAAACAGTGACCTTCAATATTGTGTAACAATAACAAGAGCAAAACTAAAAGACGCATTTGTTTCTTGGTCAACTCTTGAAAACTTTATTGACGGATTAACACAAAGTTTATATAATGGTGCATATATTGACCAATATAACATGACAAAAGGACTTGTTTCAAGTGCTTATGCTTCAAATCAAGTTCGTGTTGAAGTTATATCTAACCCTAACACAGAAGCTCTTGCAAAAGAATTTATTACAAAAGCAAGAACAATGTTCTTAAATATGCAAACACCAACACCAAACTTTAACGCATGGCGTCAAGTTGGTGGTTATGGACGTGACATATTAACATGGTCAAATCCTGAAGATATTGTTTTTCTAGTTCGTAATGATATAGGTGCATATTTAGACGTTAACGTTTTAGCACAGGCATTTAATATTGACAGAAGTGTTTTACTTGGCAATATTATATATGTAAATGACTTTAACGAATATGATAATGAAGGAAAACTAATATTTGACGGTTCAAACATAGTTGGAATGATAGCTGACAAGTCTTGGTTTAGAATAAAAGAACAAGAGACAACAATGGACGAATTCTATAATGCAAACAACCGTACGTGGCAATATTACCTTAACTGCGTTCGTATGTACTCATATTCGTTATTTAGCAACCGGAGTCGTTTTTGCAACTGCACTTCCTTCTGTTCCAGTAACTGAAATGAAGTTTGAAGAAACTGCACCAAAAGTTGCAGTTGGAAACAAAATTTTATTAAAGTTAGCAACTAAACCTACACAAACAACTAGCGAAATAACATTTACTTCCGGAACAACAGCAAATGCTACTGTTAGAAAAGTAGACAATAAAACAGTTGAAGTTACAGGAGTAAAAGCAGGAACTTCTGTTATAACTGCAACAAGTGGAAATGTGACAGGTACTGTTACAGTTACAGTTGAATGAGAATAATAAAATATTCACCCTTAGAAAGGGAAGGAATGAAAAAACTTCCTTCCCTTATTTTTATAGAAAGGAGAAATTACAAATGGCAATTTCACCACAAACTGATATACGTTTAATAAAATGTCCTTTAACATTAAGCAATAAAAATCAAATTACATTTACAAATTTACAAGCACAAGAACAATACTTTTTATCACTTCCATACACAGAAGATATAAATGCAAGTTATCAGCGAAAAGATAATATAATTCGTTTTAATAGACATATTGATAACATTATAACTTATGATTATTGTATGTATAAAAATGAAAATTATAGTAATAAATGGTTTTATGCTTTTATTACAGGAATGCGCTATATAAATGATAATTTAACAGAAATTTCAATTGCAACGGACTGTTTTCAAACTTGGCAATTTGATTTAATTTATAAACAAAGCTTCATAGAACGTGAAATTGTACCTGTTGCAGATGATACACCCGGTAATAACTTAATTCCTGAAGGTTTAGAATTTGGAGAATTAAAAGTTGAAGGAACTGCAGAATTTGATGAATTAGAACCTGCTTATGTTGTAGCATATACTGGTGATAGTTATCAAGTGGGAGATGACCCACCTGTTCAAATTAAGCAAGAAGGGTATAGCTATAATGGAATTTATTCAAGCGTTACATTTGCAGTTGCAAATTCAAAAGGTTTTAAAGTATTAATGAAAATTATGAATGAAAATGCAAACAGTGATAAGGTTTTAACTGTGTTCACTGTTCCACAACTTGCAGTTCAAAGTTTATTACCTAATGACCCACCCGGAGAAACCACTTACAAATTTGAATTTGTACAACGTAATTTTACAGAATCACCAAAAATTAAAACTTTACTTGCAAGAAGTAATTCTTTAGACGGGTACACACCACGAAATAAAAAATTATTAACTTATCCTTATATATATTTAGCTTTTAATCCACAAAATGGAACAAAGAAAATTTATAGGTATGAAGATTTTTTAAATGCAACACCTTCATTTAAAATAATGAGTGAAATAAATCCAAATCCAACTGTTCAATTTATACCGCAAAATTACAGGGGTGCAAGTGGTGATAGTCTATCTGACAATGCGTCACTTAATGGCTACCCTACAATTTCATTTAAAACAGATACATTTAATGTATGGCTTGCACAAAATAATGATATTATTTCCTTACAAATGCAACAAGAAAATTACAATTATAATCTTGACGCAGTAAAAGGTGGCATGGGAATGGTTGGAGATATAGGAAACATGCTTTCAGGAAATCCTTCTTCTATGGTTAGCGGTTTTAGTGGGTATATTGATAAAAGCATTGAACTTAAGCGTTTAGATAAGAACCATGAATTTTATATAAAAAATCAAATGGCACAAATAGAAAAACAAGCAATGTTACCAGACAATGCAAGTTTATCTTCTTCAAATTCAACTTTACTTGGTTATAATATGTTTGACAAAAATATATTTACACGTTATACAATTAAAAAAGAATTTGCAGAACGTCTTGATAAATATTTTGACATGTATGGTTATACAATAAATACATTGAAAAATATAAATATTAATTCAAGACCTAATTGGAATTATATAAAAACACAAGGTGCAAATATTCTTGGAAATATTCCACAATATGATTTACAAACTATTAAAGAAATGTTTGACAATGGTATAACATTTTGGCACAACCCTGCAACATTTCTTGACTATTCACAAAATAATAGATAAGAAAGGAGAAAATGAAAAATGGGAAAACGTAAAAATTTTATGCGTCACAATTACCAATTTGTTGATAATTTACTTGTAAATGACGCAACATACATTGATTATTTAGAAAGATTCAAAAAAGTTGCTCTTTCTGTTTTTGAATGGGTGAACCTTCCAAAATCAATGAATGCAATGTGGCTTGAAAAATGTTTGTATTATAATGGTCAAGCAAGTCTCCTTAAAGACAAACGTTTTGGGTTTATTAATACAAATTGTTGCACAAATGGGGATTTAAATATTTATGGACTTCCTGTCAATTTTAATTGCTATTCATTTGGTTATGATAGTAACAGAAAATTATACACAGGATTAATTGAAGGCTTGACAGAAGCACAAAAAGAACAACGTGAATTTTACGAATGTATTCTTGTTCAAAACAATTGGGACAGAACACCAACTGCAGGTTCAATGGAACTTTTTGCATTACGTTTATATGAAGCAGAAAGAACCGCAGACGTAAACATAAAAGCACAAAAAACACCTGTACTTTTATTGGTAGATGAAACACAACGTCTTACAATGGAAAATATGTATTCACAATATGACGGAAATAAACCATTTATTTTTGGAGATAAGAAAAATTTAAATCCAGACAGTTTACGTTCAATTAAAACAGAAGCACCTTTTATTGCAGATAAAATTATTGGTTATAAAAAGGAAATATGGAATGAAGCATTGACCTTTTTGGGAATTAATAATATAATGGTAGATAAGAAAGAACGTTTAATTACTGATGAAGCAAATTCAAACAATGAACTTATAAACTTAAATTTGCAAAGTTATCTTGCACCACGTCAAGAAGCATGTAGACAATTCAATGAAAAATTTGGTTTAACAGGTACAGACAAAGAAATATCAGTTCGTGTTCGTTCAGACTTACACAATATTATAAAAAATGCACAAAGTATTGTAAATGATTATAAAAAACTTGATGAAATAGATAATCAAATAAACACGGAAGGTGGTGTTGAATAATGGCAAATTATACAATTGAATTAAGACATGTTTGTGATATTTATGGACGTGATGAAGTTGAAAATTGGTTCAAAGATTATAATATTTCAAATTATTTAACACCTTCACAAATTGAACAAATTGAAAAATTTGGTGTGTGGTCAAAAGACCGCCTTGCAGAAAAAATTGTTGACCATTACTATATGCGTGAAATAGGTTTTGAAACACCAGCATTATTTAAACATTATGCAAAAGTTACAATGCAAGAAATTATGGAAAGACAATTTCCAAAAATATATTCAAACTTTTTAGAATATGATCCACTTTCAAACGTAGATTTTACGGAAACATATACTCGTGAAATTGCAGGTTCAAGTGAAGGAAAATCAAATTCAAATTCTAAAAATAATGCAAGTGGTTTAAATATAAATAACGATACACCACAAACAAGAATTACAAGACAAGATTTAAGTTCAGGTGCTTATGCTTCACAAGTAAATCAAAGTGATACTGAAACAAATATTCAAGATGAAACAAATGCAGAAAGTTCTTCAAATACAATAGAAAAATTTACACGTCATGAAGAAGGTGACAATGGTGTTATTATAACAAACCAACGTTTAGTAAAAGAATTTAGAGAAATAATTGTTGCTATTGATGAAGAAATAATAAACGAACTTTCAAAATTGTTTATGGGCATTTATTAGAAAGGAGATTTTAAAATGGAAAATTTAAATTTAATAAAACCTGAAAAGGTTCAAAATATTATAAATAAATTTTGTTATACTATTGGAATGATTCCAACAAGCTATAAAGTAAGTTTAACTTATGAAGAACAAATTATTGCAATTGGCCATTATCTTGAAGAAACAGTAATTCCAGCTTTAAATAATAATGCTGAAGCTGTTGCAGAATTACAAAATTTATTTATTGAATTAAAAAATTATGTTAATAATTATTTTGATAATTTAGATGTACAAGAAGAAATTAATAATAAACTAGACCAAATGGTTGCAGATGGAACACTTCCTGAAATTGTTGCAGCATATTTAAATAGTAATGCAATAATTGCATTTGATAATGTTGAATCAATGAAAAATGCAACCAATTTAATTAATGGAAGTTTTGCAAAAACTCTAGGCTATTATTCAAAAAATGATGGTGGAGATGCATTATATAAGATAACATCAACCAAAAGTGAAACAGAATACCAAGAAACGTTAAATAATGGATTATATGCTACTTTAATAATAAATGATTCAATTAATGTTAAACAATTAGGTGCTTATGGTGATGGAATACATGACGATACTGAAATATTACAAAAAATAATAAATATGAATAAACCAATAATTTTTGATGATTCTACATATATGATAAATAAAAATGGATTACTTTTAATAAACAATACAAGAATAACTTTTAACAATACGATTTTAAAAATGATTACTAATAATTCTTCTGGATATAATATTTTAAATATTAATAAATGTAATAATGTTAATATATTGGGTAATGCCTATTTAATAGGTGATAAGGAAACACATACAGGAGAAACAGGAGAATTTGGACACGCTTTATCAATTATAGGTAGTTCAAATGTTAATATAGAAAATGTACAATGTTCTTATGGTTGGGGCGACGGTTGTTACATAGGTCCAACAGATGATTTATTAAATAATCCTAATAATATAATAATTAATAATTTAGTATGTCATCATAATAGGAGAAACGGTTTATCTATTACATCAGGTTCTAAAATAATCATTAATAATTTAATAACATATAATAATGGTGGTACTTCGCCTAACGGTGGTTTTGACATTGAGCCATATAATACAAATAATGTTATAGATATAACTATTAATAACATTTATAGTTATTCAAATGGAATAACAGGAACTGGCTATCAGGGTTTTATCTCTAACGCTTACACAGATAACTATAATGTAAAAATTGGTACTTTAAAATTAGACGGAGTGCTTTCAGTAACAGTATCAAAAGAAAAATCAATCGTTAATATTGATGATTTAATAGAAAATATACAATCAACTCAAACATCAAGCGTGCTAATAATGACAATGTATGGATTAATAAATATAAAAAACTGTTTAATTGATATAAGCAACGCTCCTTTATTAACAGATAAGAATTTAATATATAGCGAAAAAATGTTAAACACATTTATTGATAATTTATCAATAATTAATAATGGGCAAAGTAATCCTTATTTTATAACAAATTCTAACACTATTAGTAATTTTAATATTAACAATTTAAATTATATTGGATTATTGAAAATATCTAACACAAGAAATACTAATATTCATATTAGTAATATAATAAAAAGAAATAAAACATTGACAAGTCAGGACAATGTAATTTATCCTTTTATGAACAATATTATTATTAGTGAAGAAATAGCAAATATTAGTTACAACGATATTGCACAATATGACGGATATGAAATGAACATATATAATTCTAATCAAGAAACAACCTGTACATTTTCATTAAATAATGATAGATTTTTATATAATGGTTCAAAAGTATATTCAATTTCCCTACCACCTTCATCTTATGCAAAAATAAGATTTGATTTATTCTCACATTTATATGTTGTTGAATATTTATATACAAATTCATAATTAAATTATATTATTCAAAATAAAATGTTT
>ULNQ01004600.1_pt1 | contig 15418 bp, 10 predicted proteins | sample 1951951 | NCBI WGS metagenome assembly ULNQ01 (sample SAMEA4835580, study PRJEB28245) | human gut metagenome | biome: gut microbiome; material: fecal sample | place: Denmark | collected 2008
CTCCATAAGGGATAAAACATTGTGCCACACAGGAACAGGTATCAAGCAGACTTGCCGTCTTTCGTGAATCCAAGCCATATTTCTCGGAAATCTGCCGAGCAAGGCCTCCCACTGTTATTATTGCAATCGTATTGTTTGCTGTGCACATATTAACTACAGCCACAAGCAGCGAAATCATTGCCTGAGCGCCACGCTTTCCCTTTATCCCTCTCGACATCCTGTCAATGAGAAAACTTATGCCCCCATTGTGCTGTATCAGCCCAAGCATTCCTGACGCAAGCAATGTCACAACAATAAGATTGCCCATTGAGTCGACACCCTCCCCCATAAAGCCAAGCATCGACAGCGCATCAGTATCGGCATACGTCAAGCCGACAACAAATGCAGCAACAATACCGATGAGCAGCACCAACAGCACATTCAATCCAACCACAGCCAAGACTATGACCAGCAGGTATGGCATTATCAGCTGCCAATCGACAGACACTGTGGCAACTTGTGTCTCCACACTGACGCCTATCACAAAGTATATTGCCAATATGACCAACGCCGCAGGCACTGTCAGCCAGATGTTAACGTTGAACTTGTCGCGCATCGAGCAGCCTTGCGACCGCGTGGCGGCAATCGTAGTGTCTGATATAAACGACAGGTTGTCACCAAAGAAAGAACCTCCGACAACCACTGCTACAAACATCGGAATACTTCCGCCAATCTCCCCAGCAATACCCATTGCGACAGGAGTAAGGGCGACAACCGTTCCCACTGACGTGCCAACCGCCATTGAGATAAAGCAAGCCGCCAAAAAGAGCCCAGGCATCAAATATCCCGCCGGCAACACGCTAAGCGTCAAATTAACCGTTGCCTCTGTGGCACCAACCTTTTGTGCCAGCATGGCAAACGCTCCGGCAAGGATAAATATCCATACCATATATATTACATCACTGTTGGCCGCGCCTCTGGAAAACACCTTCAACCGTTCCGTCAACGGCAACCGGGCGGTTGTGGCGACGCCCCATACAGACGACAAAACAAAAGCCACCGACAACGGCACCGTGTAAAAATCGCCCACAAATATCGACAGCCCGACATACATCATCAAGAAAACCATCAACGGGCTCAACGCTATAAGCCCTTTCCCTGTCGGGACATATTGTTCTTTCTGCATTTATTCTGAATATTTAAAATGCAAAGTTACAACATTTTTGCCTATGCGCCTGTCAAACCACACCGTTCAATGCCATTTAGTAAAAATTTGCTATTGTAGTAACATTTTTTGTCCACTTTTTCCAAAGAAAATTCTTACCTTTGCAAAAAATAACAATAAAGTTTAACTACATACTTATTATGACAAAGAAAAGCCCATTACAGATTGCGCGCGCAGCCTACAAGCCAAAATTGCCACAGGCTCTTTGCGGCGCTGTTAAGGTGATTGAGGGAGAACCTACACAGTCAGTAGCCAACCAAGCCGAAATCAAGGAATTATTTCCTCAAACATACGGTCTTCCTGTTTTGAAATTCGATGTTGACTCTTCTGCAAAAAACAAGGTAAAAGAGCCAATCAACGTCGGTGTTATCCTCTCAGGCGGTCAGGCTCCTGGCGGACACAACGTAATCAGCGGTTTGTTTGACGGTTTGAAATCCATCAACAAAGACAGCCGTCTTTACGGTTTCCTTCTCGGTCCGGGCGGTCTTGTTGACCATAAATATGTTGAATTGACAGCTAATGTAATCGACGACTATCGCAACACTGGTGGTTTCGACATCATCGGGTCCGGTCGTACCAAATTGGAAAAGAAAGAGCAGTTCGACAAAGGTCTTGAAATACTCAAAGAATTAAACATCAAAGCATTGGTAATCATCGGTGGTGATGATTCCAACACAAATGCCGCTGTCCTTGCTGAATACTACAAGCAAATCGGTGCAGGCGTACAGGTTATCGGATGCCCGAAAACCATCGACGGCGACTTGAAGAACGACGTCATTGAGGTTTCTTTCGGATTTGACACAGCTTGCAAAGTTTACTCTGAGGTTATCGGCAACATCCAGCGTGACTGCAACTCTGCAAAAAAATATTGGCACTTCATCAAATTGATGGGTCGCTCCGCATCTCACATCGCATTGGAATGCGCACTTCAAGTTCAGCCTAACGTATGTATCGTTTCTGAAGAAGTCGAGGCAAAAAATATGACTCTCAACGATGTTGTAAACTACATCGCTGACATCGTTGCCGCACGTGCTAAAGACGGCAACAACTTCGGCACAGTTCTTATTCCAGAGGGTCTTATCGAGTTTATCCCGGCAATGAAAGCTCTTATCGCCGAATTGAACGACTTGCTCGCTGTCAAGGGTGCTGAGTTTGCAGCTGTTGCAAAAGACAAACAACGTCAGTTCATCATCGACAACCTCACTAAAGACAACGCTACAATCTACGCCAGCCTTCCAGAAGGCGTGGCTCGTCAACTTTCTCTCGACCGCGACCCTCACGGAAACGTTCAGGTTTCGCTCATCGAGACAGAAAAATTGCTCAGCGAAATGGTAGGCAACCGTTTGGCTGAAATGAAAGCCGCCAACGCTTACGACGGCAAATTCTCTGCCCTCCACCACTTCTTCGGATATGAAGGACGTTGCGCTGACCCGACAAACTTTGATGCAGACTACTGCTACGCCCTCGGTTTCAACGCTTCTCAACTCATCAAGGCTGGTGTGACTGGCTATATGTCGTCAATACGCAACTTGACGAAGCCTTCTGTTCAATGGATTGCAGGCGGTATTCCTATCACTATGATGATGAACATGGAGCGTCGTAACGGCGAAATGAAGCCGGTTATCCAAAAGGCTCTCGTTAAACTTGACGGTGGTCCGTTCAAGAAATTTGCTGAAAGCCGCGAAAAATGGGCAAAGGAGACAAGCTACGTCTACCCAGGTCCTATCCAATACTTTGGTCCTGCTGAGGTTTGCGACCTACCTCCAAAGACTTTGGTTTACGAACAACAAGGAAAATAATATATTTTCTCATTAACTCAAGGCTTGCAACATATGGTCCGATTGTCAATTCCGGCAATCGGACCATTTTTTGCATACAACGCCATCGCCTGTGCAAATAATAGAATAAATATTTCCTATATCACACGAAAAATCTTACTTTTGCAAAAGAATTAATACGCTGCCTACAACGCTGCGACATAGACCGACTTAACGACATAGAAATGAAAAAAATACTTATACGCACTGCAACCGGACTCGTATATATTGCGCTGATTCTTATCGCCACACTATGCGGTCCATATGCGTTCCTGTCCATATTCAGTATAATAGCAGCTTTAGGCATTGCCGAGATGCTGAAACTATGCACAAAAGACGAGAAGCCGTCTGTCGCCACAACTGTTATCGACATTTTGGGCGGGATGGCTTTTTTTATTCTTTCTTTTTCACACTATTTCCCTGATTTTTCTGTAATCAATCCACTATGGGCCGGCATCGGATACATGCTCCTGCGCGGCACAATGCAGCTCTACGACAAGCGCCGCAATGCCATCCGCCAACTAAGTGCGTCATATATGGCCATGTTTCTTGTCGTCTTTCCATTGTCATTGCTCAGCAAACTGTATCTTGAAGCCAACGGACACACAACACTGCTCGCCTGCCTAATTTTCATCTGGATGAACGACACTGGAGCCTTCTGCGTCGGATCGTTGATTGGACGCCACCGTCTGTTTGAGCGCATCTCGCCAAAGAAATCGTGGGAAGGATTTTGGGGCGGTTTGTTTTTCACCATTGTGGCGGCTGTGATTATAGGCACTTACTTTCCTGCCTATTTCTCTGAATTTGACGTCATCCGATGGGTAGGGCTGGCCATCGTTGTTTCCGCATTCTCCACGTGGGGCGACCTTGCAGAATCTATGGTGAAGCGCACCGCAGGAGTTAAAGATTCCGGACATCTGTTGCCGGGGCATGGCGGCATACTTGACCGCATAGACAGCCTGCTGTTCGTTGTCCCTGCTGTTTTAATCTACATCAATTTTGTAATCTAACATATAAATTTCAAATATAAATGAGCAATCAAAGATATGACCTCCGCGGTGTTTCTGCATCAAAAGAAGATGTACACAACGCCATTAAGAATGTCGACAAGGGACTATTTCCTAAAGCATTCTGCAAAATAATTCCCGACATTCTCTGCGGAGACAAAGACTACTGCAACATTATGCACGCCGACGGTGCAGGCACAAAGTCGTCGCTCGCCTACGCTTATTGGAAAGAAACTGGCGACCTCAGTGTTTGGAAAGGCATCGCGCAAGATGCTCTTATAATGAATATCGACGACCTGCTCTGTGTCGGCGCCACCGACAACATCCTGTTGTCGTCGACAATAGGCCGCAACAAACTGCTTATCCCCGGCGAAGTGATTGCCGCAATCATCAACGGCACTGAGGAACTGCTCTCCGAACTGCGCGAACTCGGTGTGGGAATCTACAGCACCGGTGGCGAGACCGCTGATGTGGGCGACCTTGTGCGCACCATCATTGTAGACAGCACCGTCACATGCCGTATGCGCCGCGATGATGTGATAAACAACGCCAATATTGCCGGAGGTGACGTAATTGTAGGTATGGCGTCATTTGGCAAAGCCTCATATGAGCACGAATACAACGGCGGCATGGGCAGCAACGGACTGACATCTGCCCGCCACGACGTGTTTGCCAAATACATCGCTGAGAAATATCCGGAAACATTCGACAAAAATGTTCCCGACGAACTAATATATTCTGGTGGTCTGAAGCTAACAGACGAAGTGCCTGAAACAGGCTTGACCGCCGGCAAACTCGTGTTGTCGCCAACCAGAACCTATGCGCCTGTCATTAAAAAGCTGCTCGACCTTATGCGACCTCGCATCCACGGCATGGTGCACTGCAGCGGCGGAGCGCAGACCAAAGTGATGCACTTTGTTGAAAACAAACACGTTGTCAAGGACAATCTATTCCCTGCTCCTCCATTGTTCCGCATAATTCAGGAACAATCGGGTACCGATTGGAAAGAAATGTACAAAGTGTTCAATATGGGCCACCGTATGGAAGTTTATGTAGCACCGGAAGACGCACAGGCGGTTATCGATGTCGCCAAATCATTCAACATCGACGCTCGCATTGTCGGCCGCGTGGACGACGCTCCTGCAAACCGTCTTACAATCAAGTCGGAGCACGGTGTGTTTGAATACTAATTCTGCTGTGAGATGAAACGCCTCGTCCATCTTATATGCCTGATTACCGCGCTGTGGTGCGGCTTTCTGGCAACGGGATGCGGCGGCAAAGGCGGGACACAAGGAGAAGCGGCCGATTCGTTGGAAATGCGTCTGCACGACACAATCGTTGTGGGCACACTCTACAGTCCTACCTCATATTTCATCTATCGTGGCGACCCTATGGGTTACCACTATGATCTTATACAAAAATTTGCGAAGGACAACCATGTGCATATCCAATTCAAGACTGTGCGCAACATGGCTGCCCTTCTCTCTTTGCTTGACTCTGCAAAAATAGACATCATTGCCTACAACATTCCCATGACCGCTGAATTCAAGAAGCGAGTGCGACACTGCGGCATTGAAAACATCAACCACCAGGTGCTGATACAACCCGCTGGCAACAACAAACCTCGCATCACAGACGTCACCCAACTCGTGGGCAAGACAGTCGTGGTTGAAAAAGGCTCAAAGTACGAGTCTCGCATGCGCAACCTTAACAACGAGCTCGGCGGCGGCATAAAGATTGAGGCGATAAGAAAAGACACCTTGACTTCAGAGGATATGATTGAAATGGTGGCAGAAGGAGAAATACCACTGACAGTGGTCGACAGCGACATCGCCAAACTCAACCACACATACTATGACAACATCGACATAGGTATTGCCGTCAGCTTCCCGCAAAAATCGGCATGGGCTGTGCGAGAAGACGACAAATGGCTTGCTGAAGCCATCGACCGATGGGCAAAGATGCCCGAAGTAACACAGTCGGAAAAAGAACTCTACAAACACTATTTCGAGCAGAGCAAACTCCGCCGTTCCAGAGATTTAGACATTCGAAACCTGCGACGCGGAGAAATTTCCACATACGACAATCTTTTCAAGACATACGCCAAGACAATCGGTTGGGACTGGCGTCTGCTTGCCGCACAGGGCTATGTTGAGTCGCATTTCGACCCGAACGCCACATCCTGGGCAGGCGCTCGCGGACTGATGCAACTGATGCCCCGCACAGCCGCCCACTACGGTCGGCACGATGGCTCAATCACCGACCCTGACAACAGCGTATATGCCGCCTCACGATATATTGCCGACCTCAACCGCATTCTCTCGTCCTACGTCAAAGACCGCGACGAGCGAATAAAGTTTATCCTTGCCGCATACAACTCTGGAATAGCCCACATCTACGACGCTATAGCGCTTGCCCGCAAGCATGGAAAAAACCCTGCATTGTGGCACGACAACGTAAGCGAGGCACTGATGATGAAATCAAACCCTGAATACTATAACGACCCCGTATGCCGCTACGGATATTTCCGCGGTCGCCAAACCGTGGAATATGTCAAAGAAGTGACTCGCGTATATGAACGGTTCAAAGGAAAATGAGAAAATCCAACATTATTTCGTATATTTGTAAAAGATAAGCTGCATCTCGGCAGACAAACAACTATAAGACCAATGAACGACAAACTTATAATTTACCAGATTCTGACAAGGCTGTTCACAAACAGCAACAAATACTGCGTGCCTAACGGCACTATCGAGCAAAACGGTTGCGGAAAGATGAACGACATCACAAGCCACGTGCTGGAATCCATACGCAGTCTTGGCTCAACGCATGTGTGGTATACAGGCATTATTGAACATGCCACCAAGACCGACTATTCGCGATTCGGCATACGTCCTGACAATCCATATATCGTCAAAGGCCGCGCCGGTTCGCCATATGCCATAAAGGATTATTACGACATTGACCCGGATTTGGCTGTGAGCGTACCCGACAGAATGAAGGAATTTGAGGCTCTCGTGGACCGCACTCACAAAGCCGGCCTTAAAGTGATAATCGACTTCGTGCCAAACCACGTGGCTCGCCAATACCATTCAGATGCGGCCCCGGCTGGCGTAAAAGACTTCAGTGCCGACGACGACACTACAAAGTTTTTCAGCCCCAACAACAACTTTTACTACATCCCGCAACAGAAATTCGCCCCGTCAATCGACTTGGGCGAAGGAAAGTCGGCATACGTAGAATTTCCTGCAAAAGCATCGGGAAACGATTGTTTCAACGCGTTCCCCGGACAATATGACTGGTATGAGACTGTAAAATTAAACTACGGCGTCGACTACGGCGACGGCTCACGCCATTTCTCTCCTACTCCAGACACTTGGCTGAAGATGCTCAACATCCTTCGGTTCTGGGCAGGAAAAGGCGTAGACGGCTTCCGGTGCGACATGGCGCACATGGTGCCTGTAGAGTTTTGGGAATGGGCTATCAAAGCTGTAAAAGAAAAATATCCCGATGTCAAATTCATCGCCGAACTTTACGACGTGAGCATATACCGCGACTACATATACCGTGGTGGTTTCGACTACCTATACGACAAAGTAAACCTATATGACCGTCTGCGCGGCATTATGTGCAGCAACGTGTCTGCCGCACAGATCACGCAATGTTGGCAAACAGTAGACGGCATAGGCAACCATATGCTCAACTTTCTCGAGAACCATGACGAGCAGCGCATCGCATCACGCGAGTTTGCAGGAAACGCCCAGCTGGCGATACCGGCATTGGTGGTCAGCGCAACCCTGTCGACCGGACCAATGATGGTGTATGCCGGACAGGAACTGGGAGAAAAAGCGGAAGACGCCGAAGGATTCAGCGGACTCGACGGACGCACAACCATCTTTGACTATTGGAGCGTGCCATCGCTGCGCCGTTGGATGAACGGAGGCAAATGCAACAACGAACTGCTCTCCGATGAGGAAGTGCGACTACGCGACACGTACAAGAAAGTGCTCAACGCTGCCAAAAACGAGCCGGCAATCAGCCGCGGACAGTTTTTCGACGTAATGTATGTGAATTACAACAACCCGACCCTCGACCCCCACCGCCAATACGCATATCTGCGCAAAGACGGAGACGAGGTAATCGTTATTGTAGCCAATTTCGGCGCCGAAGCCAACTGCCAAATCGCAATTCCACAGCACGCATTCGACATACTTCACTTAGAGAAAGGCACTTATGTCGCAACAGAAATTATCAGCGGCAAGCGTCAGAAAAAAACGCTGTCGCCCGACGCTCCATTCCAAACAGCTGTCGCTGCAAACAGCGCCGCCATGTGGAAAATCAAACTTACACGACAAAATGCCTCTCCGAAGAAAAAATCTTCCATAAAGGGCGGTCGGGATAAATAAAAAGTAGTACTTTTGCATCAAAATTCAGCAACAATAGTTATGAATACAAACTTGCCACCTTACAAAATTTTCTCAGGAACAAAATCGCATTATCTGGCTGAGGCCATCTGCGCAGAACTTGGTGTTGAACTTGGAAAAATGAACATCCAGCGATTTGCCGATGGTGAATTCGAAGTATCATTCGAAGAATCAATCCGTGGTTGCGAAGTTTTCTTGGTTCAGTCCACATTCCCCAACACCGACAATTTGATGGAGCTTCTGCTCATGATTGACGCAGCAAAGCGCGCGTCGGCAAAGTCGGTTATCGCCGTAATCCCATACTTCGGATGGGCTCGTCAAGACCGCAAGGACAAGCCTCGCGTGTCAATCGCAGCAAAACTCGTTGCCGACCTGCTCAGCACCGCCGGAATCGACCGTTTGATTACGATGGACCTGCACGCAGACCAAATTCAAGGCTTCTTCAACGTGCCAGTCGACCACCTCTACGCTTCATCGGTGTTTATCCCATATATCGAATCCCTCAATCTCAAGGATTTGGTTATTGCAACACCTGACGTCGGAGGCGCGAAACGCGCAAACAGCTACGCAAAATATCTCAACGTGCCATTGGTGCTCTGCCACAAGCAAAGAGCCAAAGCAAACGTCGTTGAGAATATGACAGTAATCGGCGAAGTCGAAGACAAAGACGTAATCATCATCGACGATATGGTCGATACGGCCGGAACCATCACCAAAGCAGCCAACCTCATGAAAGAAAAAGGCGCGAAATCAGTACGTGCTCTCGCCTCTCACGCCATCATGAGCGACCCCGCTTCAGAACGCGTTGACGAATGCGCATTGACCGAAATCATCTTCTCCAACAGCATCCCTTATAAAGGAAACAGCAAGAAAGTGACCACATTGTCAATCGCCCCATTGTTTGCCGACACAATCCGTCGCGTACACAAATACGAGTCAATCAGTTCTCAATATCTGATTAAATAATTGTCTACGACATATTAAAATAGCGACGGCAGCTGGTAGTCCAGTTGCCGTCGCTATTTTTAAACCATATTGCAGACTTCTCATATTCACCCCAAAAGCTTGAACTGAGCATCAGTTTCTTTTATGCCATTAAATTACTAAAAATCAATGAATTCACCAAACAAATCGGCGACTATTTCAGTCACCGATTTCCTTTTTCTTCACCATTTTTTCAAACACCTCTTATCCCAAACTCGCGTTCAGAGTATGAAAAAAGGGCTGCGCCGTAAATCTTATTTACGACACAGCCCCTTTTTTATTGACCGTCTTCTGCGTTTGTTAGAAATTAACATTAACATCAGCACCAGCGTTGGCATCTGCCCAATCCACTGTTGCAGCATCAAACGTGATTGGCGAAAGGATTGGCTCACCATGGTCGTCATAACCACCTCCGAAAATAAGGGTGTAGATGTAACGCTTGCCCGGTTCCCATCCTTTGGCATTGTCGAATGGAACATATACCGTCTTATATTCAGCAGCCGAGCCGATAAGATATGAATCGTTTTGCTTCAATTTCATAGAAATCTCCAAATAGCACTCCTTTGCTTTCTCTGCCTCAGGTATTGACACAGCCGTACCCGCTGAAGTGCTCCACTTGGTAAGCTTCTGAGGGATCAGCATCATCGGACTATTCATATCAGAAAGATTGACAACAGCGTTTTTGGTCTTAACGTTAGCCGCATTGAGTTTTACGGTATATGCCCCCTTAGCAGCTGGAGAAAGTTTCCAATCGCTCATCGCAGGCTCTCCCGCAGGAAGCGTAAACGTGCCGCTAAGGACAAAGTTGTGAATCTTTACATTTTCGACATCAACCTCAAGAATGCTTGACGTGGTTTTTGCCTTGAACACCACCTGCGACAAGATGTGCTTGAAGTTCATCTGCACAGGCATTGTTCCATTATTTTTTTTATTGCAGCCTTTGGTCACAGCATACATAACATCATGGTTTGTTCCCTTAGAGTCGTACTCATCAACAGTTGTATAACTTATTGTCTTTGCAGCCGATGTCATGTCATAGCCAAAGTAATGATTAAGAACAAGGTCATTCGTGATAGCCGGACTTACAGCATAGAAATCAACATCTCCAGAAGTTGGCCAATATGCCACCTTGTCCGGGTCGTCATAATCCCACGCCGTTGTGTTGTACACAATCTTAACGCCCTGGTCTGAATGTCCTGCCTCGTGCTTTCCTCCCATAAACAACGCATTGTCGCTGCTCATAAAAGCCATCACATCAAAGTTGGTTGAGGTAAGGTTCTGTGTGCCAATCGGTGTGGTACGGGTGTCTGACAATCCTGAGATTCCGGCAAAGCGGATTGCATTGGACTCCGACTTACCTACATTAGCCAATTCCTCCTCATTCGAGCAACTTGCAAACACTGTTGCAACCACTGCTACTGCTAAAATTTTTCCAAATTTCATTTTTCTTAAATTTTTAAATGATCTATGATTAATTAATCTATAATATTATGTCTGATTCTATATCTTCCCACTCGTCAACACTCGGATCAAATCCGGGACTGCTGCCACCATGTTTGTCGAGATCCAAATCTGTGTCAATCACAATGTCTACATTTTTCAGATGTCCCTTTTGACTATTTATCTGTTGAGTGACATCATATTCACCTTTCACCATTTTACCGCTGGCTGTGCGTATATATAGTATTGTTTTATACACATCGCAATCAGCAGCTCCAAAGGTGTAGCACCAACCTGTAATCACATCATCGTTTCTCTCCATAGCAAAACAGATGTCTGCTTTCGACTCTTGGATTTCATTGTCGCCGCCAACAGAATACTCGCTGCACATCGCCCGCTGGATAGCCACACACTCCGAAAAGCTTTGCAGATTTTTCACGCCGCGCACCGTGTATGTGTAGTAACACACCATAGGTGCCACCGGAAGCACTATTATCTGCTCGCAGCCAATCTTTACTTCCACTTTCACAGCAACCATGCGTCCTCCACACAAATAGTCGGGCGTGCGGAAAGCCTTGACGTCGCCAACCTGCGCGACACCTGTCGTTGCAGCTATCGACGAAAAGCCGTCGGCTCCGTTGTATTTCACCCTCTGCGTGTCGTTGTTGAAGCACACCACATCGTAAACCCCTGAAGGAATTTCTACGCAGCCACCTTTTTTCCCAACGAAATCGCGAACAATCTCCTCTCCTCCATTCCGAAGATAGAATATCACCCGCATACCGCCGGGAGAATAAGCCGCCGGCATCTGACTCCACTCAAACTCCACCGACACCTTGGCGGAATGTGGATGGCTGTAGCATAACTCTTTATGCTCGCACGACACAACTATCATCGACAACACCATCAACAACGCGTATGTAGCAATCAGTCTCTTCATATCCGTCACTTGGTCTTGTTAGTGTTTCCTCTTCCAATCAGCCATACAAGCGAAATCTCCGCTTTTGTCGGGCCAATCCAATGTCTGCGTTTGGTGGATTGCCAAACGTAATGGCCGTCCTGTGGCAAATATTCCTTATATTCTCCACCCATATAGCCAAGCCCGATAGAAAAATCTATATTCAGCCGCTTTGCCACCGGAAGCGAATATCCGTATGACATGCCAGCCGCATAGCTCCAACGGTCGGCAAGATATCCGCGTCCGCCAAGTTCAAAGTCATAGGTCACAATCTGCGCATACGCCCCAATGTGGTGACCGGTCAGAGGCTTCCTCCTGGCAGCTGAGCCCAACCACTTTCTCAATTCCACATCACCGCCATAAGTGCGCCAATAATTATGCACGCGGTCGCTTTTCCACCATGCATACATCCAATATGCGTCAATGCTCCAGTTCTTGCCAAGATATATCTCCAAGCCGCCGTTGGGCACAAGCAATGCATCATAGAGCATATTGGTCTTTACACCTGCATACCACGGCCTTTTTTGCGCCTCCGGCATTACATTCACTCCGGTTGTAATGCGGATTTCCGCAGGCTCTACAAATGTGGCTTCAAGCAACGCCCTACTGTCGGACACCAAATCGTCGACGCGATACACAGCCACTACCTTCACGCCAGCTTTTCTCAACTCCGGGAAAAGACGACCATACATATATCTATAAGGCTTGCCTCCATCAAGCACCTTCAACTGGGCGAACATCCTGTCTTCAGACTCTTTGTCATTTGGCATAGCAAGACGACAAAGCAAATCCAATGTCGCTTCGCGCGATGGCAATTCACAATCGTCCACGGCAAGAGCGTACAAGCCACTCCAATCCCGTCCCACGGCAACTACCTCCGGAAAAATCCTTCCATCTCCAATTTCAGAAATGTAAGAAGCGATGCGGTCAGCACGCCTTTTCGACAAGCCTTTATTGTAATCGATTCCTCCCTCCGGAGAAGCCGCGCCATAAATCTTGACGCTCACGATTTCTATATCTTTGCGTTTTGCCATTTCCAACAAATCTGCCAAGGATCCATAAAACATAGAGTTGCCTGCCACAGATTCGTTAAACAATGATTTGCTCTGTTGAAAATGTATTTTCAACGAGTCGCTAATCTCTTGACCTACGGCTTTGATTCCACACAGCAAGATTATCACAACAAATAAAATATGTCGAAATCGTATTTCCAATATCTAAATTACAATCTTCTTTTTACAAATATTTTTCCTTTCCACCAAAAGGCAAACAGGACTGCAAAGATAGTATTATTGCCGAGAAAAGGGAAACCCTTCCGACCAATAAACCATTCATTTAATGGATTTTAACCGAGCCAAGCGTATTAAATTATAATTTTAGACAGTCTATTAATGCAAAAATAAAACGACCAATATGTTTTCAATATCAATTTGTATCTATTTCACTTAAACTGTTGAGAAACAGCAATAATCACACCGCATGATTTACCCCCCCCATTCCGACTTTTAGAACAATTTTATCACTTAGCGAGCAAATGGATATTAGAATTGTAATATTCCGACTTTCCGGTAACTTCCTCTCCCACAAACGGAGGCAAAGGAAACTGCGTATCCGCCTTCGGAATTTCTATTTCAGCAACAATCACACCATCGAGCGAACCATGAAACACGTCGACTTCCCAACAGAATCCCCCAAACGGCACTACATATCGCGTCTTTTCAATCACCAATCCACGGCATGCCGAGAGCATTGCGTCAGCATCAGCGACAGACACCTCATATTCAAACTCATTGCGCACGCAACCTCGGTTGCGGGTCTTGACCGTCAGGAAAGCCCTGTCTCCCGCAATGCGCACACGCACCACAGCATCAGCGTCGCGCGACAGATAGCCCTGCCGCATATCCACGACCGACGTTGCCGTCCCCTTAAAAGATTGGTCCACCACAAGGAATTTACGTTCTATTTCAAGTGCCATAATTAAGAAATATTACAAATAAGAACAAATTAACGTCAAAAAGGAGAGTTTTTATGTCCAAAACTCTATCCACGGACACGGGAAAGTGCCTACTTTTGCAAAAGTAATAAAAACAGATATATTTCAGAAATGACAAACGGGACAAAATTTTTTCATCTTGTGTGCCTGCTGGCAGTGATGTTGACAATGGCACAGCCCCACTCTCTAACATATGCGCAAGCGCCAGTGAAGCCCACCACAATCAAAGGCGTGGTGGTCGACTCGCTGACACGCGAGCCCATACCGTTTGCCATGGTGTTGCTGCAAGGCTCAAGCGCCGGCACACAGGCAGATGCCGACGGTCGGTTTGACATAACGACAAAGGTGAATTTCCTCTGCGCCAACTTCTCCATGATGGGCTATGCCCCAAAAGATATTTATGTGAGCAAAGGCGAAGTGAACGATCTTACCGTCGAGCTGTCGGCCGACGGCGTGGCTTTAAAGGAATTCGTTGTGCGACCAGGCAAGGAACACTATTCCCGCAAAAACAACCCAGCCGTTCAGTTTATGGAGAAACTGCGCGACATGAAAGAAAAATACGACCCCCGCAACCACGACTATTACAGCTACGACAAATATGAGAAGATGAACTTTGCCCTCAACGACTTTTCGGAGAAGAACAAGGACAAATGGCTTTTCAAAAAATTCAAATTCATTTTTGAATATATGGACACATCGGAAGTGTCTGGCAAACCGATTCTCAACGTGTCGGTTAAGGAGAAACTCTCCACCGCATATTTCCGACGCAGCCCCCACGCCGAAAAAGAGTTCGTGAAAGGCATCAAGCGAGCCGGTGTCGACGAGATTTTCGACGAGGAAAGCGTGCAGCGTTTTCTGGAGGACGTGTTCAAGGAAGTCGACATATTCGACAACGACATCGCCATTATGCAGAACCGCTTTGTCAGCCCGCTGTCGAAAATAGGCTCAGGCTTCTACAAATACTATCTGTCGGACACCATCCCAGTCGACGGCGTCAAATGTATCGAACTCAGTTTTGCACCGTTCAACAACCGCACGTTCGGATTCTTCGGCCGCATCTACGTGCCGCTCGGTGACAGCACAATGTTTGTAAAGAAAGTTGTGATGAACGTGCCACGCGACATCAACCTCAACTATGTGAACAACCTGCGCATAGAGCAGACCTTCGACAAGGCCCCCGACGGCTGCCGCATAAAGACAAAAGACGACATGACTGTAGAATTCTCAATCATCCCGTCATCGCAAGGACTCTATGCCCGTAGACGCACACTTTATGAGAATTTCAGCTTCGACAAACCGGAGAACGACGGCATCTTCAACGAGGAGGCCAAACTCATCGAAGCCACCGACGCAAGGCAGATGCCCGACGAGTACTGGAAGGAGAACCGAATGACACCTATAAAAGAAAAAGAAAACGCCATAGACAAGCTGCTGACGCAGCTGCGGTCAGTGCCGGCTTTCTATTGGACAGAGAAAACCATATCCGTCCTTGTGTCAGGCTACATCCCTACAGGCGACAAAAACACGAGCAAATTTGATTTCGGGCCAATGAACACCACCATCAGCGGTAACACCGTGGAGGGCGCACGTC
>ULNQ01010588.1_pt1 | contig 15168 bp, 15 predicted proteins | sample 1951951 | NCBI WGS metagenome assembly ULNQ01 (sample SAMEA4835580, study PRJEB28245) | human gut metagenome | biome: gut microbiome; material: fecal sample | place: Denmark | collected 2008
CCGCCATTCCGGATGCGCCGCCGCCGATTACTATGCAATCATATTTCATCGCCAAGATACCTCTTTATCTCATCTTCGATCCAATAAGAGAATTTTGTTCCATGCAATTGAGCTTCGTATTTTTTTATAGCGATATACCTGTCGGCACCGTCCTCTGCGCCCTCCCAAATGTCCGCAAAACAATAATCGTATTCGCCTTTTTTGACGCTTGCCATGTACTTTATGGCGTCTGCGCAAACTATTTTTATCTTTTGTTTCATAGGGAACTGCGGTAAAACGTATCGTGTAAAAATATCTATAATTCCGCTGTTTATCTCCACTATCGTTATTTCACAAACGTTACTTTTTTGCGACGCTATGAACGGATAATATCCGAGTCCTAATCCCAAGACCAACACTTTGCCGCTCACTTCACTCAAAGAACCGCTCATTGAATTTATCTCGGACGGGCATGCGCTTACCCAAGGCATATTTCCCTCGTATATTGCCGGGAAAGACACGTCTTCGTCAAAATATCCCAGTCTTAATGCCGGCGGATCTACAAGCGGCATATCATACTGAAATATCTCGTCTTTTGCATACGTTGCGTACGCCAAAGTCAAGTCACCGCTTTTAACGTTCGGTAGCTTTATCGTATCTATGTATTCGTCCTTATAAAACTCCGACTTACAATGCTTTTTTACATTGTCGGCAATATCGGACATCATCGCCTTGGACGGCAAACGTCCCGTTTTTAAGCATACGTTTATTGCAACATACAACGACTCCTTGTCTTTAGTCGCATAACCGTCACAAATTTCGGCAAGCCTTTCTTCGCTTAAATTATCAAAAAACGCACTTATCGCTCGTGGATGCGTACATATAGTCACGCCATCCGCAACTACGGAAGCAAGGTCCGCAAGGTAGGCAAGCTCTTTGTTATTCATTTTTGGCAGCCTCTTTCTTGTGTTTCTTCTTCCCGTGTTTTCTCGGTTTCGTTTCCTTTTCGGCCTGATCTATTCCTTTTGCTCGTGCCTCCGCATCTTTAAGTCGCTCCTTAGTCAACCTTTTGCGCCTGTTTCTTGCTTGTAAAATCACAGCGTCGTCATATTCAAAATGCGGAATCTCACCCAACAACTTCAAAAATTCTTCAGACGTCATAAAGTTAAGTCTATGACCTTCGGTAACGGTAAATTTCGCATAATTATACCTGGACGATCCCGGCTCGGTATAAACGAATACGTTTGCGTTGGCAACGCCGGACGTATACCTACCGCCTCTTGCGTATATTGCCGTTATCAGATCTCGACTAAGGTTTATATCTCCTATTTCCAAATCGTCGTCAAAACAAAACACCTTTTTTGCAAGAGGAAGGTCGGGTTTTCTATTGTATTTAAGCGAAAGCACCTGTTCCTCTACTAGTTTTCGTCGTACTTTTTCGCTATCGTAATCGATTTTTGAATACACAATGTCCGTATAACACTGATGCGTTCCGCTTTCGCCTATCCGTCCGGGGATTACAGCAAACTTGTCTACGAATTCGTTAAACGTCAAATCGGATTTATTCAATAGCCCATTAAGCACTTTTAGCGTAGCAATAGCGTCATCGACGGAACGATGCTCGGTAAACTTTATTCCGTACTCGTCGGCTGCGGTGCTGAGCGAATACGACCTGCTTTCTTTCCTTGCAATGCCGTACATAAGCTGCACGTCGTAAAACTCGTAATGAATCTGCTCAAGACCGTATGCTCTGATTGCGTCGGCGAGGTAGTTTACGTCGTTTAGCACCGAAAACCCGATGACTGTGACGTTATCGAAAAGCTGCCTTATACGGCTATAAACATCGGGAAATTTCGGCGCAGCGCGAAACTGTTCTTCACTATACGCAAGTTTTATTACCGACCCGAAAAGTCGCTTGTTAAACGCCTTTTTGGGATTAACCAAAATGTCGTCGCTTTCGATGATATTAAAATTCTCATCGGCTATGCAATATCCGAAACTGCATAAACTTCCGCCTCTGCCTCCGTCGCAACTCTCTATGTCAAAACAAAGATACTTCATCTGTCCCACTCCGCTATCGACCTTTTTACAATCGCTTTAAGTCCGCTCGAAAGATAATCTTCCTCGGTCGCCTCTCCGCTAAGCACCAAAACACCGGTCATACCGTTGTCGCATGCAAACTTTATGTCCGTCATAAGTCTGTCCCCGAACATTGCCGTAAAACGGGGGGAGACGCCGGTAAATTCGCTTATTCCTTCTGCCATGGGAGCATAGGGCTTGCCGCAAATCACGTCCGGCTTCCGCTTCGTTGCGCCCTCGACAAGCATAATAAACGAACCGACGTCGGGTATATAGCCGGTTTCCATAGGGCAAACGTAATCGGGATGAGTCGCCAAATACAATGCTCCACGAGAGATAAGGTCACACGCCTTAACTAATTTATCGTAAGTAAGCGTTTTGTCGAAAGTCAGCACAACCGTATCGAAAGGCGGCGTTACGCAAAAATCTTTTGCGTAATCGCTAATCACTTCATCGCTTCCAACTACGTACAACCTTGAAAAAGGTCTGTTCTTTTTTAACCAATTCTTCGTTGCGTCCGTAGAAGTGTAAATATCGAGTTCGGTCACGCCTAATTCCATATCGTTAAGCTTTTTTACGTATCTGTCCTTAGTAACGGAAGAATTATTGGTCAAAAAAACAACTCTCCCTTGTTTGCGCATCCTTTCTATTGCCTGCTTTGCGCCTGCAATGAGTTTTCCGTCTATATATACCGTACCGTCAAGGTCCAGCAAAAAACACTTTATATCGTTTATATTCATATCTCGTATATTGTACACCTTTAAGACGTTATTTGTCAACGCTTGACAATCAAACGCATTAAAGTTATAATCGACGTGTATGGAACTGAAACAAATAGCAACCATCTATACCGACTTCCCCGAAAAATTTGGCATTCCGCGACAAAGCGGCAGAGCTCCGCTAATGGGCAAAATAGTGTTTTTGCCTCCGTACAACGACCGTAACGCCTTTAGAGGAATCGAGCAATTCTCACACCTGTGGGTACTTTTTGACTTTTCCGAAGCGCACAACGGTTGGTCACCGTTGATACGACCGCCAAAACTCGGCGGCAATAAGAAGATCGGAGTATTTGCTTCTCGCTCGCCGTTTAGACCTAACAACATCGGACTTTCGTCCGTAAAACTTGTCAAAGTCGATTATACGGACGGAGTGACTCTCCTCGTCGAAGGCGTGGATATTTTGGACGAAACACCGATATACGACATAAAACCTTACTTAAAATTTACCGACAGTCACCCCGACGCAACTTGCGGGTACGCTGGCGAACACAGCCTCGATTCGCTTTCTGTCAATATTCCGCAAGAATTGCTGAACAAACTGCCTGAAGACAAGCGAGCCCCGCTTATCCGATGTTTAAGCGATGATCCTCGCCCCTCTTACCATGGCGACGGCAGAGAATACGCCATGGCGTATGCCGGATTCGATATAATTTTTTGTGTCGACGGCAACTTACTAAAAGTAAAAAACATATTAAAGAAATAGCCTCACAGACAATGCCGAAAACAAGTCAGCGGTTACCTATAAACGCATCGATATTTTCCACAGGCTAAAGAAATTTGAGCAAACGATTTATTCGTTTGCTCAACCCAAAGTTGCTTTGCTCGTTTATCTATCGGCGGCAATTGCGCTGTTTTTACAGCATCAGACAATAAAAGCAAGTAACGTATTCAACTTTTACAGTCAGAAAAAAGCTCGTGTCTTAACGAACATGAGCTTTTTTCTAAAAGGTATGAAAATGAAAAAGCTTATCTGTCTGTCTGCGCATTTACACGAGTTGGCACCGTGTTTACGTCGCCGTGCCATATTTCGTTAAGAAGAGCTACCCGACCCTTAGTATATCTAAAACGAATATGCGCACCTTTTTTGTACAAAAGCTGCGGCTGATGTCTGTCTTCCGAATCTTCGATTTGGATATACGCAGCTCCCTTACGTCCGTGCTTTACGGAAATACTTTTGATGTCCTCTATATTACAATTATAAACTTCACCGAAGATACTTCGCACGGATATCTTTTTATCGTCTATTACTACGACGTGAAACGTGAGGGAATAATGACCTATCAAAAAGAAACATGCCGCACCGAACGCCATGATTACCGCTATGCCTATAATCCACCCTATATTTTCGGGGTCGTACGCCACTATCGAATACACGATAAAGTAAACCAAAGCGGCGAGATAAATCCCCAAACAAACGACGAATACGGTAAAATTAACCGGATATGCCAAAAATTTATACTGCTTGCTCTCCATTATAACCTCCTGCAAAAAAATCTCGCTTACAAGCATATTTGTAACAAATCGAAGAATTGCTCTATCACTGCAGTATACGCAGCATGCACTCGCTTGACTGATTTGTCACAGAATCGTTACAAATATATTACCATAGTTTAACTTACTCGTCAATAGTTTTGGCAAAAATTTTTTGTGAAATTTTTAAATCGGGCAAATTTTGGTCGCATTTTGCCAATCCTATGCAATACGCATATCGAAATTTACTTCGCTAAGAACTAATTTACGACATTTAATGCTATAGAAAAGCGACTGCCTTCGCATAAATAAAATACTTTTTGCTAAGCACAAATCGCTTTCCCCGTTTAATATGTAATTATAAGCTTCATTTATAATTTTTTTTACCGTTTTACCCCCTTTTCTTGTGTAAACAAGGAGAACAAATATAAAAATAACGCCTTTGACACGACATCAAAGGCGTTTCACATTAAAATTATCGTTGTTAAATAAAACTATATCCCTCCCCCCTGTAAAATTCGTAAATTTCATATACGTTTTGCACTTTCTTCGACGAGCGCTTTAAATAACGGATGCGCTGAATCCGGACGGGACTTAAATTCCGGATGGAACTGACAACCGACATAAAAGCGATTTGTGCCGACTTCGACCATCTCTACGAGTTTTTCGTCAGGCGAAGTTCCGCAAAGCGTCATTCCGCAGTCAGATACTATTTTTCTGTAATCGTTGTTAAACTCGTATCTGTGGCGATGACGCTCGCTTATTTCCGCTTTTCCGTACGCCGAATAGGCTTTTGTATCTTTTTTGATTACGCACGGGTATGCTCCCAACCTCATCGTTCCGCCCTTAAGGCTTACGTTACGTTGATCGGGCATTAGGTCAATAACTTTGTGTTCGGCGCTTTCGTCGAATTCGCCGGAAGTTGCGCCGTTAAGTCCGCAAACGTTACGTGCGTATTCTATTACCATCATTTGCATGCCGAGACAAATACCGAGACACGGCACGTCGTTTTCTCTCGCATACTTGCACGTCGCTATCATGCCTTCGGTTGCTCTTCCTCCGAATCCGCCCGGAATAATAATTCCGTCCGCATCGCCGAAAATCTTTTTTGCCGTATTGTCCGTTACCGTCTCGCTATCTACCCACGCTATATCGACTTTAACGTTAACCGCATAACCGCCGCTTCGGAGCGCTTCGGCTACCGACAAATATGCGTCGTGCAGCGCCACATACTTACCGACAAGGGCAATCTTTACTTCCGTTTTTACGTTTTTAGCTCTTTTTACAAACGCCTTCCAGTCGCTTAGCTGCAATCTGCCGCCGAGCTTGAGCGCCTTACACACCGCCTTGTCCAACCCTGCGTTGTGCAACGCTATCGGCGTTTCGTACAAACAATCCAATGTAATGTCCGAAATTACGCAATCGGGTTTTACGTTGCAAAACAGTGCGATTTTGCGACGTATATCTTCTCCGACTTCGCCGTCCGAACGCAATACGATGACGTCGGGGTTGATTCCCATACCTTGCAATTCGTTTACGCTATGCTGCGTAGGCTTAGATTTGTATTCGTTAGAGCCGCTTATATAAGGCACGAGACAAACGTGAATATATGCGCAGTTCTCTCTGCCTACGTCCAAAGCGAATTGCCTTATTGCCTCCAAAAAGTGCCTCGATTCTATATCGCCTATAGTACCGCCGATTTCTGTGATAACTACGTCGGCCCCGGTAGCAACGGCGGCTTTTTTTATAAAACGTTTTGTTTCGTCGGTAACGTGCGGTATTATCTGTACGGTTTTGCCGAGATATTCGCCCTTTCTTTCCTTTTCTATAACCGAATTGAATACTTTACCGGACGTAAGGTTGGAATATTTATTGAGCTGAGCACCGGTAAATCTTTCGTAATGTCCTAAGTCCAAATCGGTTTCCGCTCCGTCGTCGGTGACGTAAACTTCTCCGTGTTCGCACGGATTCATGGTTCCCGGATCCACGTTCATATAGGGATCCAGTTTTTGCACGGCTATTTTGTAACCTCTTTGCACAAGCAATCTTCCCAAAGACGCCGCAACTATACCTTTTCCCAATCCAGATACAACGCCGCCCGTTACGAAAACGTATTTTATCTGTTTCTCTTTCATAAATTCTCTCCTTTAGTAAAATAACGCATGCCTCTTTGCCTCTGCGGCACAAAAAAAAGGCGTTTTTTTTTAGGGGTATTCTAACCTCTAAAAAAACGCCGATACATCGACTGCGTCGTCTAATCGTCTACAAACTTAATGACAAACGCTTATTAAAAACAAGCAATATAATAATACTTGTCGGATTAAAAGTCAAGCGAATACAAGAATTTTTGCGAAAATTTATAAAATTTAGAATGTAAATTTATTGCAATCCGGGATTCGACTCGCTTACCTTATTTTCGTTACAGCTTAGGTTTACAATACCTGACTATCTCCGGTCTAACAAACGAATTTTTTGCGAAATTATGTAAAAGCATACGGGATTGTTTTCGGAAACTCGCAAAAACACTGCCGCTTTAACGAGCATGTCATCGTAAGCAAAAAAACTCTTTTTTGAGCGGCATACTAATCATCCGTCATAGTCGCAAAGACAAGGAGCCCCTTCCGCTAACTCGATTCGATATTTTTTCTTCATTCCCATCGGCTCACGTCATTTAATTGAGTTTTGAGGCAAGATGAAAAAGGCGCAAAAAGCCGAGCAAAATGCGTAATCAAAAAGTTTAAGTTTTATTAATCCGTTTCTCAACTTCCTCAAGTCGGCTTTTTATTAAAATGCAATCTTTTTTGTATAACAATCTTCTTCTACTTTATTTTTTTGACGTAACTTCGCCTGCGTTTGTGTTGAACGCTTTTAAACGCTTTCCACTGGTTTTGAATTTTTGTGTTCGTTTCCAAATTAAGGTTTGTCTCGGCGTACTTGATTCCGCCTTTCGAAAGCATTTTTATCATTTCGCCAATAATCGAAGTGGCTATCGCTTTGCTTCTGTATTCAGGAATAACGCCGATTAACGCCAGGTCTACTACTTCGGGTTTTTTGATTGCTCTCAGCGTTCTGAGCACAGCGATCGGCGTCAATTTGCCTCCGCTTTTTTGCAATGCCTTGCCTATAGACGGGAATGCGATGCCAAAGCCTACAATTTTGTCGTTTTTGTCCAAAATGACGGTTGCGTAATCTACGTTTATAATGAATCTGAAACTATCTATAAGATTTTTCTTCATCTTTGGCGTAAACGGCACGGACTGGTAAATAGCTTCGTAAGTTATGTCCAACACCTCAAAAAACTCGTCGCCCCACTTTTTTACGAACTCGCGCGCATTTTTTGCCACGCCCAAACGCAATCCGTATTTTTTCATCATAAGATCGGAAATGCGCTCCATACGTTCGTCTGTCTCGTCAGGAGCATAAAGCTTATACTCCACCCAATCGACTTCCTTTACAAATCCGCAATTTTCGATAAGTTTTACATAGTATGGGTAATTATACTGCTCCTCGAATGTGGAAATCTGATCGAATCCCTCTACTAACAACCCCTCTTTGTCCAAGTCGGAGTATCCGAGCGGTCCTACGATTTCATCGGTTCCTTTGGATTTGCCCCAGCATTCTATAGCACGAAAAAGTTCGTTTGCCACTTCTTGGTCGTCGATGCAATCGAACCGAGTAAAACGAATACGGTTTTGCTTCCATTTTTCATTTGCGACTCGTTGCAAAATTCCTTGTATTCGACCTACGGTTTTCCCGTTTTTCTTCGCTATGAAAAATACCGATTCGGCTTGTTCGGAATATACCGTATCCTTCTTAAACAGCGCTTTTTCGTCGGCATACAGAGACGGCACAAAAAAAGAATTGCCTTTGTACAATTTCAAAGGAAAATCTATAAATTCTTTAATTTCCCGCCTCGTTTTTACTTCTCTGATTTCTGTCATAATATTCTCAAAATTATCTATGAGATGCGTGAAAACAAACTCCGACCGTATCCGGACCGCAATGACTGCCTGCCGTGGGATTTACCGTCACAATTTCCGTACGCAAATCGGATCCAAACAATTCCTTTACTCTCTTTTCCATATCCGCTGCCAGTTCGTAGGCGTCGGCATGTCCGATAATAACACGATGCGATTTTATGTCTTCTTGCAAATTGTTTACATAATCCAAAATTGCTTTCATTGCCCCACGCCTACCGTTTGCCTTTGCAATGGAAGTCATCATCCCGTCGCTGTTCATCGTCAGAATGGGACGAACGCCGAGCAGTCCGCCCATCATCGCCGAAAAACCGCTTACCCTGCCGCTGCGAGCAAAAAATTTCAAGTCATCCGCATAAAAATAGACGGCAAACTTGTCCACTTCAGTTTTTGCCCAATCGAGAATTTCATTTGCGGAGGCTCCCTTTTTCGCCAATTCGCCGATTTCCAAGGCGATAGCGTAGCTGCAAATTGTAATACCTTTGGTATCCACGGTATACAAATTACGATCGGGATATTTCTCTTTTAGCGTTTGCCAGGCAAGGTGCATGGCGTTAAAAGTTCCGCTCATTGCTTCCGAAAAATGCACGTACAAAATGTCTTTACCTTCCTTAAGAGTAGGTTCAAAATATTCGATATATTTTTCCGGCGAAAGCGCAAACGTCTTGGGAATTTCTCCGCTTCGCAATGTATCGTAAAACACTTTTTGATCAAACTCTTCGAAGTCCACATACGGGTAAATGTCTTTCCCCTTTAAAACGTAAGGCATACTGATAAGTTTGTAACCGTACTCCTCCGCTATTTTCGGCGTAACGTCGGTGTCGGTGTCCGTAAAAAGTTGGTACATAAAATTTCTCCTTTGTATTTCATTGAAAGTTTTAGTCTTTCTTCATCGCAAATGCGCATGATAAGAAAAACTTTTCCGATTCAGCAAAACCAAAATATACTCGAAAGCACAGCAAGCTTCGTCGAGTATTTTGTGTCATAAAAAAACGTATGCAAATAACGTATCCGCAAAAATGCCATAACCAAGCTTTGCATAAGTTTTTCCTAATGATTCGAATCGCTTAAAGAACATTCGACATAAATGCGAATGTACAAAAACGGGTAGGCAGATTGAGCTACCTACCCGTCTTGTTTTGCGGATAAAACTGAATTTTAAAGATCGTAATACATCTCGAATTCTACGGGAGTGGGAATCTTATTCATCTTAGCAAGTTCGCTGCGCTTAAGGTCTATCCAAAGTTTTACAAGTCTCTCGGGGAACACTCCGTCCTTGGTAAGGTAATCGTGATCCTTTTCGAGTGCCTTAAGAGCTTCTTCGAGCGAAGTCGGAAGATGCTGAAGTTTTTTCTGCTCCTTTTCGCTGAGGTCAAATAGGTTAAAGTCAAACGGGCCCCATCCGTTTTTGTGCGGATCGATCTTGTTGATTACGCCGTCAAGACCTGCCATGAGGATAGCGGCATAAGCGTAATAAGGATTACAAGTTGCGTCGGGATTACGCAATTCAAAACGCTTGTTAAGCGGTGACTTTGCATATGCGGGAATACGTATTACAGCACTGCGGTTAGCGGTTGCATATCCGATTGTAGCAGGAGCTTCGAATCCCGGCACGAGACGCTTATAGGAGTTAGTGGAAGGATTGGTGAACGCACAAAGCGAAGCTGCGTGCTTAAGCAATCCACCCATAAAGTAATGTGCGGTTTCACTAAGCGACGAATAACCGTTTTCGTCATAGAACACGGGTTTTCCGTCTTTAGTAAGAAGCATATGAACGTGCATTCCGTTACCTGCCTCGCCGAATATCGGCTTGGGCATAAACGTTGCGGTCATGCCTTCCGCAATCGCCTGATTTTTGATTACGTATTTGATAATCATCGTGTTGTCTGCCATCTTGGTCATATCGTCGAGTTCTACCTCGATTTCTACCTGTCCGGGACCACCGACTTCGTGATGATGATATTTAACTTTTACGCCCCAATCTTCGAGCATCATGCACATACGGCTACGAATATCATAGGTTACGTCCTGAGGCTTGCAAGCGTGATAGCCGCCCTTATGTGCCGTATGATAACCGTTGTTTTGACATTCGTCGTCGCCGCTGTTCCAATCGGCTTCCCATGCGTCTACATGGAACATAGCCTTATTGGGCTTATTTTCGAAAGCTACGTGGTCGAAAAGATGGAATTCGAACTCCGGTCCGATAATCATTCTGTCTGCTATACCGGTTTTCTTCATATATTCCTCGGCTGCTATAGCTACGTTACGAGGATACTGATCGAAACGGCTGTTGTCTTTGTCTATAATTCTTACGTCGCCCGACATAGTAAGAGTCGGTTCTTCTGCAAACGGATCGACTACAGCGGACTCTATGATGGGTACAAATACCATATCGCTGTTTTCTACCGGCGCAAAACCGTAGTTAGAACCGTCAAACCCGATGCCGTACTTCATAGTGTCTTCGGTAAATCTTGCGGTAGGAATCGAAAGATGATGCCATCTTCCGTTAATGTCAATCATCTTAAAGTCAATCATTCTGATGCCTTCTTTTTTGCAGAAGTCCAAAACGTCGTTAACGCTTTTAAACATTTCTAATACTCCTTTAGTATCGTTATTGAGTCTATTGTAACACAATAAAATACTTCCGTCAACCCTTTTCCGCCTCCTTAATCAAATCGAAACGCCATTAACCGGTTTTATTTTGCCGCTTTAATCGGCTATAAAATTTCTTTCTATGTGTTTGATTAAAAAAAATCAATTTTTTTTGCAAAGCACCGCAAAAATGTTTGACAAACCGCAATAAGGTTTGATATTATATGTAAGCTGTTTGGCGCGTGGGGGTATAGCTCAGCTGGTAGAGCACCTGCCCTGCAAGCAGGGGGTCAACGGTTCGAACCCGTTTACCTCCACCACTTTGCCAACGCTGCCCTAAGACGCAGGTAGCGTCATATTTTTTATAAAGGATTGTAGCTCAGCTGGTTAGAGCACCACCCTGATAAGGTGGGGGTCGGTGGTTCGAGTCCACTCAATCCTACCAAATTCGGGAGCGAATTTCGCTCCCGTTTTTTATCTAAAAAATGGCTAAAACCCAGTAATTTCGGACATTTTAGGGCTTTGGCTAAATTTTAATTTTGATAAATTCGAGTTCCTTAAAATCAAAAAATTCACTCAAAATTTTGACATCAAATATTTTTTACTTAAAAAATTGCATTAAAAAAGACCGATAAGAATAGATTTTTCCTATCGGTCTTTTTCTAACTAAAACTGCCTAAAACTGATACATTTGATGTCAATTGATGTCAAAATTGATGTCAAATTTTTTATTCTTTTGAATGTGTAAAATCTTCTATTTGTTTTACGATATTTTCTTTAGTGTCATTTGCATTTTATGTAAAGATTGTAGCTCTTTTTTTCTCCCAAAACTTTATTTGCTACCAAAGAATAATATGTTTTGCGAGCAGTATTTGATTTTTTAATATGTTCAATTGCTTGGTCTCTTGTATCACCGTACTGCAAAGTATTTTGTGAAATTTTTATATAGACTATTGACAATTGCCGAAAGTATGCTACAATGAAGTCGACGGCATTTGCCGCATCCCAAAAGTAAAGGAGACAAAAAAATGGAAAAAGACGACGATATTATCACCCTTCTTACGGCAGAAGGCAAAGAAGTAGACTTTATGGAAGTTGCGGGCATTGCGTTGAGAGGAAATTATTACGTAATTCTGCAACCGGTAGAATTGCTTGACGGAATGAGCGACGACGAAGCGCTTGTCTTTAAAGTAATCAAAGGCGGCGACCAAGACAAATTTCAAATCGAACTTGACGACGAAATTATAGACGGCGTATTTGAAGAATACAACAAACTGTTAGACGAGTGGCAAAAAAACAATGCAAATTAAAACAAATCTGCACTGCCTACAAGTAAATTTATTATACGTTTATGCTTTTTTAAGACAAAACCGTTCGGTCCCTATCGAACGGTTTTGTCTTTGCTCTCATTTTTTTGCATATATGCGTTTTTTACGGATACGGTTATATGACAACCGGTAAATATAACTGCGGCTGCAAGCAAAGGATAACTTAATATCGTTATGCCGGAAAACAAAAATATCAGCGACGGCAACACCGACAAAACAGTGGCCTTAAAAACAGACAATTTGCTGCAAATAAACCATCCGAGCAAATACAATGCGAGCAAAACTCCGTTACATATCAAGTACACCGTTAAACCGTTTTCAAACCAAAATTCGTCATATAAATGCGGAATGTTAAAAATCATAAGCAAAAAGCACCCGAACCGTCCGACTTGCTCTAAGCAAAGCACGACCTTGTTTTGATAAAGGTTGACAAACCCCTCCTTATTCTTTGACGCATAAACGATATTCGGCACAAGTAACGTCGCTACTATAGCTAATCCGTAATAATTAAACCAACCCATTTTCAATTCCTCTTTTGTTTAATTTCTTTCGCTACGCCGAATCGCACTCTGTACGAACGAACATATCCGTGTTTTATCCCAAAAATTTCCTCCCTCTTTGCCGCCGGATTGAAAAATCCCGAATTCATAAAATGTGTAAACATATAATTTACTTTTTTTATCTTGCCGGCGATTTCCTCGCAAAATTCACGCATAGGTGCGCTTATGACAAAAAACCATACCGGCGTACACAACGTTACTTCGTCATAATTACTTAGTAACGTATTTAAATTTTCTATCGGCATACCTTTTTTCAGCATACCGTATCTTCCGCACCACCAAAATCCCGCATCGCCTTTAATCCGTTCTTTTGCTGCGATCCCGAAGACTACCGCTCCGCTTTTTGCCGCAGCCTCCAATGCAGGTCGCTTAGTATAGCCTGTCCGAGAAAAGTATACTATAAGTTTACTTTTGTCACTGCCTATCAACGGAAAATCTTGCTCTTCGGCTTCGACAAACTCCGACTGTTTCATTCCCACAAAACATATATATCCTGTTACGAACTGCGAAACGCCGAAAAAAAATAAGATACGGACAAAAAGTTTGTCGGAAAGATTATAAACTGAATCGTTATCCAAAGCATCAGCGTAAAACCGAATGCCATCCCAAGAACGACCCCCGATTTCTTCTTAAAAAACAGTGTTGTCGCAGCCAAATTCGTGACGCCGTTTACGGCAAGCAACGCAATCCCCGAAAAAGTATAATCCGTAAAAAGCGTCTCGCTGAAAGGCAAAACACAAAAGTACAGAAGCAATCCGTCCATTTGCAGAAGCTTTCCGCCGGGGGCTATAACCATGCAAGTCGAACCGAACTCTGCCCCCAATCCGATAAAAAACGTCCAGAATATCAATACAACCAGCGTCGCCTTATATCTTGCATTTATCTTAGCTCTCCCGATTATTTATGGACATATTATAACACTTTTGCTGCCTATATGTATATATTTTTTAACCTCGCTATTGACTTTTTTTATTATTGGTGATATTATAGGCTTGAAGGAATCCGCACAAGCGCCGTAAAAAATACTAATACAAAGGAGTATCAAATGGAAAAATCCAAAGTTTACTTTACATCCGATCTGTCGCCGCAGTCTTTGATAAAAATATACGAAATGTTGGGCGTAGAACTTAAACCTCAAGTCGCAATAAAAGTTCATTCCGGAGAAAAAGGAAATCAAAATTTTTTACACCCGGACTTCTTCAAACCGTTAATCGATCGCATCGGCGGCACCATAGTGGAATGCAACACAGCATACGACGGACAGCGCAACACCACCGAAAAGCACATTCGACTCATGGAAGAACACGGTTGGAGCAAATATTTTGACGTTGATATTATGGACGCCGAAGGCGACGACATGGTTCTCGACATAAAAGAAGGAAAGACCATACACAAAAATTACGTAGGAAAAAATCTTGCCCGATACAATTCCATGGCTGTACTTTCTCACTTTAAGGGACATCCTATGGGCGGATGCGGCGGCGCTTTAAAGCAGCTTTCCATCGGTGTCGCATCTTCATTCGGCAAAGCGTATATTCACGGCGCAGGCGATCCTTCCAAGCTCTGGACAGCAAATCACGACGATTTTCTTTCCTCTATGGCAGATGCGGCAAAGTCCGTAGTCGATTACTTTAAAGGTAATATGGCGTTTGTTAACGTGATGAAGAACATGTCGGTCGACTGCGACTGCTGTGCGGTAGCCGAAGACCCGTGCCTAAAAGACATCGGCATTCTTGCTTCTACGGATCCGGTAGCCATAGACCGAGCATGTATCGACCTTGTTTTACAATCAAATGACAGCGGAAAAGAACATTTTATGGAAAGAGTCCGTTCGAGAAACGGCGAATACACCATTAAATGCGCCGTGGACCTCGGTATCGGTAGCGACAAATACGAGCTTATCGATATAGCTAAATAGCTGTATTTAGTACATCGGCGGCATCGTTTGCTTCGGTTTGTACGATTTCCCATCTTCCAAAAGCAAAATTATTATCCTCGGGAACAAGAAAACCGCAATAAAAAACATCGGTCAAAAAGCGTCTCCGTTTCTTATTATGACTTTCTGAGTTCTTCGAATTAAGTGATTATATGTAAAAATCGTCAACCAATCGTATATGTCGGTTGACGATTTTTATTATTTGTTTTTTCCGCCCGGTAAATATGCCATAGGATCCACATATTCGCCGGACTTCTTCATTTCGAGATGAAGATGAGCGCCGTCGGCACTCTCGATTATCATAACCGAGTCTACTTTGCCTATTTCGTCTCCTGACTTTACGTTATCGCCCTCTTTGACCTTTATTTCGCTAAGCGACTTGTATACGGCTATAAGTCCGTCCGTCTGCTCTATGGTAACTACTCCGCCTTCAAGCGTGGTAGTTTCCACCTTAACGACCTTGCCGTC
>ULNQ01002012.1_pt1 | contig 15152 bp, 10 predicted proteins | sample 1951951 | NCBI WGS metagenome assembly ULNQ01 (sample SAMEA4835580, study PRJEB28245) | human gut metagenome | biome: gut microbiome; material: fecal sample | place: Denmark | collected 2008
CGAACGCACCCGTTAAAATCGGCGTAACCGCAGGTCCGCACGCTGAAATCATGGACAACGTTAAAAAGCTGGCTGAAAAACAAGGCCTGAAAATCGAAGTTGTCGAATTCTCCGACTATGTAACCCCGAACGTATCCCTGGCACAGGGCGAGCTGTTTGCCAACTCCATGCAGCATGCTCCGTATCTGGCAGCAACTCTGAAAAAAGAGCCTAAATTCGAGCTGGTTGAAGCTTTCAAAACCGTAAACTTCCCTATGGCTATCTATTCCACCAAATATAAAAAGGTTGAGGATATCCCGGCAGGCGCAACCATCGGCATTCCTAACGATCCGTCCAACGGTGCTCGCGCACTTCTGGTTCTGGCTGACAAAGGCTTCATCGAGGTTAAGGATAAAAACGATGTTTCCACCTCTGTAGCAAGCATCACCAAAAATCCGAAAAACTACAAGATTCAGGAGCTTGACGCTGCTTCAATTCCTAAAGCAATGGGCGACCTTGATATTGCCGTAATCAATGCCAACTATGCACTGGTTGCCAAGCTGAATCCGTCCAAAGACAGCCTGCTGGTTGAACGTGCCGATAACCCGTTTGTCAACATCTTCGTAACCACCAAAGCTAACGAAAAGGATCCGCGTATGGAACAGCTGAAGAAGATTTACACCTCCGCTGAAAACAAAAAATTCATCGAGGATCACTTCAAAGGCTCCATTACTCCGGCATTCTGATTTACCGAAGCATAGTGCAAAAGCTCCCGCAGACTTCTGTGGGAGCTTATTTCTTAGCTTACCGCAATTTCTAAAAAAATTTGCGTTTAGCACTTTACAAATTTAGCGTACTAAAGTATAATGGGTACATAGTTAAATGCTAATTAACAAATGAGGTGTGGAAAATGAAAAAATTAGTAGCTTTAGTAATGGGCCTGATGATGATGCTCATGATGGTTGCCGGCTGCGGTAGCGACGGCCCCAAAAAAATGGTAATCGGTCTGGACGATAACTTCGCTCCTATGGGCTACCGCAATGAAAAGAACGAAATCGTCGGCATGGATATCGACCTTGCACGCGAAGCCTGCAAGCGTGCCGGCATGGAAGTAGAATTTAAACCAATCGACTGGGGTGCAAAAGAAGCAGAGCTCAAATCCAAACGCATTGACGCTATCTGGAACTGCTTCACCGTTAACCCGGAGCGTGAAAAGGTATATGGCATGTCCAAGCCTTACATCAACAACTCCCAGCTGGTTGTTGTTCCTAAGGATTCTCCGATTAAAACCCTCGAAGATTTAAAGGGTAAAATCGTAGCAGTACAGGATGACAGCACAGGCTCCTACCTGCTCGAGCAACCAGCACACAAAGAGCTGGCAGCTTCCATGAAGGAAGTTCGCAAATATCCCGACTTCGCAGCTATTTACATGGAAATAGACAACAAACGTGTTGATGCTGCTATCGTAGACGCAGTTCTTGCTCGCGGCTATTATGACAAAAAGAAACCCGGTGCCTACAGAATTCTTGAGCAGAACATGGGCGATGAGGTTGTAGCAATTGCCTTCCGTAAGGACGACAAAGACTTCAAAGACCGCATCGACAAAGCTATGGATGAAATGAAAAAAGACGGTACCTGCAAAAAGATTTCCGAAAAATGGATGGGCGCAGATATCACAAAATATTAATTTGTTATCACTTGAGGGCTGTCGCATTTAGCGGCAGCCCATATTATAATTATATGGAGAGAAATAATTTATGGATTACGTTTTAAATATCATCCCTCAGATGATGGATGGCTGCCTGGTATCATTTCAAGTTTTTATTATCACCATCGTACTGAGCATTCCGTTGGGCATTCTGCTCAGCCTCGGCCGTGTTTCCGGCATTAAACCCCTGCAGGCCCTCATCGGCGGCTACGTTTGGATTCTGCGCGGTTCCCCGCTGATGCTGCAGATTTTCTTCGTTTACTTCGTACTGCCGTCCGTAGGCATTCGCCTGCCGGACTTTGAATCAGCCATCGTAGCCTTTGTATTAAACTACGCTGCCTACTTCTGCGAAATCTTCCGCGCCGGCATTCAGGCTATTCCTGCGGGCCAATACGAAGCAGCGCACACTCTGGGCATGAACTATGTACAGACCATGCGCCGCATCATCCTGCCGCAGGTTATCCGCATCATCCTGCCGCCTATCAGCAACGAAACCATTACTCTGGTAAAGGATACCTCCCTGGTATACGTCCTGGCAATGAACGATCTGATGCGTACCGCACGCAATCTGGTACAGCGTGACTTTTCTATTACCCCCTTCATCGTTGCAGCTGTCTTCTACCTGCTGGCAACTCTGATTTTAACCCTTGTTTTTGAACGTCTGGAAAAACGCTTCTCCAGATATGACCAATAGGAGGAGTAACCACCATGACAACTAAAATCAAAGCAACCAATATCTGGAAAAAATTCAATAACCTGGAAGTACTAAAGGGCATTGACCTTGAAGTAAATGAGGGCGAAGTTGTTGCCGTTATCGGCCCTTCCGGTGGTGGCAAGAGCACCCTGCTGCGCTGCCTCAACAAGCTGGAAACAATCGATAAAGGCAGTATCACCATCGACGGCGAAGAGCTGTGCCGTGAAACCTCCGGTGGTACGGAATATGTCAAGAACAATGATGTCCGCCGCATCGCCTGCAAAATGGGCATGGTATTCCAGCAGTTCAACCTTTTCCCGCATATGACTGTTCTGGAAAATCTGATTGAAGCGCCTGTCAACGTACAAAAGCGCGATAAAGCAGAAGTTATCAAGGAAGCAGAGGTTCTGCTGGCAAAGGTCGGCCTTTCCGAAAAGCGTGATGTTTATCCGCGCAAGCTCAGCGGCGGCCAGCAGCAGCGTGTAGCTATCGCCCGTGCTTTAGCCATGAAGCCCGCCATTATGCTTTTTGACGAGCCTACCTCTTCTCTGGACCCGGAGCTGACCGGTGAGGTTTTGCGCACTATGCGCGAGCTGGCAGACGAAAAAATGACCATGGTAGTCGTAACGCATGAAATGGGCTTTGCCCGTGAAGTTGCCACCAAGGTTGTTTTCATGGCTGACGGCCATGTGCAGGAGCAGGGCAGTCCGGAGGAAATTTTCGTTAACCCCAAAAACGAACGTCTGAAATCCTTCTTAAAAGTAATTTTAAAGTAATCAGATAAAGGTTTCTAAATTAATTCACAGATTACACCTACCTTTGTCATATATGTTTGTTACAATAATACTCGAGGATGAAAGGAACCTATTGAACAAGGCAAGCAAAGAAAGGTGATTTCAATGCACGTTAAAATTCTTGGCCCCATGACTAAGCAGGCAGAGCTGCTGCTGCAGAATACTGCTATTGCGTTAAAGAAGCTCAAGGTTAAGGCTGAGTTTGAAAAAGTTTCCGAATTCCAAAAGGTAGTGGCCTATGGAGTGATGGTCTTCCCCGCTTTAGTCATCGACGAAAAATTAGTTGCTGTCGGCAGCACGCTTTCGGTAGATGAAGCCATGACTCTTATAAAGCAACTCTCCTAAACATATCTTTTCATCATACACCTCTCCTTAAAATACACCGCACCGTGCGAAATGTGCGGTGTATTTTTTTGTTTTGGAAGCATTTTGATTAATGTAAAATTTATGTAAAGTTCTTTACGCACTTTTAACCTCATAAAATTTCTAGTATAATAAGTATAGATATGAGCTGTTTTTCAGCAATCATGGATGCATATAAACTAAAAAAAGGGGACTTATTTTTTATGCTTGCTTATTTCTTGGCATTTTTAGGCGGTATCGCCTTGTTTATGTATGGTATGCAGCTAATGGGTGACGGTCTGCAAAAGGCTGCCGGTGCCAAGCTGCAAAAGATTTTGGAAGCCATGACAGGCGTGCTCGCTATGGGCATTCTGTTGGGCGCAGTTGTTACTGCAGTGCTGCAGGCCAGCGGTGCTACCACCGTTATGACCGTAGGCCTGGTAAATGCTGGCCTGCTCACGCTGAAGCAGGGCTTCGGCATTATCATGGGTGCCAACATCGGTACTACTATGACGGCACAGCTCATCGCCTTCAAGCTTTCCGATTATATCACGATTTTAATCTTCATCGGCTTTTTGATGCAGCTACTGGCGAGAAAAAGCCGCACAAAATATCTTGGTCAGGTTATGCTGGGCTTCGGTATTCTGATGCTGGGCATGGATATGATGGGCAAGGCGGTTATGCCTCTGCGTAACTATCCCGGCTTTGTGCATTTCATCGAGGTTTTCTCCAGCAATCCGTTGCTTGGCATCGGTATCGGTATGATTATGACTGTGCTGATTCAGTCCAGCAGTGCTACCATCGGTATTCTTATCGCCATGGCCGGTCAGGGACTTATTCCGCTAGAGGGTGCGATTCCTGTACTGCTCGGCGACAATATCGGTACCTGTATTACTGCCGTCCTCGCTTCACTGCGTGCTAACCTTACGGCTAAGCGTGTAGCTGCAGCTCACGTAATGTTCAACGTCATCGGCAGTATAATTTTTGTAGTCTTTATGCCGTTCTTCATTAAATTCGTGCTGCTTGTATCGCCTGACGGCGACATAGCGCGTCAGATTGCGAATGCGCACTCGGCGTTCAACATTTTGAACACACTGCTTTTTATGCCCTTTGTTAACCCTTTCATCAAGCTGGTAGAAAAGATTGTGCCCGGCAAGGCAGAAATCATCTCCATGCGCCCTGTTTATCTTGACAAAAACATGCTGAACACTCCCTCTATCGCTATCAGCCTTGCTGTCAAAGAGGTTGTGCGTATGGGCGAGCTGGCACGCAAGGACGTGCGTCTTGGCATGGAGGCTATTCAAAGCTTTGATGCCGACAAGGTAAAATACGTTTTGGAGCACGAGCCTGTTGTCGATGCGTTGGAGCGAGATATTACCGACTATCTGACGCAGATGAGTTCATCTGAAATGAGCGAAAGCCTGACGACACGCCACACCGGTCTTTTGCACGCCTGCACGGATATCGAACGTATCGGTGACCATGGTGAAACATTGGCTAAACGCGCACGCAAGCTTGTTGAGGAGGACGTGGTTTTCTCTGATGAGGCTAAGGCCGAGCTGCTGCAGCTCAGCGAAATGGTACTGCGTGCCTCCGGACGTTCATTGGAGGCCCTAGAGAAAAATGATAAGGTTATTGCGGAGGACGCTGTGCGTCTGTGCCGTGAGGTTAAGCAATACCAGAAGGAAATCCGTAAGAATCATATCACGCGCCTTAACGAACATATCTGCAATCCGACTGCAGGCTTTGTTATGATGGAGCTGCTGATTAATATGAAGCGTGTATCCGATCATTCCAAGAACATTGCCCAGCTGGTGCAGGGAACATTCTAAAGCTTATAAAGTAACAGCAAGCATACAGACTACTGCTCAACATAGTCTGTATGCTTTTCTTTTGCGTAAAAGCATTGCTAAGCTAACAGAGTACGTACATAATTAATCCGCACTTTCTCATATGCGCTTATGAATTTACTCAAGTATACTTTAGTAAATCGTACTTGAGTAAATTTACTCAAAATATTGCAAACTCTGCTTGCCTAAAACAACCGTACAATCACCATAGTCTTATCCTTACATACCTATTCTGCCGTACTTATAAAATCACAGCTTTTTCACAAAATCTTTGCTATAATTTAAGTAAGCAAGGACTGCGTTTCCGACTGCTACAGTCTTAGCGCAGTCCTTTTTGGTTACGCGTAGAGTCTCAAACGGCTTTACGGTTTTTTATTATACCTATTACAGCAGAGTTTTTTATAATATATAAGTTTGTAAAATATATCATATATATTGAGTACAACATTGTTCCGCTGCAAAACGACGAAACGCTGCAGCGTTTCACACTTTTTTTACTTTAATTATTGATGACACCTTTTACTAATTACAGGTAAAGTATTACAATATAAGATGAGTATTTATCAGCTTAGATTCAGATTATAAAAAAAGAATATGAACATGCTTCGGATATCGCCCTGAGCTTCATATTCCAGGAGGTTACTATGCAGATAGGATTGGATATTGGCAGTACCACAATTAAAATCGCCGTACTGGACGATGCAGGCAATCTGCTATTCCATAAATACGAAAGACATTACAGCCAGATTGCAGAGAAAATTCTGGCCCTACATAAAGAATTGATGACTAAATTCCCTACACTGCATAGCGCACGTCTGGCCATCAGCGGCAGCGGTGGTATCGGTGTAGCGGACAGTTGCGGCCTGCAATTCGTGCAGGAGGTTTTTGCGGAAAAAATCTGCGCCGAAAAGCTCAATCCAGGAACCGACGCCGTTATCGAATTAGGTGGCGAGGATGCCAAAATCCTCTTCTTAGGCCGCCATTTTGACGCACGTATGAACGACAGCTGCGCTGGAGGCACCGGTGCTTTTATCGACCAGATGGCTTCCCTGCTGAATGTAGAAACACCCCAAATGAACGAGCTGGCACAGCAGGCACAGAACACCTACACCATCGCCAGCCGCTGCGGTGTTTTCGCCAAAAGCGATATCCAGCCGCTGCTCAACCAGGGTGCGGAAAAAAGCGACTTGGCAGCCAGCATCTTCCACGCTGTAGCAAGCCAGGCTATCACAGGTCTTGCCAAAGGCCGTCCCATCAGCGGCAATGTGTTGTATCTTGGCGGTCCGCTCACCTTTATGAGCTGTCTGCGCGATGCCTTTGACAGTGTTCTGAATATCAAAGGTGTCTGCCCGGAAAACAGCCTGCTTTATGTAGCAATGGGTGCAGCCTTCTGTGCCGAGCACGAGGTGGACCTTACCACGCTGCCAGAAAAGCTGCAGGCAGCAGCAGCACAGCACAGCTTTGAACATCTGCCGCCGCTGTTTAAAAACGAAGGCGAATATACTGTTTTTAAGAAGCGTCACTCTAAGGAAAGTGTCGCTATAGGCACCCCTGCGGAGGCCAGCGAAGCCTTTATCGGTATTGATTCTGGCAGCACGACCATTAAAATCGCTGTTATGAGTCCAGACGGCAAATTGCTTGACTCCTTCTACCAAAGCAATAAGGGTAATCCTGTTGTTGCCGTCCGCAATTATCTTACCGATTTCTATACAAAATATCCCCATTGCCGCCTGTTGGCAGGTGCAGTCACCGGTTACGGCGAGGATCTGATTCGCCACGGCTTTGGTGTTGACTATGGTATCGTAGAAACCATGGCACACTTTTATGCTGCCCAATATCTGGAGCCTGAGGTAGATTTCATTCTGGACATCGGCGGACAGGATATGAAGTGCCTGAAAATCCATAACGGTGCCATCGATAATATCTTTTTGAACGAAGCCTGCTCCAGCGGCTGCGGCAGCTTTTTGCAGACCTTTGCCGAAATTCTTGGCTACACAGCCGAGCAGTTCGCACAAATCGGTCTTAAAGCAGATATGCCTGTAGATTTAGGCAGCCGTTGCACCGTGTTTATGAACAGCAGCGTTAAGCAGGCACAGAAGGACGGTGCCTCCGTTGCCAACATCAGCGCCGGCCTGTCCATCAGTATTGTCAAAAACGCTTTATATAAGGTTATCCGTCCGGCCAGCAAAGAAGCCATCGGCAAGCACATCGTTGTTCAGGGAGGTACCTTCCTCAACAACTGCGTACTGCGCGCCTTTGAGCAGGAAATGGATTTGAACGTTATCCGTCCCAATATTGCCGGCCTTATGGGAGCTTACGGCGCTGCCCTGTACGCACAACGCCGCTACAAGGACGCACCGCATCAGACAACGCTGCTCAACCTGCAACAGCTGGGTGAGTTCGTTCATACCGTCAAGGGTATGACCTGCGGCCTGTGCAATAATCATTGCCACCTCACCGTCAACACCTTTGCCGGCGGCAAACGCTTTATCAGCGGCAACCGCTGTGAACGCCCCATCACCCACATGGCACCCAAGGATGAGCTGAACCTGTACCGTCAAAAGCTGCAGCTGCTCAAGGAATTGCCTGTTAACGAAACGCCTAAACGCGGCATTATGGGTATACCTATGGGCCTGAATATGTATGAGCTGCTCCCCTTCTGGAATGCCTTACTCTCCAGCCTGGGCTTCAAGGTTGTCCATAGTCCGATTGAAGACAAAACTATTTACCGTCTTGGTCAGGGAACCATCCCCAGCGACACCGTCTGCTATCCGGCCAAGCTGATGCACGGCCATATCAAATGGCTGCTGCAGCAGGGAATCACCAATATCTTCTATCCCTGCATGACCTACAATATAGATGAACAGGGCACGGAAAACTGCTATAACTGCCCTGTTGTAGCCTATTATCCCGAAGTGCTGCACGCCAATATCCGTGATCTGAATAAGCCCGAGATACATTTCTTCTATGATTATCTTGGTCTGCTCCATAAAAAGAAGCTGGTCAAAAAGCTGCAGGAAATGTTTGCCAAGGTTTATCCGGATATCACCAAGGAGGAAATCCGCAAGGCTGTTGATGCTGCCTTTACTGCCTTTTATGACTATGAAGCGCAGGTAAAGGCTAAAGGACAGGAAATCATCAGCAAGGCACGCGAAGAGCATAAGCCTATCGTTGTACTGGCAGGCCGTCCCTATCACATCGACCCTAAGGTCAACCACAGTATCGACCGCCTGATTACCAACATGGGCGCTGCCCTCGTCAGCGAAGATGCCGTAAGCAGTCATATCAAGACCAAGGAGCTCAACCGCGATTTGCAGGTGCTCAACCAGTGGACCTATCACGGCCGCCTGTATGCGGCAGCCGAATATGTTGCCCAAAATCCTGATATGCATCTGATTCAGCTTGTAAGCTTCGGCTGCGGCTGCGATGCGATTACGGCCGATGAATGCCGCCGCCTCCTCGAAGAACGCGGACGCATCTATACACAAATAAAAATAGACGATATCGACAACCTTGGTGCTGCCAAAATCCGCATCCGCAGTCTGTTCTCCGCAGCCCAGCTTTTCGATATAGATAATAATTAAAGGAGATTTGCATATGCTACCAGCAGCTAACGTTAAGTTTACCCCCTTCACGGAGGATATGAAAAAAACGCATACTATACTTATACCCGGCATGCTGCCTATGCATTTTTCACTGCTGCAGGCAGCACTCGTAAGCTGTGGCTACAAAGCCGAGGTTCTGCACAACACCGGGCGCGAGGTAATTGAAACCGGTCTGAAATACGTCAATAATGATATCTGCTATCCGGCACTGCTGGTTATCGGCCAGCTGATAAACGCTTTGGAAAGCGGCAAATATGATTTGGAGCACACTGCACTGATTATCACCCAAACCGGTGGCGGCTGCCGTGCCTCCAACTATATCTATCTGCTGCGCAAGGCTTTGGAAAAAGCCGGCCTTACGCACATCCCTGTCATCAGCCTCAACGTCAACGGTCTGGAGCAGCAGCCAGGCTTCCATCTGGACGCATCCATGGTGCATAAGTTCTTGGCTGCCGTTGTTTACGGCGATACCCTGATGTACCTGACGAATAAAACACGTCCCTACGAAGTTGTACACGGCGCTGCCGACAGACTGGCGCAAAAATGGCTGGCACGCTTAAGCGAAGCCTTCAAGAGTGGCAAGGCGCAGGCTTTAGGTACCATCAAGCAGCTTACTAAGGCTATTGCGCACGAATTTGCGGATTTGCCTATCACCAACAAGGAGAAAACTAAGGTCGGTATTGTCGGTGAAATCTACATCAAATATGCCGCTTTAGGCAACAACAATCTGGAAGCCTTCCTGCAGCGTCAGAACTGCGAATATATGCTGCCCGGTCTGATGAATTTCATTATGTACTGTGTTGATACTTATCTTACGGACTATAAGCTTTACGGCGGCAGTCTGCTTAAATACAGTGTCAACAAGGGCGCTATGTGGTATTTAAAATATATGGAAGGCATACTGCATCAGGCTCTCAGTATCGCTCCCTTCAGCGCCCCCGCCACCTATGAGGAAACCAAGGCTATGGCCAAGGGCGTTATCGGCTACGGCAACAATATGGGCGAAGGCTGGCTGCTGACTGCCGAAATGCTGGAGCTGGTGCACAGCGGCTACACCAATATCATCTGCGCTCAGCCCTTCGGCTGCCTGCCTAACCACATCGCAGGCCGAGGCATGATTAACAAAATCAAGGAGATTGCCGAGGAGGCCAATATTCTGGCACTGGACTACGATGCCAGCGCTGCCCGCGTTAATCAGGAAAACCGCATTAAGCTGATGCTGGCGACAGCGAAGTAAAAATTTCTGAAACTACCAAAGTTACGAATTACCTGCTGTATTTTATGCCTTATAGTATATTCTTGTTCTGGCAGGCGATTTTCTTTATAAAATATCTTAACTTTTTGTTTTTCATTTTTGTTTAAAATATTGTATTATTTTTCATAAGTATAGCAGGATTTATATAGCTTCATCTAGAATTATAAAAATATATTTTATTTTGAGATTTACAATTTGAGGCAGACGTGTTATACTTAAATCAATCCTTATACCATACCAAGGATTATCGGGTTACTATGATAAGGTAACACACCGAAAAGCTCTAACGCCCTGCCATCCGGCAGGGCGTTATCTTTTTACACGCCCAAATAAGAAAGGATGTTGAGAATGAAATATGCAATAGGCCTCGATATCGGAATTGCATCTGTCGGCTATGCCGTTTTAGCATTGGATCACGAAGAAAACCCGTGGGGAATTATCCGCCTTGGTTCGCGTATCTTTGATGTAGCAGAAAATCCCAAGGATGGTGCCTCCTTAGCCTTGCCACGTCGTGAAGCTCGCAGCGTCCGCAGACGCCTGCGCAGACATCATCATCGTTTGGAGCGTATAAAAAATCTTTTGATTAACACCGAGCTTATAACAAAAGATGAGCTTTTGCATTTATATGATGGTAAGCTTTCTGATGTATACGAATTACGTGTAAAGGCCCTTGATTATTCTGTAACTAATGCAGAGCTTACACGAATTTTATTACATCTCGCACAAAGACGTGGTTTTAAATCCAACAGGAAATCAGATGCCGGCGACAAAGAGGCAGGTCAGCTTTTGGAAGCAGTTTCCGCAAACGCAAAACGCATGCAGGAAAACCATTATCGTACTGTAGGCGAAATGTTTTATAAAGATGATTTGTTCTCAAAATACAAACGCAATAAAGGCGGCACCTACCTTACTACTGTGCATAGAGATATGATTGCTGCCGAAGCCAGAACTATTCTTGAAAAGCAATTTGCTCTAGGCAACGATATCTGTACTCAAGATTTTATTGACAAATATTTATCTATTCTCTTAAGCCAAAGGCAATTTGATGAAGGTCCCGGCGAACCAAGTCCCTATGCAGGCAACCAGATAGCCAATATGATCGGCAAATGTACCTTTGAACCGAATGAATATAGAGCAGCCAAAGCAAGCTATTCTTTTGAACGCTTCAACTTGCTGCAAAAAGTTAATCATTTACGCCTATTACTTGAAGGAAAATCCATTGCTCTTGATAACGAACAGCGCAAAAAAATAATAGCATTAGCGCACGACAAGGCAGATTTAAGATATTCTCATATCCGCAAAGCTTTAGGCTTAGATGAAAAGGTATTGTTCAATACCATAACATACAATGATGATGTAAGCGTAATAGAAAAGAAAACAAAATTTAATTTTCTCCAAGCCTATCATCAAATCAAAAAAGTCTTGGCAGAAGATATGCAGAAACTTACAACAGAACAACTAGACAATATAGGTCAGATACTTTCTACATATAAAAGCGACAACAAACGTACAGAAGAACTTTCTGCACTAGGCTTAGAAAAGAAAATTATTGATGCATTACTTGGCATTAACGGCTTATCAAAATTTGCCCATCTTTCTCTCAAAGCCTTACGCAAAATAAATCCTTATCTTGAAGAAGGTAAAATTTACAACGAAGCATGTGCTGCTGCCGGTTATGATTTTAAAGCTCATGCCAACACACAAAAAACAGAGCTTTTACCTGCATACAAGGAAGAGATGGACGATATAACCAGTCCTGTAGCAAGACGAGCTATTGCTCAAAGCATCAAGGTCATTAACGCTATTATCAGAGAGCAAAAATGTTCTCCGGTTTATATTAATATCGAATTAGCACGCGAAATGGCCAAAGGATTTGATGAACGTACTCAGATTGATAAAGCAAATAAAGAAAACCAAGCTAAAAACGAGCGTATTATGGAACGTATCCGCACTGAATTCCATAAGTCAAATCCAACCGGTATGGATTTAATTAAGCTAAAGCTTTGGGAAGAACAGGATGGCAGAAGCCCCTATAGCCAGAAAGCAATAAGTATAAACCGTCTTTTTGAGCCCGGTTATGTAGATATTGACCACATCGTTCCCTACAGCATAAGCTTTGATGACAGTTTTAAAAATAAGGTTCTCGTTTTTTCTGATGAAAACCGTGACAAAGGCAACAGACTTCCTATTGCTTATCTCCAAAGTAAATTTGGCGCAAAAGCAGCTGAGAATTTTATTATTTGGGTGCAAAGCAATATAAAAGATTATAAAAAACGTCAGAAGCTGCTGAAACGTGAAATTACGGAAGAAGATATTAATAAATTTAAAGAACGTAATCTGCAAGATACCAAAACTATCTCTCGTTTTCTTTATAATTACATTAATGATTATCTGCTGTTCGCTCCTTCAGATACAGGCAAGAAAAAACGAGTTACAGCCGTCAACGGTACTATTACCGCTTATCTGCGAAAAAGATGGGGCATAAATAAAATCAGAGCCAACGGTGATAAACATCATGCTGTAGATGCGGTTGTAATTGCCTGCACTACCGACAAGATGATTAAAGATCTTTCTTCTTTTTCCCAATACCATGAATTAGAATATACGCACACAGACAAAGAAAGTCTCATAGTCAATTCTCTAACCGGCGAAATCTTGAAACGCTTCCCTTATCCATGGGAAGATTTTCGTCCCGAACTAATGGCGCGTTTGTCTGATAATCCAGCCGATGCTTTACGCAAGCTTAATTTGATTTTCTATCACGGAACCGATTTAAGTACCATTAAGCCGATTTTCGTATCACGCATGCCACGTCATAAGGTTACCGGTGCTGCGCACAAGGCAACCATCAAAAGCGCACGCTGCCTAAATAATGGTATTGTAATCTGCAAAACAAGCCTACAAAATCTGAAGCTTGATAAAGAAGGGGAAATAGCCAACTATTACGCACCCGAAAGCGACACCATTCTGTATAATGCTTTAAAGGAACGCTTGCGTGCCTATGATAACAAACCGGCAAAGGCCTTTGCTGAACCGTTTTACAAACCAAAAGCTGACGGCACACCGGGTCCTTTGGTAAAAAAGGTCAAGGTATACGAAAAGTCAACCTTAAATGTTGCTGTACAGCAGAATACTGCTGTTGCCGATAACGACAGTATGGTGCGTGTAGATGTGTTCCATATCAAGGGTGATGGTTATTATCTTGTGCCTATTTACATAGCAGATACGCTGAAAAAAGAGCTGCCAAACAAAGCTATCGTAGCTTACAAGCCTTATGCTGATTGGCCTGTAATGGATGATAGCAACTTTATTTTCTCGCTGTATCCTAATGATTTAATAAAATTTGAACACAAAAATAGCGTTAAATTTGCCAAAGTAAATAAAGAAAGCAGTCTTGCTGAAACATTTTCTTCAAAAAGCGAATTTGTTTACTACAAAACGAGTAATATAACAACAGGCGCTATTGGAATAATTACGAACGATAATACATATGTAGTCAAAGGATTAGGAGTAAAGAGACTCTCTAACCTTGAAAAATATCAAGTAGATGTCCTAGGCAACTATACCAAAGTTAAAAAAGAAATACGCAGGTCTTTTCGTTAAGAGGTGATTAAAATGGCTTATCGTAATCTGATGATTGCCAGCAATGCGCAACTAAAAATAAAAAACGAGCAGCTTCTGATTAAAACAGATACTACTCACAGTGTTCCTATTGAGGATATTAATTCCGTACTCGTCGAAAATCATCAGAGCACGATAACCATTGCCACCTTAGCCAAATTAGCGCAAGACGGCGTAACAATTTTTGTCTGCGACGAAAAGCATACTCCTTGCGCTATTATGATGCCTTTTGCGCAAAATGCCAGACAATACGGTGTTGTTAAATTGCAGGAAAGCCTATCTCTGCCTCTACAAAAACAGCTCTGGCAACAGATTGTGAAGTACAAAATAAACAATCAGGCCATTTGTCTGGAATTCAATAAGCAGGACAATGCCGCACAGCAGCTTCGCTCATTGGCCAAAAAAGTAACTAGCGGCGATAGCAATAACACAGAAGCTGTTGCTGCCGCTGTTTATTTCAAAGCTCTATTTGGTCCGGACTTTATCAGAAGCAATGACGATGACCTGCGTAACGCGGCCTTAAATTACGGATATGCTATTATACGCGGACATATTGCACGATTGATTGCCAGCTATGGCTTTCTGCCCATGAAAGGCATTCATCACAAAAGCGAATTAAACGCATATAATTTGGCAGATGATTTCATCGAACCATTCCGTCCGGTAGTTGACCTGTTTGTAGCACAAGAAGCACAAGCCTTTGAAGCATTAACCCCACAGCTTAAGCAAAAGCTCTATAATATTTTGAACATGGATATCAAAATAGCACAGCAAAATCATTCTGTGGCATATGCAGCTGAAAAAATGATTCAAAGCTTCAGCCGCTGTTGCCAAAAAACATCCAAGGAACTGCTGCTTCCTACCTTAGTAGCCTTGAGGCAGCACACATATGAATAAATTTATGAGAATGCTGGTATTTTTTGATATCCCTGTAAAAACTAAAAGAGAAAGACGCATTGCTACAGCGTTTCGTAATTTTTTGCTAAAGGACGGCTACCATATGGTACAATATTCGGTTTATGCTCGTGTCTGCAACGGCATGGATGCAGTACAAAAACATCGCAGCAGATTAAATACAGCTTTACCGGAAAACGGCTCTGTCCGTTTATTAGTCATAACAGAAAAGCAATATGAAACTATTGAAATATTGGTTGGCAACTATCACGAAGATGATACACCATTTGTCTGCGAACAGCTTTCAATTTTCTAAAAAACTAATTTTACTGCTCATTTAATGCTATTTACATTATTTTTTCTCATACCAAAAAGCCCTTGAAGCCAAGCTTCAAGGGCTTTTTGCAGTG
>ULNQ01054207.1_pt1 | contig 14942 bp, 12 predicted proteins | sample 1951951 | NCBI WGS metagenome assembly ULNQ01 (sample SAMEA4835580, study PRJEB28245) | human gut metagenome | biome: gut microbiome; material: fecal sample | place: Denmark | collected 2008
CCTGCAAGCTGATTAAAGCAAAATATCCCGAGCTGGTTATCATTACCGACGTCTGCCTGTGCGAATACACCGAGCATGGTCATTGCGGCGTGCTGCAAAACGGCTGCACCGTCAACAACGATGAAACTCTGCCGCTGCTGGCTAAGGTTGCTGTTTCCCACGCTCAGGCCGGTGCTGACATGATTGCTCCTTCCAATATGATGGACGGTTATGTTAAGGCTATCCGCGAAGCACTGGATGCAGCAGGCTTCAACCATATTCCTATCATGGCTTATTCCGCAAAATTTGCTTCCGCATACTACGGTCCCTTCCGCGCCGCAGCAGACTCTGCTCCGTCCGCAGGCGACCGCAAAGGCTACCAGATGGACCCCGCCAACAGTGACGAGGCTCTGCGAGAGGTTGCTCTGGATATTGAAGAAGGCGCAGACATCGTTATGGTTAAACCGGCTCTGGCCTTCCTCGACGTTGTACAGCGTGTACACGAAACCTTCAACCGTCCGCTGTGTGTTTATAATGTCAGCGGCGAATACGCTATGGTTAAAGCTGCAGCTGAAAAAGGCTGGATTGACGAAAAACGTATCGTTATGGAAACCATGCTGGGCTTCAAACGTGCCGGTGCCAAAATGATTATTACCTACCATGCGCTTGATGTAGCAAAATGGCTGCAAGGCAAATAAGGAGATATAACAATGGAACATACAAAATCTCAGGCTGCTTTTGAGGAAGCACGCCAATATATCCCCGGCGGCGTAAACAGCCCCGTGCGCTCCTTCCGCAGTGTCGGCGGTGTACCGCCGTTCATCTCCGGCGGCAAGGGCAGCAAAATCTATGACATCGACGGCAACGAATACATCGACTACGTTATGTCCTACGGTCCGCTGCTCATGGGCCATGTGCCTGAATGCGTAACCGACGCTATCAAGGCTGCTGCTGAAAAGGGCACCTCCTACGGCGCTCCGACAGTTGCCGAAACCGAGCTGGCAAAATTAGTCTGCCGCCTCGTTCCGTCCATGGATATGGTCCGCATGGTCAACAGCGGTACCGAAGCAACCATGAGCGCTCTGCGCTTAGCACGCGCCTACACCGGCCGTGACTGCATCATCAAATTCATCGGCTGCTACCATGGTCACCATGACAGCCTGCTTGTTAAAGCAGGCAGCGGCGGAGCTACCTTCGGCGTACCCGACAGCCCGGGCGTACCCAAGGCAGTAGCAGCAACCACTATTACCGTACCGTTCAACGACCTGCCTGCTCTGGAAAAGGTTTTTGCCGAACGCGGCGAAGAAATCGCCTGCGTTATCATGGAGCCTACTCCGGGCAACATGGGCCTGGTTCTTCCGCACGAAGGCTTCCTGGAAGGTGTACGTGCCATCACTAAAAAGTATGGCGCTCTCCTCATCTGTGATGAGGTTATGAGCGGCTTCCGCAGCGCTCAGGGCGGCAGCCAGTCCCTTTATGACATCGATCCCGATATCACCTGCCTCGGCAAGGTAATCGGCGGCGGTCTGCCTGTTGCTGCTTACGGCGGCAAGTGCGAAATCATGCAGATGGTTTCTCCTGCTGGACCGATGTATCAGGCCGGTACCTTAAGCGGTAACCCGCTGGCTATGGCTGCAGGTATTGCAGCACTCACCTATATGGAGCAGAACGATGTCTGCAACCGCGCAGAAAGCCTTTGTGCTATTCTGACCGGCGGCTTGGAAAAGGCAGCAGCTAAGGCCGGTGTACCTGTACAGATTCATCGCCTCGGCAGCATGTTCACCGTTTTCTTCAGCGATAAACCGGTAACTGATTTTGACAGTGCTGCAGCCAGCGATCTGGAAGCCTTCAAAATCTACTTCCACTCCATGCTGGAGCAGGGCATCTATCTGCCTCCTTCCCAGTTCGAAACAAACTTCGTTTCCATTGCTCACAGTCCCGAGGATTTGCAAAAGACTATTGATGCTGCGGAAATTGCCTTCGCTGAAGTTGCCAAAGCAAGAAAATAACAGCTAAAGCATTATAAAAAATAAGCGTGCAGGCTTGCACAAGCTGACATCCGTCAGCTGCAAGCCTGCACACTTTTAGTTTTAAATTTTAAAATCTCATCTTAGCCACGAATCAGTTTAATAGAAGGTACTGCTGCTCTGACAAATTTCCACAGCAGCACGGAAATACTGCAATCCATAACCGAATGCAAAACGGTACCCGCACCCAAGATAAAGGACATCGGTCCGATAATCACCTTCGGCATAACCATAGGTACAACCAAACCTATAGCGCACAATACGCCTGCGAGAACAAGTTGATAAATATTTTTATGTTCCAACACTATTTCCTCCCAATCAAGTATTAGCTAGTGATTATAGCACTATTTGAGATAACTTACAAGTACTATGTAAAAATGATTTTTTTAATACTATGTTATTCACTTCTCCCGGTGGATTTATCCCGATAATTTTCCACTTATCCCCAGTTTTTCACAAAAGTTATCCACAATGTGCATAACTTTTGTGGATTGGTGGATAAAAGCTGTGCATACCCTTTATAAAAATCTGCCTATCCATAAACTCTTCCGTCTTCTGCTTATTATTCTGCTAACCAAACCTTCTCGATTTGACTTATTATCCATAATAGCATATAATTTAAGTAGGTTTACAGATAATTACCGAGTTTAACTCAAAGGTGGAGAATCAATGAAAATATCAACAAAAGGACGCTATGCCCTGCGCATGATGCTGGATCTGGCTGAGCATCAGCAGGACGGCTTCGTTGCCCTCAAGGACATTGCGGCAAGACAAAATATTTCCAAAAAATATCTGGAGCAGATTGTTCCTATTCTGAATAAATCCAACTTTCTGCAGGCCAACCGTGGCTTTCAGGGCGGTTACCGTCTGGTAAACGCACCGCGTGAGTATACTGTCGGCAGCATTCTGCGCCTGACAGAAGGCAACCTTACACCGGTAGCCTGTCTGGACTTTAACCCTGTAGGCTGCGAGCGCCGCAACGAATGCATTACCTTGCCGCTATGGCAGGGACTGAACAAGGTTATTGCAGACTATCTGGACAATATCACTCTACAGGATATTCTCGACAACTATAAAGCTCGCAGCATTGATAATTATTCAATTTAATGCTTAACCGCCGGTTACATAAAGCCGGCGGTTTTTTTGCGCTCTAAATTAAAGGAAGCAGTCCGCGCGGACTGCTTTCTTTTGGTTAGGAAATGGGATGTGATATGTATTTTATCTGCTTATTCAGCAAATAACGGAGTGGAGAGATAACGCTCGCCGGTATCAGGCAGCAGCGCTACGATAACCTTGCCCTTGTTTTCCGGGCGTTTTGCCAGCACAGTTGCCGCATATACAGCAGCACCGGAGGAAATGCCTATGAGCACGCCTTCCTTATGGGCAATTGCACGCCCTGTTTTGAAGGCATCCTCGTTTTCAACAGCGATGATTTCATCATAAACATTGGTATCCAAAGTGTCAGGTACAAAGCCTGCGCCGATACCCTGAATTTTATGCGGACCGGCAACACCTTTGGAAAGTACCGGAGAACCTGCAGGCTCTACAGCAACAACCTTCACATTGGGATTTTGGGATTTCAGATATCCGCCTACACCGGAAAGAGTACCGCCGGTACCTACGCCGGCAACAAAGATATCAACCTTGCCTTCGGTATCCTGCCAGATTTCCGGACCGGTAGATGCTCTGTGAGTTGCAGGGTTAGCAGGATTGGTGAACTGGCTGGGGATAAAGCTGTTCGGAGTGCTTTCTGCCAGCTCCTGAGCTTTGGCAATCGCACCTTTCATACCCTTAGCACCGTCAGTCAGTACCAGCCGTGCGCCATAAGCCTTCAGCAGATTGCGGCGTTCAACGCTCATGGTTTCAGGCATAGTCAAAATAATTTTGTAACCGTGGGCAGCAGCTACGGATGCCAGACCGATACCTGTGTTGCCGCTGGTGGGTTCAATAATAGTAGCCCCCGGCTTAAGAACACCCTTAGCCTCTGCATCATCAATCATTGCTTTGGCAATTCTATCTTTGACGCTGCCGGCGGGATTGAAATATTCCAGCTTGCCCAGAATCTTTGCTTCCAGCTTGTTTTCAGCTTCGTAGTTTTTCAGCTCCAGCAGCGGAGTGCCACCAATCAAATCAGTAATGCTAGTATAAATTGCCATAATAAATCGCTCCTTTATCTTTCTATAATCAGTAATTTTCTTCGTTTAGTTTTTGCTCTATATCAACAGGTAACCAAAGTCAACATCGTGTATTAAAATGTAAGCTCCTCATCGGCAAAATCCCTCATTTTCTCTGTTTTGTAATCTCTAGTAATCATAGTTGATTTATAGGTATTATTATACTGTTTTTTTTCTTACTGTCAACAAAAAGAATTAAAATTTTCTTCTCTTGACAAAAAAAGCTCTGTAATGTACCATATGAAACATATTAATACAGTAGGAATTGAATTTTACTCAAAATACGCAACAAAAACACGCTGACTCTGTAAATCTCACGCCGGTAAGCGTATAATATAAAAGTAAAAGCAGGATTTCCGCTATTGAAGGAGAATGTTTTACTATTATGGAAAAGCAATTTATCTATGCAGATAATGCAGCTACAACAAAAATGAGCGACGTTGCCGTTAAAGCAATGCTGCCCTATCTTCAGGAAATATATGCCAATGCTTCCAGCGTGCACCTTTTAGGTCAGCGCAGTGCAGCAGCTTTGTTCGGCGCACGGCAGCAGGTGGCACAGGTACTTAACTGTGCTCCTAAGGAAGTTTTCTTTACATCCGGCGGCAGCGAAGCAGATAACCAGGCGCTTATCAGCGCTGCGGCCCTCGGTCAAAAGCAGGGCAAATGCCACATCGTTTCCACTGCCATGGAGCATCATGCTATTTTGCACACGCTCGAAGCTTTGCAAGCGGAAGGCTTTACCGTAACACTGCTGCGTCCGCAGGCTGACGGCATCGTCACCGCCACGCAGGTAGCAGAAGCTATTACAAATACCACCTGTCTTGTTTCCGTCATGTACGCCAACAACGAAACAGGCGCCATCCAGCCTATACGCGAAATCGGCGCTCTCTGCCGCAAGAGTGGCGTACTTTTCCATACCGACGCCGTGCAGGCCGCAGGTCATCTTGCCATTGACGTACAGCGCGATAACATTGATATGCTTTCGCTTTCCGCACACAAATTCCATGGCCCGAAGGGCATCGGCCTTTTATTCGCCAAGAGCAATATTCAGCTTACAAGTCTTATCCGCGGCGGCGGTCAGGAGCGCGGCAAGCGTGCCGGTACCGAAAACCTTCCCGGCATCATCGGACTTGCCGCAGCGCTTAAAGATGCACAGGAAAATATGCAGCAAAATACTGCTTATATCAAAGGTCTGCGCGATGCTCTGCGTAACGGCTTAGATAAAATTGACGGCGCCGGTTTCAACGGCAGCCGTGAGCATTGCCTGCCCGGTACTGTCAACTACAGTTTCCTGGGAGTAAACGGCGAAACACTGCTTTCGCTGCTTTCCAACGAAGGTATCTGCTGCTCGTCCGGCTCTGCCTGCTCCGCAGGCTCGCTAGAGCCCAGTCATGTACTGCTCGCCCTCGGCCTGAGCCACGAAATGGCTCAAAGCGCCCTGCGCTTTTCGCTGTGCGAATACAATACTATGGACGAAGTTCAAACAATTATAACTAAGGTTACAGAAGCGATAAACCGCTTACGGAGGTAAAAATATGCTGTCAACAGCTGCCAATTTAATAAATAAGCTCACCTGTGAGCATAATCTGAGCGACGCAGAGCTGTTGACGCTGATAACAAGCACTGAACCTGACATCAACAAGCTGCTCGCCTGCGAAGCGGATAAACTCCGCCGTAAATATTACGGCGACAAGGTCTATATCCGTGGTCTGATTGAATTCACCAATTACTGCAAAAACAACTGCTACTACTGCGGTATCCGCGCCGGCAACAGCCTCGCGGAACGCTACCGTCTGACACAGGAGGAAATTCTGGCCTGCTGCGCCGAAGGCTATAGGCTCGGCTTCCGCACCTTCGTGCTGCAGGGTGGCGAGGATGCGTATTATACGGATGACAAAATCTGCGCCATCGTCAGCGCCATCCGCAAGCAGCATCCCGACTGCGCCATTACACTGTCCATTGGCGAAAAAAGCCGTGCCGGCTATCAGGCATACTTCGATGCAGGCGCCAACCGTTATCTGCTGCGCCATGAAACAGCGGATGCGGAGCATTACGCCAAGCTGCATCCAGACTGCATGAGCCTGGAAAACCGCAAGCGCTGCCTGTTTGACCTCAAGGAAATCGGTTATCAGGTTGGTTCCGGCTTCATGGTAGGCTCCCCCTACCAGACACCGCAAAACCTTGTCAGCGACCTGCGCTTTCTGCAAAAGCTACAGCCTGATATGATTGGCATAGGTCCTTACATTACGCATGAACACACACCGTTTAAGGATATGGCAAGCGGTACTTTAGAGCAGACGTTGCGCCTGCTGTCTATCCTGCGACTGCTCTTCCCTTACGCGCTGCTGCCTTCGACAACAGCACTCGGCACCATCCATCCCCAAGGACGCGAGCTGGGGCTGCAGGCCGGCGGCAACGTCGTGATGCCTAACCTTTCGCCTGTAGGAGTGCGCAAAAAATATGAGCTGTACGCCAACAAAATCTGTACCGGCGAGGAGGCAGCTCAATGCCGTGGCTGTCTGGAGGCACGCGTAAAAATAGCAGGCTATAACATAGTAACCGACAGAGGCGATGTACGCCGCATTTTAGATAAATCAGAAGGAGAAAAAGTTATGAACAAGAAAGCACTAATCGCCATGAGCGGCGGCGTTGATTCCAGCGTTTCCGCATTGATGATGCTGGAGCAGGGCTACGAATGCACCGGTGTAACCATGAAGCTTTTTGCCAACGAGGATATCGGTGTTTCCAAAGCCAACAGCTGCTGCTCCATTGATGATGTAGCAGATGCCCGCAGCGTAGCAACCGGCCTTGGCATGCCTTACTACGTTTTCAACTTTGCCGACCGCTTTGAACGCGACGTTATCGACCGTTTCGTTGATGCTTACGTTAACGGCAGAACACCTAACCCCTGCATTGACTGCAACCGCTATCTGAAATTCGACCAGCTTTTTGTGCGCGCACTAGAGCTTGGCTGTGATTACGTTGTCACCGGCCACTATGCGCAAATCAGCTATGATGAAGCCAAGGGACGCTATCTTCTGCGCAAGGCAGTTGATCCTTTGAAGGATCAGAGCTATGTGCTTTATTCGCTCACACAGGAGCAGCTGGCACACGCTATGTTCCCACTCGGCGGCCTGCATAAGACACAGGTACGCGAAATCGCCGAAAAGCATGGCTTCATCAACGCCCAAAAGCATGACAGCCAGGATATCTGCTTTATCCAGACCGGCACCTACGCTGATTTCATTGAAGCACGCCTGGGCAGAAAATTTAAGCCCGGCAACTTCGTAGACGAGGCAGGCAACGTGCTTGGCAGACACAAGGGTATTATCCATTACACCGTAGGCCAGCGCAAAGGCCTGGGCTTGGCGCTGCCGCAGCCTATGTACGTTAAAGAGATTGACACCAAGAACAATGCTGTTATCCTCACAACAAACGAGGGACTGTTCACAAAAAATGTTACAGCCAAGAATATCAACCTCATCGACTGCGATGCTATTACCGAACCGCGTCGCGTGAAAGCTCGCATCCGCTACCATCAGCAGGAGCAGTGGGCAACTGTTACCCAGCCTGACGCAGATACGCTGCAGCTCGTTTTCGACGAGCCTCAGCGCGCTATTACCAAAGGTCAATCCGTTGTTATGTATGACGGTGACGTAGTTGTCGGCGGCGGCACAATCGTATAATACCCTGCAAATTAAAAGCATCAGTTGCTACAATAATTGTAGCAACTGATGCTCTTTTATTATACTCGTTCTGAATGAGTAATAATTTTACCAGTTGTCAGCAAAACCTTTTTAAGCATGATTAATATTTTCTTTATATATACATTGTTAACACTGACTCTATATGATAGAATATAAACAGGCAGATATAAAGCGAAACAATATTTTTATACCGCTCTAAAATAAGTTTGCCAGAAGTAAGGAGGAATAATATGAAATCATTAAAAGGCACCAAAACCGAAAAGAACCTGTTGGAGGCATTTGCTGGCGAATCCATGGCACGCAACAAATACACCTGGTTTGGTATTGTAGCCCGCAAAGCAGGCTATGATCAAATCGCTGAATTATTTGAGAAAACCGCTAATAATGAAAAAGCTCACGCTTATATGTGGTTCAAGGAATTAGACCAGTTAGGCGATACTGCAGCTAACCTTTTAGCAGCAGCTGAAGGCGAAAACCATGAATGGACCGATATGTATGTAAAAATGGCACAAGAAGCTGAGGAAGAAGGTTTCCCTGAAATCGCAGCAAAAATGCGCGGTGTTGCAGCTATCGAAAAACGTCATGAAGAACGCTATCGTAAACTCTTACAAAACATCGAAGAAATGAAGGTTTTCAGCAAAGACAGCGGCCTGACCATTTGGGAATGCCGCAACTGTGGTCATATTGTAGTCGGCCCCAGCGCTCCGGAAGTTTGCCCTGTCTGCGCTCATCCGCAAGGTTTCTTTGAAGTACATATGGATAACTTCTAAGCTTATACATTTCCCCAAATGCATAAGAGAAAGTAGAAAAGTGTAGCGTAAAATTTACGTTGCACTTTTTCTTTATTTCCGTTTCAAAACCAATACGCAAATGAAACGCAAATTTTTACGTTTCATTTCTGTTGCAACGAAAAAGAGCCGTGCCTTCGCACGACTCTTTTTTATTGCTTATTCAGCTTAACTTACCAATGATACTTTTCGCCTCTGCTGATTTTAAAAGCACGGTAAATCTGCTCAATCAGCAATAAACGTATCATCTGATGCGTAAAGGTCATTTTAGAAAAGCTCAGCGCCAAATCGGCACGCTTACGCAATGCATCAGTATAGCCAAAGGCACCGCCAATCACGAAGGTGATATGGCTGTTGCCGGCAAGCGCCAGCTCATCCAGCTTTGCCGCCAAATCCGGGCTGCTCAGCTGCTTGCCGATGACATCCAGCAAAATTACATAGGAATTTGCCGGGATAATTGCCAGCAGGCGTTGCGTTTCACGCTCCAGCACCTGCTGCTTTTCTGCGGGGGAAGGATTGTCAGGCATACGCTCTTCGTTAATCGCCAGCGTTTCCAGCTTGCAGAAGGGCGTCAGCCTTTTGCTAAACTCCTCTATCCCCGCAGTAAGATATTTTTCCTTAATTTTGCCTACACAGGCTATTGTTATCTTCAATTGCCGTAATCCTTCGGAACCTCTTCCAATACCACAGTTCTGCTTTCTCTCTGACCGTTACGCATAATAGTTACTTCGGCTCTGTCGCCTACCTTGCATTTAGACAGAGCAGTGCGCAGGTCAAGCGCAGTCTTTACCTTGTTGCCGTTAAAGCTCAGGAGAATATCGCCGGGGCGGATATCAGCCTTCGCTGCCGGACTGCCGGGAACAACCTTAACGAGGAAGATACCGCCGTGCAGGTTGATTTCAAAGCCATAGCGGTTAGCAATTTCCTGATCCATCAGCGAAGCACCCAGATACGGTCTTGCAACACGGCCGCGCTCTGCCAGCTCCTGCAGAATCGGTTTAGCTGTATTGATAGGAATAGCAAAGCCAATGCCTTCAACACCGCTTACAGCAACCTTAGCACTGTTAATGCCTACTACCTCGCCGTCAGCATTTACCAAAGCACCGCCGCTGTTACCGGGGTTAATTGCCGCATCAGTCTGAATCAGATTGAACTTGCGCTCGCCTACTTCAATGCTGCGGTTCAACGCACTGATAACGCCTGCGGTTACACTGCCGCGGAATTCCAGTCCCAGCGGGTTGCCGATAGCAATTGCCAGTTCTCCGACCTGCAGTGTATCGCTGTCACCAAAGGTGGCAACGGTAAGGTTATCCGCATCAATTTTTACTACAGCCAAATCGGTTACAGCATCGGCACCCAGTACCTTGCCTTTAACGGTACGTCCGTCAGGCAGGCTGACGATGATTTCCGATGCACCCTCAACTACGTGGTTGTTGGTTGCAATATAGCCGTCCTTGTCATAAATAACGCCGCTGCCTGTACCACGCTCCATCAGCTGCGTGCGGTTGAAGAAGTCGCGCACATAAGCCTTGTTGGTGATACCTACGACAGCAGGACCAACCTTCTTGGCGGCTGCTACAATCGGTGTATTGCGTGCCGCACTCAGCTGTTGCTCAGTCTTGGCAGCAGGCTTTTCATGTACTGCGGCGGAGGTTTTATTGTCGCCGCAGCCAGCAACAAGAATTGCCGCACCCAAAAGGCCACAGACAAAAATATTAGCTGATTTTTTCCAGATACTCTTGTTCATCTGTATCCACTCCTTATTTTAAATCTAAGACTGCCGGCAGCGGACTGTCTGCTACTACCCTGTTCTGGGCAGCCACAAAAAGCTCTGTTTCCTGCAGGCGGTTATTATCATGTAAAATATTCTGCACCGTATCCTGCGCCAGCTGCGGCAGGTTATTGTGCTCGCTCAGGTGCGCCAGCACGATATGCTCCGGCAGACGTTCGAGCTCCGTCAGAAAATGTCCGGCGGTATCATTGGATAAATGTCCCAGCGTACTTAAAATACGCTGCTTCAGATGACGCGGATAAGGACCGTTTTTCAGCATTTCCACATCATGATTGGCTTCGAGCACCAAAGCACTGCTGCCGGCAACCGCCTCACGGATGGTATCGGTCACAAAGCCCGCATCCGTAAGATATGTGCATTTAGAGCCGTTGCTACGGCTCGTAAAGGTATATCCGTGCGGGTCAACGGCATCATGCGGAATACTGAAGCTCTGCACCTCCAGATCACCGCAAAGCAGACGGTTATTGTCAATAAGACGGCAATTCTGGCGCACCAGACTGCTGTCCTTGGCTAATATTGCACGCCAGGTAAGCGCACTGCTATATACAGGCACCTGATAATTTTTTAAAAAGGTTGCCAGCCCGCGGACATGGTCGACATGCTCATGCGTAATGAACACGCCGTCCAGCTCGTTTACGCTGACGCCTATTTCCTTCATTCTCGTTGTCAACGCTCTGCAGCTGATACCTATATCAACCAAAAAGCGTTGCTTTGCTGTGCTTATCAAAGCGGCATTCCCCTTGCTGCCGCTGGCCAGCATCACAATCTGAAAGTCGTTTAGCACAACGCCTTCACTCCTATCAATATAACATCTTTATTATAGCAAATTCATAAACTGCTATTGTGGCATTTTCGTAAAAATAAGTCTACAAAATTCTGACATAATTACCCAATATATAAAGAAAAGTGTACCAATCAGCTAGAGAATCGGTACACTTCTTTATAGTTTAATGCATCGTGGAGCACTTCGGACACAGACCAAAGAAATAGAACTGACGGCTGCTGATAGTATAACCGCTCTGCTTCTCTACATCCTGTGTCAGCTGCAGCTTAACGCCGTCATCCATCAGCGCATCGTCTACTGCCCCGCATTTCAAGCAGCGCAAATGATAATGCTCACTGACATCGGCATCATAACGGAAGCTGTCCTCTCCTGTATTCAGAATCTGGATAACGTTGATATCATGCAGAATCTCTACAGTTTTATACACTGTAGCAAAGCTCATAGCAGGAAACTTCGGCTGCAGCTTATTAAACAGCATCTCTGCATTCGGATGCCATGTTTCATCAGCCAAGGCTTCATAAACAGCAAGTCTTTGAGGGGTGACCTTATAGCCACGCTCGCGCAACAGGTTGGTTAATTCCTGACTTGTAAGCATATTCATCACTCCATTGCCAACAGAATCGGATACAGCGGTTGTCCACCGTAAAAGGTTTCAACCTCCCATTCATCATTCAGCTCTTTCACTTCAGCTGCCAGCTTTTCAGCCTGCTCTTCGGTTACATCGGTACCATAATATAAGCTGATCAGTTCATAATCCCCATCTGTCAGCATCTTCTGCAGCACTTCCTCCATGCTGCTGCCGTTGCAAACAATTTTATCATTTAAGATACCAAGATAATCACCCTCATGGATAGCAATACCGTTTACTACGCTGTCGCGTACAGCTACGGTAATGCTGCCACTGGCTGTTTCCTTGGCTTCCTTGGTCATAATAACAGTGTTTTCATCCATGCTGCGTGTTGCATCAAAATGCAGCAGTGCGGACAAACCCTGTGCCATATTGGTAGTAGGAACATAGGCCACCTTGGAATTACCCAGCAGCTTACGCACCTGCTCAGCCGCCAAAACAATATTCTTATTGTTCGGCAGAATAATGTACTGCTCGCAGGTACCGTTTTCAATAGCATTGACAAACTCTTCTACCGGAGGATTCATGCTCTGACCACCGCTGATAATCTCGGCAGCGCCCATTTCATGCATAACTTTGGCAATGCCGTCGCCGGCTGCAACAGTAAGCACACCCACGCCATGCTTTACCGGTTGAATATCCTCAGCAGTAAAGAGACGGTTTTCGTGCTGGTCACGCATATTTTCTATTTTGATATCATGCAGAGTTCCCCATGTCTGCGCCATGTTGAGCGCATCACCGGGATGCTTGGTATGGATATGTACTTTTACAATATCCTCTACCACTGCCACAATCATGGAATTGCCCATGCCCTCCAAGGCCTTGCTGACGGTCTGCTTATCAACATCAGCATCCTTGACGATAAATTCGGTGCAGTAAGGGTATTCCAAATCAAGCGGCTCGCCCTTCTGAATCTGTACCTTGGCACGCGGTGTAACAGGCAGCACTTCGCAATCCTGACCGCGCAGACCTGCCAGACAGCCCTCGAAAAAGACAATCAGGCCCTGACCGCCGGCATCAACAACACCGGCTGCCTTCAATGCAGGCAACAGCTCCGGAGTTCTTGCAAGCTCTTCCTTGCCGCTGCGGATAGCCTCCAGCAGCACTTCCTCCAGACTAACGTTGCCGCGGACAGCATTATAAGCACCCTTGGCCATACCGCGGGCTACCGTCAGAATAGTGCCTTCTACCGGTTTGGATACACTGCGGTAAGCATATAAAATACCAAACTGGAAGGCCTTGCCTATTTCTGTATTGTTCAGCGTCTTTTTACCGGCAACACCCTTGCCGATACCACGCAGCAGCTGCGACAAAATTACGCCGGAATTGCCGCGTGCGCCCATAATAGCACTGCGGGCAGCTGCGGCACCGATTTCGCTGGCCTCGGCCTCATCGCTCATTGCGCTGATAGCCTTTGCCACGGACGCCATAGTATGCATCATATTAGTACCGGTATCGCCATCCGGTACCGGAAATACATTTAAATCATTAATAGCTTCAAAATTCTTTTCAAAGCTATGGTAAGCACCCAGCAGCATATCCTTCAGCTGCTTGCCGGTAATTACCTTGCTGTTATTCATCTAAACCCCACACCTTTCCTTTCAGGCTTTGCGACGGACAAATACACCGATAGCACCAGGTCCGAGATGAGCAGCCAAAACGGTGCCGATACCTGTAAGCATAGTCGGTACATTCGGGAACAATCCCTGCAACTGCTGTTTCAAATCCTCTGCATCTGCCAAAGCCTCTGCATGAGCGACGAAAATTGCTTCAATGGGTGCCTTTTCAGCAGCCATCTCAACCATGCGCTTCATAACCTTTTTACGGGTACGGCACTTATCCGCAACTTCCAGTCTGCCCTCTTTATCTAAGTGCACAATAGGGCGAATACCAAAAATACTTCCTATCAAAGCGCCAACTGCGCCAATGCGTCCACCCTTTTGCAAATAGTCTAATGTATTTACACTGAAAAATGTTTCTGTACGCGCAACCATCTCACGCGCCATTTTTTCGGCCTCGTCAATATCCATGCCTGCAGCTGTATGCTTCAGTACTTCCATAGCAATACCACTGATAGGGCAGGCAGCAGTCTTGCTGTCGATTACACGGATATCCGCGCCCTTTATATCATCCATTACCTGACGTGCAGCAACGCAGGCGGTCTGATAGGTACCGCTGAGCACGCTGTCTACTGTCAGCATAATAACTTTTTTGCCTTCCTGAGCAAGCTTGGTGAAAAGCTCCACTACCACACCGATAGGCGGCTGAGAAGTAATCGGCAGTTTGCCGGTTGTGTCTACCATACCGAACAATTCTGCCAGCGAGCGTTCCCCGTCCTGCCATTCCAAATCTCCGTGACGAATAATCAAACGCAGAATGTGGCAACGTGAATCATCCTTCAAAGCTGTTTCGTCTGCTGCCGAAAGACTATCTACGACAACATGTATTTCATCGTGCATATAAGCCTCCTGTTAATTATGAATATTCTCTATATAAGTTATATCCGTTCTTCTCCCATATTATATTATATTGTACCATATTCTGAAAACTATTGCTACATTGACTATAGCTAACTGACAATATTTCCAAAATTAAATACTAAATTTCTAAAAATGGCAAAAAAAAAAGCCCTTACGAAGAAGGGCCAAATGAGGGGCTGTTTTGATGCTCTTAGTATACCATCTTTGTATACAAAATGCAAGAGTTTTTTGTAAATTTTTTTACGTTAGCTGACTAAATTGTCCACGAACTTCCGGCAAGCCTTACGATTCGTGGACAACTTCATTATTGATTATCATAGCCCGCAGTATCACACCTGCGGCCGCTTACAGCTTATTTGAAGTCTGAGCCCAGCATGATTACGCCATCGCAGTCTGCAGCACCGTCACGGCTGATACGCATCTGATGCGCAAAGGGAACGTTGGAAAGACGATTGACAACAGCACCGTTATTAGTTGTAGAAACAACAACAGTATTGGCAATTATTTCGCCACTGCCGCCGCTGATAACCTCAAAGCCTGCATTGCGCAAGCGCGCAGCAGCATCTGCGCCTGCTGTCTTGCT
>ULNQ01050917.1_pt1 | contig 14927 bp, 8 predicted proteins | sample 1951951 | NCBI WGS metagenome assembly ULNQ01 (sample SAMEA4835580, study PRJEB28245) | human gut metagenome | biome: gut microbiome; material: fecal sample | place: Denmark | collected 2008
TTTAACCAAATCAGAGTTATCAACAAGCAATGACTTGACAGTAACCTTATTAGAGTTTTCCTCACCGGTAACCAAGTTATAATTGGTTATTATATACTCTGCCGGAAGCAATTTGATATTTAAAGTAGCTATACCTTCACTGTTGGTAATTTTAGTATAGAAAACACCATTGATATTAAACTTAACCGCAGCATTTGCCAAAGGATTACCATTACTGTCCAAAAACAAAGCAGAATACTGAGTTGCATTTCTAAACATTTTAACAATATCACAACCAATAACCGTAGATTTAATTGTTATATTACATTTAACAGAGATATTGTTGTAATTTAAAGTTCCATTAAACAGTACTAATCCTTCATATACTCCGGGCATTAAGTTAAGTGCCATTGAAGCAGTTCCATTATTATCAGTAATTTTAGTATACTTTACACCATTAATTACAAATATTAAAGTTTCATTAGCTATTGGATTGCCTTTATAATCAGTTAAAACAGCTATAAATCTAGTTCCATCTTTATAAAACATGACAATGTCATCTGCTTTTAAGTTAACATTTTTATTAATATCTACAGTCATGTTAAGTTGTTTAACAGAATTAAGATATTTGTCATCACCTGAATAATACACAACAACATCATAAGTACCATCATCTAATACATCAGTGATAATTTTAGCAGTTCCATTAACTACAGTCACATTATACTTTTTATTTGCAACAATTATTGTAACATTTCCTGTTGCATCTTTTGGTAAGATTACAGTTATTGTAGCATTTTCTCCACTTTGAACTTTGGAAATATCAACATCAACATCATATTTAGCTATTTTACCTACATTAAATGAAGTTATGTTCTTGCTGGTTCCATAATTAATATCTCCACTATATTTAACTACAACATCATATTTACCTGCAGTCAAGTCACTTACAATTAAACTGGCTTTACCATCCTTAATATTAACAGTAGTATTTTTATTGTTAACACCAATAATCACACTACCTGTTGCATTTTTATTGACAAATACATCAATTGTAGCATTTTCACCTACAACAATATCATCAACATTGATTAAAATAATTGAGGTTTCTTTAGCTACAATAACTTTAATATTAAATATTTTATCACCAGATTCTACAGTAATTGTATCATTGTCAGATATTGTGTAATTAACACAAGCTACATTATTAATAACTTTAGCCAAATTATCTGATAATGTGCCATTAATCGCACTAAATTTAACATTAAATTCCGGAAGAGCTTTAGTTAAATCATAAAGTTTTCCATCTTTTCCATGATATTTATCAAATGAAACTTTTATAAGTTGATTTCCTGTGATATTTTCAATAATGTCTGGAATTACACTCATAACAATCCAATTTGAAACATCCACATCCTCACATGAAGTATATTCATCCCATTGACCTGCACCAACTAATCTTGAAGGATCATTATTAGTTCCCCACCAGTTGTATTGTGCATTAGCAGACGGATTATATCCATAATTATAAATTACATAATTGGAGGAAGCATTTTCCAATAATACTGAATAATGAATGTTTAAATTACCATAATTATAAATTGCATTTCCATAATAGCCATTACCTGCAGCATTATTTTCAAATATTGAATTTAATATGTTTACATCACCTCTAGCTAAAATAGCTCCACCATCCTTAGCAGCCATATTATCTCTAAATGTGGCATTAGTTATGTTTACTTTAGAACTTAAAGACCATAAAGTAATAGCTCCTCCATTTCCTACAGTAACTCTGTTAGATTCAAAAATAGAGTTTTCAACTATAAGGTTTCCATTGGAAATATAAACAGTTCCCAATCTTGCAATATTATTGTCAAAATCAGAATCAACTATTTTTACAGTACCTCCCGTTGAATAAACAATTCCATATGATGAAGTGCCTGAAGCGATATCATTGCCTGATACAGTTGAATTAATCAATGCAAGATTATTGCTGTTGTATATTAATCCATGCCCAATATTATGAATTATTTTAGAGTTTTTGATTGTCATTACTCCAGTATTGTAAATAGCACTCATAGTATTAGCTAAAGCATCAGTTATTTCATTATCATAAATGCTTATATTATTTAGTGTAAAATCAGCTCCTAAATTATAAACTGCACATCCAAAGTTGCTTTTTGCTTTAGTTAATTCCAAATTAGCTAAATTAATAACTGCAGATTTATTTGTTGTAGAAATTATTTTGCCATTATTATCAGCATCAATAATGACTTTGCCTGAACCAATTATATTTACAGACTTGGTTATTTCCAATCCATATTCCAGATAAGTTCCCGGCGCTATGTAAATTGAAGATCCGTCACTTACTAATTCTAAAGCTTTTTTGATTGTAGCTACAGGACTGGTTTGGCTACCATTGTTTTCATCATTTCCTTCCTTAGATACCCAGACATCTCTTTTAACTTCTTTTATAATGACATCAATGACTGAACTTTGATTGGCAGACTTTACAACAATTTTATTGCTGTTTTCTATAGTATATGAAAAAGTAACTAATCCGTTGACAGTATTTAGAATATTTCCATCAAAATCAACTGCTGTTTCCGGAATATGTTTTGTTAATGTATGAATTTTACCATCAACACCCATATAATGGTTGAAATCAACATTGACATTTATAGTTTCACATTTTTCACCGGAAATACTTTCAGGAGCGTTCATTATTACCCAATTTTTAATATCCTTTCCCGCAGGTGTGTTGGTTCCCCACCAGTTATAATCAAGAGAAATTTCGGATTTGCCGTCTTCTTCCACACTTGTATAATTAACAAATCTGTTGTTAGTGATAATACAATAATCCACATTTAAAGAAGACCCGTCTCCAAGATAAAAAATACTGTTTTCAAGGTTATTTCCGTCAACAACAGAATTTGACATTTTTAAAATAGCATTTTTAGAAATTGAAATTAAATATCTGCTGTTTACATTGTTTATTACAGTGTTAACAATATCAACAGAACCTGAAGAAAGATACAATACTCCCAAATCAGCATTAATATTGCTGAATGTACAGTTATATATTTTAATATTATTCCCATATACTTTTAAAACTGCAGATCCGTCATTTTGTGAAAATACAATGTTATTAAATTCCACATTATCTGCTTTGCAGATAAAGGCATTATTGGTCAAAATAACTTTGCCCAAACCTGTAATAGATACTTCCTTATTTATTGTTATCTGACCTTGAGAATAACTTCCTTCCATAACATATATTGTAGATGAATTTTTAGCCAGCTCAATTGCTTTAGCTATTGTAGCTACCGGAGAGTTTTCACTGCCGTCATTTGCATCATTACCCTCAGCTGATACCCAAATAGCATCAATGACTTTGGAAATAATTTTAATAGTAGCTGTCTGGTTACCTGATTTTACAGTAATTGTATCATTATTATTTACAGTATATGGAACACTAGCTATTCCATTAACACTATATGCAACATTGTTTAACAAAGTTCCATTGATTGTACTGAATTTAACAGTTATTGGAACATTTACGGACAAATCATAAATTTTACCACTTGCATCTGTATAATGATTGAAATATACTTCCACATCAATTGTTTTACCTTTTTGAGCAGTTATATTCTCAGGTGTGGTCATTATAATCCATTTGCTGATTTTATCATTGGAAACAGTATTATTTCCCCACCAGTTATAATCCATAGTAACTGCAGCATTTCCTGATTTAACATTGAATATTTTGTTAACTTTATTATCAACAATGCTGGAATAAGATACATCAAGAGTATTTCCATTTGTAAGCTGGAAAATTTCACTCTCAGAGCTGTCTCCAGCAGTATTGTTTGAAATTACCGTGTTTTTAATATTAATATTAGCATTTGCACTTGATCCGTAAATAAGATACTGACCAAAATCAGTAGAAGTCATACCAACAGTATTATTCACAATTACAGTATTTAGGATATTTAATTTACTTCTTGACTCAACAACTGATTGCATTGGACCGGATGAACCTCTAATAACAGTATTATTTAAAGTTACAACTGCATTTTGATTATCAATATAAAATATTCCTCTTAAATATGCATACTTATCATTTTCTACAACATTATCAGCTAATTTGGAATTTGAAATAGTTAATCCGTCAAAAATATACTCCCCACTTCCAGAAACATGAATAATAGCTGATCTGGAAGCAGTTCCCACTACATTTTCAAAAGTACAGTTTTTAATTTCTGCATCTGCTGTAGTGCCTATGTCCATAGCACCATATCTGGCTCCAATATCTTTAAAAGTACAATTAATTACTTTAAGAAAACCATCACCTTCAATATATAATGCTGCGGATCTTGTTTCTTCAGATATTAAATTTGCAAAAGTAATGTTTATAAATTCCAAATTGCATCCGTCTTCAGTACATGAAAATGCACGGTTTCCAGTTCCTCTTATAATAACATTATTTCCTTCACCAATAAATGACAGCGCTTTATTGATTTCTAAAACTTTTTGAGAATACTCCCCATCCATTATATGAATAGTATAACCTGATTTTGCTATTTCAATAGCTTTAGTTATGCTGGCTAATGGTTTGTCTTTACTGCCGTCGTTAGTATCACTACCTGTAGTTGCTACCCATAACTCATCAATACTTCCATCAAGATTAATTTTAATATTTTTAGTATTGGAATCTTTAATTAAACCTTTACCAACACTTAACGTTGCAACACCATTAGCTTTAGGGCTAACACTAACTTCTGCAGCTCCGTTTTTGACAGTTATACTGTTCTGATTCAAGGTAGCATATTTTTCATCGATAATTGCATTAAGATTAAATACAGGCAGTTTTGTATTATTAAATACAATCTGATAAGCAGAATCTCCAGAAATAGTATTATTACCGACAATACTTAATTTAGCTATTGTAAAATCACATTTATACAATATTCCAACAGAACCATAGGTAGCTGCATTTGTACCCCAGTAATTATCCCTACAGCTTTTAATATATTCAATATTTACATGATTGATATTGTTTATAAAAACATTATTGTCAATAGTGTTTACATTCAATCCATTTTCAAGTAATGCATTGGAAATATTGTTATTCATTATTACATTACTGTTTATAAAAACAGAATTATATCCGCTGACTCTGAATATGTTAGTTGCAGTATTATTGATAAAATAAGAATTAGTTACAGTTAATGAACCTCCATCAGCCCATATTAAACTTTTATATCCTGAATTTTGAAAAGTAACATTATCCAGTACAAGATTACCTCCATTTTGATAAATTAACCCTTTATCATCTGCATTATAATTCAAATCAGTTATTATAACATTTTTTAAAGTTAAAGTACCTTTATTAACAGCAAACAGCCTTACATCTTTGGAATTGCTTCCATTTATTATGTGTGATGCACCATCAACAGTTGTATCTTTATCAATTATGATACCTGATGATAAAGAACCGTCACTTGAAGAATCATATTTATAATCCTTATCCAAACTTATGTTCGGATTTGCCTGAATATTCGAATTCAAATCACTAAATGTTCCAACATCCTCAGGAGCAGTTAAAACATCCTCAGAATATGTGGAATTAACTTGCAAGCCATCATTATATCCAACATTATTTAAATCTTCATTAGCATTAACTAATGACATGGAAAATGTTAAAATAATCATGATAACTAAAATAAATCTTTTTTTAATCATCATATCCCCGTTAACTTCATTTTAAATTAATATACATTGAAACTTAAAGTTTTTTATTGAAATAAAATAATTCTTAAGTTTAATCAATATATTTATAATACAAGCATATTTATGATTTGTCAAAATATTTTGAGCAAATTAAGGAAAAATGTTGCAAAAAACAATAATTTAAATATAACACAAACATAAATTTACAAGTATAGGAGAGTGTAAAATTATGAAAACTGTAGCAATCGTAGGAAGTCCTAGAAAAGACGGAAACTGTGATATTTTAGTAAACAAAGTATTGGAAAAAATTGACGGTGAAAAAAGCATTTACTATCTTAATGAATTAGATATTGGTTTTTGTAAAGCCTGTCAAGCCTGTCAAAAAGGCGACTGTGTAAAAGATGATGATGCAAGAAAAATCATTGATGAAATGCTTGAAGCAGATTTATTTATTTTCTCAAGCCCAATTTACTATGGTCAAATGAGCGGACAAGCAAAAACATTAATTGACAGATTCTATCAGGTCTCACAAAATCCTGATAAAACTTTAGAAGGTACAAAAGTAATAGAAATATTTACCCAAGCTCAACCAAGTGATGCATTTGCAGCATACATTGATTCAATGAAAGTTATACCGTTTGGATACATGGGTATGGAAATTGTCGATACCATTGTTGCAAAAGGAGCTGCCGGAAAAGGTGACGGATTAGAAGAAGCTATTGCACAAATAGAAAAAATAGGAGATAAATTATAAATCTCCTTCTAATCACTTATTTCATAACCTAAATCAGTTAACTGATTTCTTATTTTATCAGACAATTCATATTGTTTGTTATTTCTTAATTCCTGTCTGACATCTGAAATTAAAGTTAATAATTCATCAGAAGATCCACTGTCTTTTAAATCAAAATCAATACCTAAAATAAAACCGACATCATCTAAAAATTCACGAACAGCAAAAACATCTTCATCAGCTAAAGAATCAATTTCACTTTTGGAATCATTTATTAATCCAAAGATAGCTGCAATAGCTTTTGGAGTGTTGAAATCATCATCCATACTTTTAAAGAATTCTTCTTTAGCTATTTTTAATGGAGCATAATCAGAAGTGACATTTTCTATGATTTCACATTCTAATGATTCATAATATTTTTTAATTTTATCCAGACTTTTTTCAGACTGGTGAAGTGACTCTTTTGAAAAGTCAATCGGACTTCTGTAATGGGTAGACAATACAAAAAACCTGAATACATCAGCATCATATTCTTTAAGCAACTCACGAATTGTGATGAAATTATTTAAAGATTTGGACATTTTTTCTCCGGAAACATTTAAAAATCCTGTATGTAACCAGTAACGTACCATCGGACTTTTTCCACTAACTGCTTCCATTTGAGTAATTTCCGCTTCATGATGAGGGAATATCAAGTCAAGTCCTCCACCATGAACATCATATTGTGGTCCGAAGTAGTATTCAGTAATAGCTGTATCTTCAATATGCCATCCAGGTCTTCCTTCACCCCATGGAGAGTTCCATACCGGTTCATCGACATTTTCTCTTTTTTTCCATAAAGCAAAATCAATTGGGTTTTTCTTAGTGGTTTTAGCTATTTCCCTGTGGGATTCCAATTCTTCAATGTTTCTGTTTGATAATTTTCCAAATTCCTCAAAATTATCTATTCCAAAATAAACTCCATCTTCGGTTTCATAAGCAAAACCTTTATCAATTAATCTTTGAATTTGGTCAATTATTTCGCCCATGTGGTCAGTAGCTCTTGCGAATAAATTAACGCCTGTAACATTTAATTTATTCATGTCTTCAATATATCTTTTTTCAAACTTCCTGGCTATATCTCCAGCCGGAATTCCTGTTTCTTTTGATCTTTTAATTATCTTATCATCAACATCAGTGATATTTTGAATATAGAATACAGTATAACCCTTATATTCCCAGTATCTTTTTATTGTATCAAAAGAAATGTAAGTTCTTCCATGACCAATATGAGCATCATCATAAACAGTAGGTCCACAAACAAATAAATTAATTCTATTATCATTCATGGTTTCAAAAGTTTCTTTACTACGAGTTAAAGTAGAATAAATTTCCATAAAATACCTCAAAAAAAGCAATAATTAATAAATGAAGGCAAGCTAGGGATTTGAACCCCAGTATCATGGTCTGCAGCCACGCACCTAAGCCGCTCGGTCAGCTTGCCACAAAAAATAAAACAGTAATTAATAGTTTGACTATTATTACATATATAGTTTACTATTTACATTCAGTAACTTCAGAACCTAAACAACCCTGACAGTCTTCATCAAGATCATTCTTATCAATGTTTAATTGTTTTAAAACATCCCCAATTTTAATATGTTTACAAATGGAACATGTTCTACCAATTATTTCAGTTTTTTTAGCTTCACCATTACGTAACTGAACAGCTAATTCATTAACCATTTCTTTTACATTTGGACTTAATTCAATACCGCTGCCCCTTTTATCAGTAATATACTGAGACACAGCAGGCTGAGTTATATCCATAAGCTCGGAAACATCTTTTTGTTTCATACCTAAAGCTAGCAAATCTTTAGCTAATTCTGATCTGATTACAGGTATTACATACCATACAACAATTTCACAAGGCGGTTTCATGTTAATCTCCTATTTTTTCAATAAATCATCCAATTCGTCTTCATCATCTTCAGTTAAACAAATTGAATTTTTTTCATACAAAATTTTAATGTGTTTATCATTTTCTTTAAGATGCTTTGTAAGAGTATTGATTGCATCAGCGACAGGATCCGGAAGCTTATTATGGTCCAAATCAACAGTCTTATGCTGAATTTCAATATTTTCGGCATTTTTACTTCTGACAATTCTTCCAGGAACTCCAACACATGTGGAATCCGGAGGAACATCCTTTAAAACAACTGCACCGGTTCCTATTTTAGAATATTGGCCAACAGTAATATTACCCATTACTTTAGCTCCGGCACCAATAATTGCTCCTTTTTCTACAGTCGGGTGTCTTTTAGTTTTCTGTGTACTTGTTCCACCAAGAATCACACCCTGATAAATAAGTACATCATCACCAACAATTGCAGTTTCTCCAACAACAACACCCATCCCATGGTCAATGAAAACACGTTTACCTATAGTTGCGCCGGGATGGATTTCAATACCTGTTAAAAATCTGGCTAAATTCGAATTCATTCTAGCTAATAATCTTAAAGAGTGGGTCCACAGATAATGACTGACCCTATGCATAATAATAGCATAAAAACCAGGATAACATAAAAATATCTCTAGAGTACTGCGCGCTGCAGGATCCTTTTCCTTTATTGTCTTGATTTCACTCCTTAATCTACCAAGCATTAACAAACCTCAAATATATTTAGAATATGTATATCTATAAAAATATAACATATAGTATATACATTTTCTATAATACATAATATATAAATCTATTCAAATAACCAGTCAACAGACAAATATCTTGAACCATCATCAGGTAAAATAGCCAATATTCTTTTACCTTTATTTTCATCTCTTTTAGCTACTTGAATTGCAGCCCATGTTGCTGCTCCAGATGAAATTCCTGCAAATATTCCTTCTTTTTTAGCCAAATCAAGTAAAGTATTACCTGCATCCTCATCTTTAACTGGAATAATTTCATCAATAATATCGGAATCATAAATAGACGGAACAAAACCTGCACCAATACCCTGGATTTTATGAGGTCCTTTAACTCCTTTTCCTAAGGTTTGAGAAGATTCAGGTTCAACAGCTATAATCTGAACATCAGGATTTTCTTCTTTTAATACTTTTCCAATACCTGTAATAGTTCCTCCTGTTCCTACACCTGCAACTACAGCATCAATTTTACCTTCAGTATCTCTTAAAATTTCCTTAGCAGTAGTTTGAGAATGAATTCTTGTATTTGCTTCATTATCAAATTGATGTAAAACAATACCGTCAGGAATTTCTTTTTCCAGTTCATTAGCTTTAGCTATAGCTCCACCCATACCTTCTGAACCTGGAGTCAATACCAGTTCTGCTCCAAATATTCCTAACAATTTCCTTCTTTCAACAGACATGGTTTCAGGCATAGTTAAAATTAATCTGTAACCTTTAGCAGCTGCAGCAAAACCTAATCCTATACCTGTATTTCCACTGGTTGGTTCAATAATTACTGAACCTTCTTTAAGCAATCCTTTTTCTTCTGCATCTTCAATCATTGCAACTGCAACACGGTCTTTTACACTTCCGGTTGGATTGAATGATTCCATTTTTACATCTACTTCTGCATCTAAATCTTCAGTTATATTATTTAATCTTACAATAGGAGTATTTCCAATAGCATCAATAACACTATCTAAAACTCCTCTTTTTAATTCTGGGACATTTACCATAATTATTTCTCCTAATTAATTCCATTTAAGGTATATTATAAAGGGTTAATCATTAATTGTCATATTTTGGAATACCTAATATAACAATAGTTATTGTTTATAACTACTGTTATATAACAATGTTTTTATTTATAAATGTTTCGGAAAATCAGCAGTAATCACAAATATCTGAAATCGGACACATTTCACATTGAGGACTCATAGGTTTACAGATAGTTTGACCAAACTGAACCATCAAATCATTTAATTTAATCCATAATTCCTTAGGGGCAATTTTAGCCAATTCCACTTCTGTCTGTTCAGGTGTTTTGGTATTTACCAAACCAATTCTGTTGGAAATTCTGTGAACATGAGTGTCAACAGGAATAGCCGGAAGTTCAAATGCATAAACCAGAACACAATTGGCAGTTTTACGGCCAACACCAGGAAGCTCAACCAACTCCTTTAGATTGTCCGGAACTTCACCACCATACTGATCAATCAAAATCCTTGAAACCTCTTTAATTCTAGCTGCTTTTACACGATAAAAACCTGAACATCTAATTAGCTCTTCAACATCATCAGTTGGAGCATCAACTATTTCATAAATGTTTTTATATTTGCCAAATAAGTTTTTAGTAGCCTGGTCTGTATTTTCATCTCTCTTGTTCTTTGAGATAAAATTGTCCTGACTAAAACTTTGTAGGGATCCTTATTTACAAACTCCCTGATTTTATATAACTTATTTAACTCATCTACAATTTTAATAACCTTTTCAGTTTCTGTTAATTCCAACACCAACACTTCCTAAATTAACTCCAGTTCAACTCCAATTTCTGACATGGCTTCAATGAAATTAGGAAAAGACACATCAAAAACTTCCCCATTTTTAATTTCTATATCATGTTTTAGACCAACCAATGAAAATGCCATAGCCAGCCTATGATCTTTATGTGAATCAACAACACCTGAACGGATTCCTCCTTCAATAGACATGCCGTCTTCAAATTCTTTTAACTTGCAGCCTAATTTCTTAAGTTCACTACATGTAGTAGCTATCCTATCTGTTTCTTTAACTCTGGCATGTTTAACACCTGTAATATTGGTGGTTCCATCAGCCAGAGCTGCTAAAATAGCTACTGTAATTAATAAATCAGGAGCATTTGACAAATCAACATCAATACCTTTTAAATTACCTTCAGATGAGATTTTCACATAATCATCAAAAATCTCTATTTTTGCACCCATCTTCTTTAAAATATTCAATATTAACTTATCTCCCTGTTTAGAATTTTTAAATAAATTTAATATTTTTGCATTTCCACCATAAATAGCTACAGCTGCAAGCAAATAAGATGCTGATGAATAGTCACCTTCAACTACATAGTCACAGGATTTATATTCCTGTTTAGATATTTTAAATTCATCAATGCGGCAATTTTTAGATTCCCTGTCACAGTCATCATGACGTACAAAGAATTCATTTTCAATTTTAACACCAAATTTAGCCATTATATCACAGGTCATATTTACATAAGGGCGTGACTTGAATTCAGGCAGTACAAATAAATCAACTCCATTTTCAGATAAAGGAGCAGAAATCAGAATTGATGAAATAAACTGAGAACTGACATTGCCTAAAATATTAGTTTCACCACCTGCATAACCTGGCTTGATTAAAATAGGTGCTTTCCCATTACCATTAATTGAAGCTGCACATACACCTAATGAAGCCAATGATTCTGTTAAAATCTCCATAGGCCTTGTCTGCAAAGAGTCATCTCCTGTTAATATAACTTCATTGTCAGCCAAACTGGCTATGCTTGTCATTAATCTTAAAGTAGTTCCGGAATTACCTAAATCAATAGGAACTTCTGATGAATTGTGCAATTTACCATTGGTTCCGATCACTTCCAAATAATCATCTTTTTTAGTGATATTTGCTCCTAAAGCTCTGCATGCATTAATGGATGACAAAACATCCTGTGAAAAAAGCATATCATGAATTTTGGATGTTCCGTCAGCTAAAGAAGCTAATATAACTGCCCTGTGAGAATAACTTTTAGAGGGTGGTGCCTTAACTTCACCACCAATATTGGAAATAGTTTTAACTTTAAGATTCATACTGATAATTATATTTTATAAATTATTATATTTATCTGAAAAGTAAAAAATTTGAAAAAAAAGAATAAAAACTTTACTATTAAAAAAATAGGAATTGAAGTAAAATTATCTAATTACTTCAACAATAACATCTAAATTTTCAGACTGCAGGATATCCACTTTTTTACCGGAAGCTCCTACAATTTCTTTTGAGATGTTTAATAAATCTTTACCAACAGTAATCTCCCCAATAGCCAATTCACCTGAATTTTCTAATTCATCAGCTATTTCTTCAATGTCCCTGGATTTTAGGTAACCTATGATTTTTCCGGCATCTTTTTTAAACATCGGTCCGATTTGAGACATGTCAGGTTCAACTTCAATGATTTTTTCATGGACTTCAGGTTTTCCTGTTTTAATAGCCAAATCATCAATTTTAAGAGTTCCTTCAATATCCTGTGAAAATTCATTGAACACTTCAACTAAATTGCCGTCATTGGTATAAACATTGACTTCAGATAACTGAGCGTTAAGAGGTATTTTTGAACTGGATTTGAATCTTCTTACTTCATCGATTAAATCTACAGTGATATTACCTTTATTTTCGTATTCTTCACTTACCAAATCTTCATTAACTTCAGGCCAGGAGGTTTTATGAATAGATTCCCCGTCACCGAAGTACTGGTAAACTTCCTCTGCAAAAAATGGTACAATTGGAGATAATAATTTTAATGAAGTTTCAATAACATTTCTTAAAGTGTATTTAGCTGCTTTTCTTGATGAATCGCTTACATCATCATTGTACAATCTGTATTTTACTGCTTCAATGTATTCATCACAGAAATCATGCCAGATGAACTTTTCAATTGATGTGATTGTAGTTGCAAAATCATAATTTGCAAATGCATTATCTACAACTTTATTGAGGTTATTTAATTTAGATAAAATCCATAAATCAAGGGGATCAAAGTTATCTTTTATTTCATCATAGTTTACCTCTTCATCAAATATCTGCATACTAATGAATCTGAATGCATTCCAGAATTTTCTTAAGAATCTGTAACCGTGTTTAATGTCTTTCCAGTCAAATATTACATCTGAACCCGGTACACTGTTAGCTGCCCATGTTCTTAAAGCATCTGCACCATACTGTTCAATTACTTCATCAGGTGCAATTACATTTCCTCTGGACTTACTCATTTTGTATCCGTCTTCACCAAATACCATACCATTGATTACAATATCATCAAATGGTTTTTTACCGGTTAAAGCAAGACAACGAAGTGTCGTATAAAATGCCCATGTTCTGATAATATCATGTCCCTGTGGACGGATATTTGCCGGGAAATTGTTTTCATAACCTTCATTAGGCCATCCTGCAATTGAAAGCGGTGAAATGGAACTGTCCATCCATGTATCTAAAACATCCTCTTCTCCGATGAATTCTTCACAGCCACAGCTGCATGCTTTTTTAGGTTTATCATGAGTCGGATCAACTGGCAAGTCTTCAACATCAGGAAGCATTACTTTACCACAATCTTTACAGAACCAGACAGGTATAGGAGTTGCAAATAACCTTTGTCTTGAAATACACCAGTCCCATTCCATAGAATCTGCCCAGTTAATCATACGGCTTTTCATGTGTTCAGGAACCCAGTTCATTTCTTCTGCTGCTTCTTTAGTTTGCTCGATTAACTTATTTACAGCTACAAACCATTGTTTTTTAACTAAAATTTCAATAGGAGTTTTACATCTCCAGCACTGACCAACATTCTGGTCAACTTTTTCCTGTTTTAAAAGATATCCTTCATCTTTCAAATCTTCAATAGTTTTAGCTTTACATGTAGCCAAATCCATTCCTTCATATCTTCCTGCAACTTCAGTTAATCTGCCTTTTTCATCAATAGCATCAAGAATTTCCAGATTATGTTTATTTACCCAGGCTACATCTGTTTTATCCCCGAAAGTACAAACCATTACTGCACCGGTACCAAATTCAGGGTCTACTTCTTCATCAGGGTAAATTTTTACTTTCTGATGAGATAAAGGCACTTCAACATATTTATCAACTAAATGAGCATATCTTTCATCATCAGGATGAACTACAACAGCTACACAAGCAGACATTAACTCCGGACGGGTAGTTGCAATCATTACTCCTTCATCTTCAGGATTAGCCTCTTTGCCTGAAACTTTAGAACTGGCTATATTATCATAAGAATCTTCCATAGCTGGCGGGAAGTTAACATAGTTTAAAAATGTTTCATTATCGCTGTATTCCACTTCTGCAAAAGCAATAGCTGTTTCACAACGAGGACACCAGTTAACCGGATGGATTCCCTGGTAAATCAATCCTTCATCATACATTTTTAAAAAGGAATACTGTGTCCTTTTCATGTATTCCGGAGTCATTGTAATAAATTCACGGCTCCAATCCTGTGAAAAACCTAAAGCTTGCATCTGATCTTTCATTTTAGCTATGTTCTGGGTAGTTAACTCAATACAATACTCTCTGAATTTAGCTCTTGAAACATCATTTTTCTTAATTCCATGAGTTTCTTCAACTTTAACTTCAGTAGGAAGACCGTGACAGTCCCATCCCTGAGTAAATAGAACGTCTAATCCTTTTAATCTCCTATATCTTGCATTCATATCAATATAAACCCAATTCAATACATGGCCTAAATGAATAGAACCTGTTGGATATGGTGGTGGAGTAT
>ULNQ01022679.1_pt1 | contig 14715 bp, 14 predicted proteins | sample 1951951 | NCBI WGS metagenome assembly ULNQ01 (sample SAMEA4835580, study PRJEB28245) | human gut metagenome | biome: gut microbiome; material: fecal sample | place: Denmark | collected 2008
ATTACAAAACTTAGACCAATTGGAAGCTGTATACGAAAAATCCCACGAAACTATTATGGGAAACTGTGATACACACGTATTCTTAGGAAGTAACTCTTTTAAAACAGTAGAATATTTTTCAAAAGCGTTAGGAGAAAAAACAATAACAAGAGACAATTTATCAATAAGTAAGGACAAACAAATGCATAAACAAGGCTATAGTACATCAGACCAAATAATGGCAAGAGCTTTGATGACACCAGATGAGTTGAGAAGAATGGATAATGATTTATGTATCATATACGAAAAAGGCTTAAAACCAATAAAAGCAAAAAAATATTATTATTTTGAAACACCAATGATAAAGCAGTTAAATGAATATAAATTAAATCACTTGGAGTTTGACGTTGGAAACAGAGGAGAATGGAGGAAATTTAATCCAAACAACCCATATTTTGAAGAGGAAAAAGAGCAACCAAAGGATTTAAAAGTAGATTCATTAGATGATTTATTTAATGATGATGATAATAAACAGGAAAGCAATGAAAAACCTAAAAATAAAACAAATAGTATACCAGATGCTCCAATCCTACCAGATTCTGACGACTTTTCGTATGATATACAAAAGGAATTAGAAGCAAAGTTTGACGAACTATTTGGAACCGAAGGCTCAGATACATCAAATAAAAATTCATAAATGAAAAGCATTCAAAACGAATGCTTTTTTCTATTGACAATATAATAAATATGGAGTACAATTGTTCTGTATAAAGGAGGCAATATGAAATTTGTACATATAGCAGATATGCATTTTGATGCGCCATTTGTAGTTTTAAATAGTAGAACCAATTGGGGAGAAATACGCAGAATAGAGCAAAGAGATGCACTAAAAAAAATAATAAATTATATAAAAGAAAATAATATTAAGTTTTTATTTGTGGCAGGGGATTTATACGAAAACGAACAAATAAGAGAATCAACAATTGAATACATAAATGACTTATTTAAACAAATTCCTAACACGAAAGTATTCATTTCACCAGGCAATCATGACCCTTATATAAATAATTCTTATTATAAAACATTTCAATGGGCAGAAAATGTAATAATATTTTCTCAAAACCAAAAAGTGTATGAAACTTCAGATGCTGATATATATGGTATTGCATTTACAGACTTCTATTGTAAAGATTTAAAAGTAAATGAAATAAAAATAAATAATAAAGACAAATTGAACATCTTGGTAGTACACGGAACCGTAGATGGATCATTAGAAAATGTAGAATACAATCCAATGAAAAAGTCTATGTTAAAAGAATTGGGTTTTGACTATATTGCACTGGGGCATATACACAAATTGAACTATAATACAGAAGAAAATCAAAGAATAGTTTATCCAGGCTCTACAATATCATTAGGATTTGACGAATTAGGACAACATGGAATGATAGTGGGAGAATTGGAAAAAGATAAAATTAATCTAAAGTTTATTCCTGTAGATAATAAAGAATTAAAAGAAATTAATGTAGAAGTAACAAATATAAATGATAAAGAAGAATTAGTAGAAAAATTGAACAGTTTGCAATTAGAAGAAAATATTTTATATAAAGTAATTTTAATAGGAAAAAGAAAATTCGAAATTAATATTTATAATTTATATAAGTTAAATATTGATGACAGAATAGTAAAAATTAAAGACAATACAAAACCAGATATAGACATATCAGCAGTAGCTAGACAAAATAATTTAAAAGGATTATTTGTAAAAGAAATTTTAAATGAAATGGAAAACAGCAATATAGATAAGAATACGTTAGAAAATGTATTAGAAATAGGATTAGATATATTAGAAAAATAGAGGAGAATAAATTTTGAAAATAGAAAATATTAAAATAAATTCTTTTGGAACATTAAAAAATAAAGAAATTAATTTAGATAAAAATGTGAACATTATATATGGAAAAAATGAAAGTGGTAAGTCTACCCTATTAACATATATAAAAACAGCATTTTATGGAATATCAAAGAATAAAAATGGTAAACAAATATCAGATTTTGACAAATATAAACCATGGAGTGGAGAAGAATTTTCTGGAAAAATTAAGTACATTTTGGATGATGGAAGCAAATATGAAATTTTTAGAGACTTTAATAAAAAAAATGCTAAAATATATAATGATAATCTAGAAGATATAACAAAACAATTTAATATGGATAAAAAAGAAGGTTCACAATTTTTTATAGAGCAGGTGGGTTTAGATGAGAATATGTTTACATCAACAATAATGTCAGGTCAACAAGAAGTCAAATTAAATGAACAACAACAAAATGTATTGGTACAAAAAATAGCTAACATAGCGGGAACAGGAGATTCAAATTTATCTTATAATAAAGCAAAAGAAAAATTAAATAAAAAACAATTAGAAGAAGTTGGGACAGAAAGAACGCAAGGTAAGCCAATAAATATACTAAAAAGTAAAATTAAATATATATCAGAGATGTTAGAAAAGTTAAATTTGTACAAACAAGAAAAAATAACAATAGAACAAAAGAAAAAAGATTTAGAGAACAAAATACAAGGACAAGAGCAAAGAAGAGAGCTAATAAAAAAAATAAGTGAATTAAGTGAAAAAATAAGAATAGAAAGTGAAAAGGTTAATTATAAAAATAAAATTAAAGAAGAAAAGCAAGATGAAATAGAAAATTTGAAGAGAGAAAAAGAAGAAATAACAAATATATCAAGAAACAAGAAAAATAAAAATGAATGGTATTGGATAATAAATGCAATAATGATTGTTTTAATGGCTATTAGTATAATAGCGTTAAAAAACAAATATATTACATATATTATTTTAACAGTATTAACATGTACATTAGTATTAGAATATATAATAAAAATAAACAAAATTAAAAGAAATAAGGATTTACAAAAAAATAAAATTGATTTGTTAAATACAAAAATTGACTTTTTACAAAAGCAGAAAAATGATATAGAACAAGATATAAAAAGAGAAAAAGATAATTTAGAAAAAGAAAAAGAAGAAATAAAAAATAAATATAATATTGAGTTATACGACATAGAAAATAGTAAAAATGATTTAGAAGAAATAACAAGCAGAATAAATGAAGAAAAAATAAAATTAAACACATTAGAAGTAGAGGAAAAAAGTATAGTAAATAAACTTGAAGACTTAATAAAATTAGAAGAAGAGTTTGCAACAATACATGAGCACTTAAAAGAAATTGAACAGAAAAACTATGAAATTAATTTAGCAAAAGACTTTTTAGAAAAAGCATATGAAAAAATGAAAAAAAATATTACACCTAAATTTACATTTAATTTATCAGAAAATATAAAGAATATAACTAATGGAAAATACACAAATATTAATGTTAATGATGAAAACGGATTAATTGTAGAGATTCAGAATGGAGAATATATACCTGCAGAAAGATTGAGCATTGGCACAATAGATCAATTATACCTATCTCTAAGAATATCTATGATAGAAGAAATTTCTAAAGAAAAAATGCCTATAATTTTAGATGAAGCATTTGCATACTTTGATGATGAAAGATTAGAAAATATACTTAAATATTTAACTCAAAAATATAAACAACATCAATTAATTATATTTACATGTACAAATAGAGAAAAGAACATACTAGATAAATTAAATTGTATATACAATAGTGTAGAACTTTAAAGTTGCAGAGGCATTGAAAAAGCTATAAATATGTTGTATAATAAATAAGTCAAATTTTATTAAGGAGAGGAAAAAATGTTTCAAAAATTAGAAGACGTAGAAAAAAAATATATTGACTTAACAGAAAAAATAAGCGACCCAGAAGTTATAAGCAGACAAAATGAGTGGAAAGTAATGATGAAAGAGCATTCGGAATTAGAGCCAATCGTTGAAAAATACAGAGAATACAAAAAAGTAGAAAAAAACTTAGAAGAAGCAAAAGAAATGATGAATGACCCAGAATTGAAAGAATTGGCAGAAACAGAAATGCTAGAAGCGAAAGAAAAACTACCAAAGATAGAGGAAGAACTTAAAATACTGCTAATCCCAAAGGATCCAGATGATGATAAAAACGTAATATGTGAAATAAGAGGAGGAGCCGGAGGGGACGAGGCAGCACTATTTGCAGGAACTTTATATAGAATGTACTCAATGTATGCAGAAAGAAAACACTGGAAATTAGAAGTATTAAATGAAAATGAAACAGAGTTGGGAGGATATAAAGAAATATCATTTATGATTTCTGGAAGAGGAGCATATAGTAGATTAAAGTTTGAAAGTGGAGTTCATAGAGTACAAAGAGTTCCAGACACAGAAGCAAGTGGTAGAATACACACTTCTACAGCTACAGTTGCAGTATTACCAGAAGTTGAAGATGTGGATATAGAACTTAACCCAGCAGATATAAAAATGGAAGTATTTAGATCATCTGGTGCAGGAGGGCAACACGTAAATAAAACTTCATCAGCAGTTAGATTAATACACATACCAACAGGAATGGTTGCAGAATGTCAAACAGAAAGATCTCAAGTTCAAAATAGAGAATATGCCATGAGAATGTTGAGATCACGTTTATATGAAAAAGAAAAACAAGAAAGAGACGCTAAGTTAGCAAATGAAAGAAAAACACAAGTAGGTAGTGGAGATAGAAGTGAAAAGATAAGAACATACAACTATCCACAAGGACGTATAACAGACCATAGAATAGGAATGTCTATTTATCAAATAGAGGACTTTTTGAATGGAAACCTAGATGAAATGATAGATAATCTAATTGCCGCAGATAGAGCAGAAAAATTAAAAAGTACAAATGATTGCTAGTTAAACTTAATGTTTAAATGTACAATTTTAAAGAAATATAAAAAAAGATTGAAAAATGGAATTTTTTGTTGTAATATGTAAGAAAAAAGAAAGGGGGAGTTTGAAATGTATAATAGTTACGGTGTGAGTCCAACAATATTAGATTCTTCACCAAAGTTTGCAGCTAGTGGTATATGGACAATTGTATCAGTAATACTTGCAATAATTGGAGGAATAGTATTATATTTTACATTTTTGAGCAAAAAAAATGAAGGAAAATTTACAGGATTTCTAGGATGGTTGTATGATTTTCTTACATTTAAAAAAATGATGATAGAAAACGTATTAAAAATACTGTATATTATAGTTGCTTTATTTGTTACATTGTCATCATTTGGATTAATATCAATAAGTTTTTTAGCATTTTTATTAACATTAGTTATAGGCAATGTATTAACCAGAGTTATATATGAACTATTACTAGTAAAACTTGTAATATGTAAAAATACAACAGAGATAAACAAAAAATTGAATAAATAAAATAATTATACAACAGAAACCTAATGGCTATTTAAGCTATTAGGTTTTTTTTCTAAAAAAGATAATTAGATTGCAATTAATAAGATAAAAGATATATAATAAAAAAAATGAACTAAAACACAAAGGCAAAAGTCTTATTAATAGGAGGAAGAAAAATGGTAGATATAGAAAGAGCCATAAAAGGAGATAAAGAAGCATTCAGCAGAGTGATAATGCAAAATAAAGAGGTAATGTACAAAACAACTATGATAATACTAAAAAATGAAGATGATGCTTATGATGCTCTACAAAATGCACTAATACGAATGTACCAAAACATAGGTAAATTAGAAAGTAAAGAAGCATTTAATTCCTGGAGCAGAAGAATAATAATTAACTGCTGTTATGATTTAATAAATAAAAACAAAAAAGTAATAGATATAACATCAAAAATGGCAGAAAGTTATGAAGAAACAAAAGAGGATGTTTATGATTGTGAAGATTCATTTGTTCAGCTTCTAGAACAAATAAAACCAGAGCTAAGGCTCACTGCTACATTGTACTATTATGATGATTTATCAATTAGAGAAATTGCACAAACACTGGACATACCAGAAGGAACTGTAAAATCAAGGTTAGCAGTAGCAAGAGAAAAGTTATATGAAATGTTAGTACGAGAAAGGAGGGAAGTAAATGGTTAGTGATAAAGAGAAAGATTTATATATAAAATCTAATATTAAGGATGGAAAAATACCACATAAAATTGATGAACTATTTGAAAATCAACTAAAAATAATAGGAGGAGAAAAAATGGAAGAAAATATTAATGAAACTATAAACGAAGAAAAACAACAAAAACCAAAGAAAAAAGGAAAAGCACTAAAAATTATATTATCAGTTGCAGCGTGTGCTGTATTAGCACTTGGAGGAGGAAACATATATGCAACAACAAAGGGATACGATAACGTATTTTTCATGATAAAAGATTGGATTACACAATCTACAGAGACAGATAAGAAAGATAAAATATTATCTGACAGAGATATAACAATATCTTATCAACCTATACAGATAACAGACAACATTAGCATATTGATATCTAAAATGCAAATTAAGGACAATGACGCAAAATTATTTGTGTCAGTAAGAAGAAACGATGTTGAAAAAGAAGGAGAATTACCATTAAACTATAAAATATATAATTTAAAGAAAAATATTTTATGCGACCAAAATAGTAAAGAAGATAGTAATTCAAAAGAATCTATTTTTGAAGACGAATTAATTATAAAAAATTATTCACAACAAGATACAATATTAGACTTTGAAATATATAAACCTAATGGTGAATTGCTAACAACACTATATATAAATCTAGAAGATAAAGAGATAAATGTAGTTGGAATGGGAGAATATTTGGAAAAAATTTCTGAAATAGAGTTGAAAAAATTCTTAGAAAGTATAACTGAATTACCAAAAGCAGGAAAGAAATATAATAGCGTAAATTGCATAGACATTCCTAATATATCATATAGTAATGGGATTTATACAACAACATACACATATTGCTTTTTAGTTAATTCATTATTTGATATACAAGATACTAGTAAAATAGATATATACCAAAATACAGCAGTAATAAAATTAAAAGAAAGTAATGGAACAAAGGAGTTTGAATTAGTATCTATAGGACAACCAATCCAAATACAAAAAGCAGAAATACCAGAAGGAAATTTAGATTCATTGCTTTATGGAGATGTAAACTGTGATGGAATGGTTAACGAAGAAGATGAAACATATCTACTAAGACATTTGGCAAATTGGCCAGGATACGAATTAACAGAGCAAGGATGGATAAATGCAGACTTAGATAATGATGGCAAAGTAAACAATAGAGATGGTATGATATTAGCAAGACATTTAGCAAATTGGCCAGGATATGAAAAATTACCATTTGAACCAATATTATCAGTATTATATGGAGATGTAAACTGTGACAAAATAGTTGATAAAGCAGATGTAGAATATCTACAAAAAAGTTTACTAGGAATGGAAGGATATCCACTAGCGCCACAAGGAAGAGTAAATGCAGATGTTAATGAAGATAAAAAAATAGATGATGCTGATGCATTAATAATATTAAGACATATAGAAGGAATGGCAGGATATGAAACATTACCAGTAAAACCATCAACTTCAGTACTATATGGGGACGTAAATTGTGATGGAGTAGTTGATAATGCAGATGTAGAATATTTAACAAGACATTTAGCAAATTGGCCAGAATACGAATTAACAGAGCAAGGAGCTTTAAATGCAGACGTAGATTGTAATGGCAAAGTAAACAATAGAGACCGTCTAATTTTAACAAGGCATTTGGCAAATTGGGAAGGATATGAAGTATTACCATACACAGAAACAAGATTATATGGAGATGTAAACTGTGATGGAATGGTTAACGAAGAAGATGAGACATATCTGCTAAGACATTTGGCTAGTTGGCCAGAATACGAATTAACAGAACAAGGAACTTTAAATGCAGATGTAGATGGTAATGGAAAAGTAAACAATAGAGATGGTATGATTTTATCAAGACATTTAGCAAACTGGGAAGGATATGAAACATTACCATATACTAAATAAAAATATTATATGTAATTTTTATAATTTTTCTTCAATATATTAGTAATAAAATAATTTGTAAAAGGTTAAAGTAGAATAATATCTATTTAATGCCTTTAGAAGGGAGATTATAAATGAACAATCTGCTAAAAACAACATTAATAGGACTTTTCTTTGGCACATTTGGAACTACAATAGGGGGAATAATAGGAGTCACCTTTAAAAATACATCAAAGAAATTTTTAAGTTTTGTTTTAGCATTTGCATCCGGACTTATGATTTCTATAGTATGTTTTGACTTAATACCAGAGGCATTTAATTTAACTGGCATAGTAAACATATTTATAGGAATAATGTTTGGAATAGTTACAATGATAGTATGTGATATATTAGTAGATAAAAAATTTAATAATAAAATTAAATTTAAAGACAATAAAAATACATTGCTAAAAACAGGAATAATAGTAAGTATAGGATTAGCATTGCATAACTTCCCGGAAGGGTTAGCGATTGGCTCGGGATTTGAAGCATCAATAAAACTAGGACTATCACTTGCAATAGCAATATGCTTACATGATATCCCAGAAGGAATATTCCAAAGTAGACACCAATTGAAATTTGCTTGAGAAACGATTTGAATTCAAATTTACAGTACCAAAAAGTATGGCATTTTATAGTTTTTTTATTTGAACGAAATGCCATAGGTTGAAAAATTACAAAACGTTGATATTTAAGCACTTACAAAGATTCGCTTCCCTATTTTCGAGTGTCAAGGTAGGGAGGCACTATCGAGAGATAGGGCATTCCTGCCGTAAATGGACAGTTTAAGATGAATTTATTGAGACATTTATAGATGAATTATTTAATGATAAAATAGAAGCATTATTTAAGATAATGGATATTTTGAAGACATGCAAGAAAATGATGATATACTGCAAAATCGCATGATTGATAGCGAGGCAGAAATACCATTAGAAACAACCACTATTGACACATCTGAAAACATACAAAATGAGACAAACCCAGAAGAAACAAGTCAATCTAAAACTTCATCTCATACTGAGCCGACAACACCAGGAATTGAACGATTATTAGAAGATATGGCTCAACACAGCAATGGTAATCCAATAATTATGAGGCTTGCAAAAAAAATACAAGGATTTCTAGCTAGAATTGCTGAATTAGATGCAGAACGATTACAAGCAGATAATGATTTACAAGCTAGTATTAAAGAAGAAGAAAATGCTAGAGCCCAAGCTAGAGATAGAATTGCAGCACAAAAAGTTGCCAAAGAAAAACTAGCACAAGCTATTAAAGAAGAACAAGAAGCATCAGCCTTAGCAGAACAAGCTACTAATGCAGGGCAAGAAGCAGCAAAGAGAAACAAGAATTTGAGGAAAGACAGAAAAAATTAGCTAATGAAAAAGCAGCAATTCAGAAGAAATTAGAAGAGTTTATAGAATTATAGAGGTGATACAAATGAATAGTAAGGAACTAATTAAGGTAAAACAAAATATCTTTACTAAAATAAAAGATTTTTTTAGAAGTATTTTTGTAAGAAACCATAAAGACGTAATGCTGAATGCAAGTAAAACTATTTCAACTCAACATTCATCCATAAATAATAGTCAAAAAGAACAATTTTTTGATTTATATAATAATATTAAAAATGGTAAGGTTAATGTTTTCAATGTAGATATAGATAAACTTCAAAAAATATGCCAGATGCTAGAAGAAGAATGCAAATTAAAAGAAATGAGACTAAAAAATACAAGAGATGATATAGAAATTCATAGAAAAAATGTTATGTGTTATAAAAATATAGCTCAAAATTAGTAGATATTGCATATAAAAAGATGTTGGGTAAGCGACATCTTTTTTTAGTATCTGCTTTACATAATTTGACAAAATGTGAATAATATGTTATAATTAGTATGCTAAGGCTTTGGCCTTTGTATATATAAAGAGAGGGGGATTCTTTGTAACTGTAAAATATGACAAAGGAGGGCATATAATAATAGCGTAACTCGTAAACACAATAGTAGGTTAATATGTCTGAGACATTCAAAAATAATGTATCAACACGCAACAATTCCAATGGAGGGAATAACATAATGAGCAATCCGTTCAACAGAGAGCACGAAGTAATTACCGCAGGTACATTTCACACATTGAAAGGAGATAACACAATGAACAATCCGTTTGGCAAGGAGCATGAAACTATCGAGGCAGGTACATTCCACACAATGAAAGGAGACAATATGATGACTGACGTTATTTTTGTTCATAAGGAAGCAGGTGCAAAGAAGGATGCTGTAAGGATTTGTAAGGAATCTGACATTCCGGACTTTTTGTCCGACGCAATTACTGTTGTTGACAACGACAAGTTGTTTCTTCAGTGTGTTGAAGGCGGAGAGATTGCACCTTTTGGTAGCGTTATTGGCTATGAGAAAACAGAGAAAACCTTTAGTGGTTGGAACTGTTGGGTGATTGGAAATGCTGCAACAAACCTTGTAGAAAAGGATGGTATTTTCTATAAGAAAGCTACTGTTATGAAAGCTGCACAGGTTACTGCAGATAGTATTCCTTCATTCCTGTTTGGTGCTGGTGTAAGGCACAATGAGGATGGTTCTTGGTCTATCAAGACAGAATGGGGCGAATCCAAAGGTTATCCTTACGAGGCTTACTGGATTCTCTATGGCAGAAAGGATAATAACATTCCGGATGCTAACATCTTAACGAAAACTGAGAAGTCCTTTAAGGACTATATCGTTTGCGATGAGAATGGCAACGACTTGGGATGGTTGTCTGAACTGGATGCTATTTGGAGTTCTGGGCAGGAACAGTATATCACGAGTCCTGATGGAAGAAAGGTCTTTGTATCTAAGAAAGGAGCAAAAATTGAAGAATAAAACCCCTTCAATCTTCAGCTTTCATACGTTGGAGAAAGCTGGAGCAAAAAAACTGAATATGAATATCCGATGCTTGCGGAAACGAGCAGACATACGATGTAACTGAAGCTTTCTCTGAAACGCTGCACTGTGATTGTCCCGAAGAGATCGATGAAAACGGCAATGCGCGGGAAAGCTCATTTGTTCAAAAATTCAGTTATAGGCTCCCACCCATTCGTGGGAGTCCTTTCATTTATATTAATAAAAGGAGTTTAAAAAATGGAAATTAAAGAATTAGAGAATGAAATAAATAAAATTATTGAAAGAAATAAAGTAGTTGAGTTAAATAAGAAATGGGAAACTTGTTGGACTAGAAAAATATGTATATGTATTCTTACTTATGCTATAGTAATTATTTATTCGTACATTGTAAGCAATTATGATAATATATTTTTAAGTTCATTAGTGCCAGTAATTGGTTTTACGTTATCTACATTATCTTTAAAATTTGTAAGACAAATATGGGAAAAACATATACAATAACAAAAAATAACAACAGAGATTTTTGAAATTTTACAAAATTGTTTGACAAATACAAAATAATATGTTATTATTTAATTACAAAATAAATGAGCTTTGAATATCACTGTTATTCAAGACATAGTCGTATGTGTACCTGCGAATGCACATACTTTTTTTATGCCTAAAGAAATAGAGCAGGCTGCGAACCCCACTCTATCGACTATGTATTGCTACGCTTTAGTCTTAGCTTTGCTGTTGCTGTTGTGCCTGTTGTAAGATGAAATTTTTCTCTTTTTCAGCTACTAACTGCTCAACTAAACGCAAAATTAATTTACTGTTATTCAAGACAATAGCCTCCTTTCCGCCCCTTAGAAAGGGCTGACCTTTCTTCTGCATAAGGTTGCATATATATTACTACATTTTGACAATAAAATCAAGTGAATCTCATAAATAAAACAAAAAAATGTTCTCTTAAATTATTCTCATTAGATACCCATAAATAAGATAAAAAATATCCTAAAAATTTCAAAAATATGTAAGTAAGAACTGTCTAAATTTTAAGTTTAAAAAAACTAAAATTTAGACAGTTTTAATATCTAGTAAAAGCTTGTAGTTTCAATAAATAGAAGAAATCAAAAAGACATTTTAAACTTAATAGGGTAGGTGTGTGATAGCGAAAGCTATCGCATAGCTACCCAAGAACAATTATGTGAAAAGGTATGCGAATTAATTGCATATCTTTTTTGTGTTTAGTTAGTGATTTTATGTGATAAAAATATGAGAAAATAAAATTTTTTCATATTTATGGTAGAATTTTGCCGAGAAAAGTAATGTATATATAATAGGGACCATTTTTAAAATTTACGGTTACAAATTTATGAAAGGGGAAATCATCATGCTTTAAATTTAAAATGAAAATATAGTGTTTATCCTTCAAAATATAACCCTTCACATCAACAATTTATATGTGAATAATAAAATTTTTTAAACATATAAATTGAATAAACAAATTAAAATGAGTAGGAGGCAACTATGTGCGAAACATTTAAAATTAATGTGTATTTTGATGAAAAGGGTGAAGAATTAGAAAGCTTAATAGAACGTCTATTAATTGATATATTAGAGAAAAAACAACATAAAATTTTTATAATTTCAACATTTTAATTCTCTAAAAAATCAGTTAATTTAAGCTGAATTCAAATTGTTTTTTATCAAGCATGGGAAGGAGGAGTAATGCTTGAACAAATAGAAAAAACAATATACAAGGTAGCAATTTATATAAGGCTATCAAAAGAAGACGTAGATAGAGGCTATGACGAAAGTGAAAGTATAAAAAATCAAAGAATGTTACTAACAGAATATGTGCAAAAATTAGGATGGAAGTACCAATTAATAGATACATATATAGATCAAGGTTTTACAGGAACAAACTTTAATAGACCAGCCTTTCAGCGAATGATTAAAGATATCAATTCAGGAAAAGTTAATATGGTTGTAACAAAAGACTTGTCCCGTTTAGGCCGTGATTACATAGAAACAGGAGAATATATCGAAAAATGGTTTCCTGAAAACAATGTTAGATATGTTTCTCTAACTGATGGTATAGATACTTTTGAAACATCAAATGGAAATAATGATATTGCACCTTTTAAATCAATATTAAATGATATGTATTCAAAAGACTTATCAAAAAAAATTAGAACAGCACTTCACACAATGCAAAAACAGGGGAAATGGGTAGGGGGAAAAACGCCACTTGGATACATAAAAGATTCAACTGACAAAAATAAGTTAATAATTTATGAACCAGAGGCAAAAATTGTAAGGACTATTTTTAATATGGCATCTAATGGGAACCAAGTTGGGGCAATAAGAGATTACTTAAACAATAGCAATATTCCAACAGCAAATAAATCAAGATATAATAAAGATTCATTTTGGGAAAATAAAACAGTAAAAAATATATTAAAAAATAAGGTTTATATAGGCACAACAGTGCAAAATAAAAGAAGTAGAATAAGTTATAAAAATAGAAAAATTAGACCAAATCCAGAAGAAAAATGGATAGCTGTAGAAAATACACATGATGCAATAATAGATAAAAAAATATTTGATACTGTGCAAAAAATTGTAATAGTTCAAAACTACAATAGAAATGAAAAGAAAAATACCTTTTTGCTAGATGGTTTACTTTTTTGTTATGAATGCAAACATAAAATAGGAGTAAGAGGAAAAAAAAATGGCAATTATTATATGGTATGTAATAATTATCGCAGAAATTCAAAGTTAAAACTTTGCACATCACATGGTTTTAGCTATTCTAATTTAGAAGAGACTATAATTAACTGTATAAAAAATTTATTTCAAAAAATAGATAGTGAAAAAGTAGAATTAGAAGTAAAAAATGGAATGACAAAATATGATTATGGAAAAATACTTAAAAAACTAGAAAACGAGATAAAATTGATAAATAATAATATTGACCAAATGTATGTAGACAAATTAAACAATAAGATAAGTGAAGAAATGTATGAAAGATTATTGAAGAAATTTAAGAATGAAATAGGGGAAAAAGAAAACGAATACCTAGAAATTAAACAGCAAAAAGAAGAATCAAAACAAGATAATACTGAGAAGATAAAAAGTGTTGTACAAGAATTTCTAGAGTTAAAAGAACTAACACCAGAATTTATGAAAGTAATTATTAATAGAATTGAGATACATCAAGATAAACATGTAGATTTATATTTCAATTTTAAACAATTAAATAACTTAAAAGAAAAAACATAAGGCTAATTTAATGTTAAATATTAGATTAGTCTTAAATAAAAGGTTAATTTTTAATAAGGATAATAAATTAAATTTATAATGTACACAACGGATCGCGAACAAGTTGATATTGAGGTAAGATTGGAAGATGAAAATAAGGAGGTCACAGTATTTACATAAATTGACTTTTTGATATAAATTTGATACAATACAGGTGAAAACATAGAATGGAGGAAATATGGGAAAGTTAGAAAAAGAAATAAAGATCTTAAATGTAAATAAAAAAGAAATAGAAATAAAATTACAAGAATTAGGGGCTAGAAAGATTGAAGAAAGTATGCAACAGATATATGTATATGACCTACCATCTATATGTGCTAGATTTTATGACTGTATAATACAATTAGAAAACGCTAATAAGCCATATGATTTTCAAATCTGTAGAAATAAATTACATGGAATTTTGCAAGAAGTTGATAATTTAACTGAAAATGATGAACAGAAATATTTACAGGAAAGGTATAAAACTAAATATTTTACTGATTTATTAAATAGAATTGATGATAAGAAATTATTAGAAGTATTTTCGT
>ULNQ01016600.1_pt1 | contig 14564 bp, 11 predicted proteins | sample 1951951 | NCBI WGS metagenome assembly ULNQ01 (sample SAMEA4835580, study PRJEB28245) | human gut metagenome | biome: gut microbiome; material: fecal sample | place: Denmark | collected 2008
TATGCTTTTGTTGCACGTGACTTACCGAAGTAAAATGCTGCGACTACTCCGGGACCGCAGTTGGAACCTATTATAGTTCCTATATCCGTGTAAAGCACGTCTTTAAATCCGATCGAAGTAAGAAGGAATTGTCCGAATTCTTTGGCTCGTTCGATTACGTCGCTGTGGCAGATGTACAAAGTTTGTTTCGCTGCGTTTTCCACTGTCTCCGCTATGAGCTGACCTATCTTCTGCATTGCTTTTTTGAATCCGCGCGCTCTTTCACATACGTTAAGCTTGCCGTTTTCGATAACGTTAAGTATCGGACAAATTTTAAATATGGTACCTAAGATTGCGCTTGTTTTACTGCATCTGCCCGATCTCGTAAGATAGGTAAGGTCGTCTGTGGTATAATAGGTGTTTAGATTGAGTTTGTTTTCATTGAGCCAGTTTGCACATTGTTCTGCGTCGCAACCGTCGTCTCGCATCCGAGCGGCTTTTAACACCAACGCTCCGTAGCCAGTCGAACACATAAGAGAGTCTACTACGTGAATATTTGCTCCGAGCGTTTCTTTTAATTCCTTTGCTGCCGTAACCGCATTGTTGTACGTCCCCGACACTCCGCTACTGAGACTTACGTAAACGATGTTTTTGCATTTGCCGACAAGCGGAGTAAAAAATTCCATAAAGTCGGATACATTTAGTTGACTGGTTTTAGGGACTGCGCCGTTTCGCATTTTTGCGTAAAACTCTTTGTAGTCGTCCGGGTTCATTGTATCGGTAAAAATTTCACCGTTAAGGGAGTATGACATTTTTAATGTAAAAACGCCTTGTTGATTAAGTAATTCGAGGGGAAGATCGCAACCCGAATCAGTTGTAAGTATAAAATTTGACATAAAATCGCCTCGTGAAAAAAATTGTAGGCTCATTGCATTCCGCTTGACATCGCAAATTTGTCTGTGCTACAATTACGCCAATGATATTATATTATTGTACACAGTGCTAAGCAAATACTTAATTTTTCGAAAGTTAAGTTATTTAATGCGACATACGAAACTTGCACTATAATATCAAAATTTAATCGGAGCGAAAATAATTTAATATTTCCGTAAAAAAGTAAAATGGATAAAAGAGTAATAAGAACCAAAAGAACAATAAAAGAAACACTTGTAAAACTTTTACAAAAGACGCAGTTCGAGCATATTACCGTTAAGACTATATGCGACGAAGCTTGTACCAGTCGCATAACTTTTTATAATTATTACAGCGACAAGTATGCTTTGGTGGAAGAAATGTTCGAGGACTATATGAACGAAGCTTTGGCGGACTACTATGCGTTGCAAAAAGAAAACAATAAAGAAAAAGACGATATAAAAGGATATAACAACATGCTTACCGCCATCATAAATCTCGTTACTAATAACAGAGATTTCTTTGAACATACCGGCACGGCAAGCAATCCGTATTTGTATTCGGGTTTTTATAATTACATATACAATTGCGTGATGACTTATATCAATCACCACCACGACAACGTAAAACCCAAGTATCCCATCAACCAAATCGTTACTCTTATGTGCAACGGATTGTGGGGCATAATAGCAGAGAGTTTTTCGGCAAATACCGATTTTGCCGAGCTTAAGAAAAACATTTTCGGAATATATAACGATATTCTCAGGTCGGGATTATTCGAGCGTACTCAACCCAATCTGGTAGGTTAGTAGTGTCTGTTATAGATATATCGGTTTAATTGAGTTAAGCGTCGCTGTCGAAAACGGCTTTTGAGATTTCGGCGAGCGCATCGTAAATCATTAGATTTATGCCCACGAAGGCAATACGAAATGAATTAAGGGCAATAGCGAGCGGAATGCGAAAGCGTTTCGCTCTTTTTTATGTGTTCTCTGAAAAATAGCCGGGTTATTGTCGGTTAATTTTGTTCACTCAGATAACGGACGGCAACGAGTCGCCGTATAATGCACCATGAGGATAGCGCAGCGTTCGGCGCAACGTAGGTTAGTTGCGCAGACGGTTTTTAATAGGAGAACTGTAAAAAAATGTCGCCGCTATAATCGGTTCAAAAGTAGAGTCGGAACGCAAAACGTTAAAACCGCTATGTAAAATAGACTTAGAATGTTCGAAAAAGTTGTAAACGTATGTGAATTTTAGCGAAAGTGAGTGTGATGAATATGTTTTGCATAAAAGACGCCCGTAAAGCCATTAGACTTACGGGCGTAAACAGTTATGCAATTTATGGAATTATTTTACGGTGTGAGCGATAAAGGTGAGATGGTCGCCCAACCTTTCAAGATTGGATACAAGGTTAATAAATATGCCGCTGCTTTCGGGTTTGCAGTGTTTGTTGTTAAGACGTTCGATATGTCCTTCGACAAGCATCTTTTTGGCTTTGTCCACTTGCTCTTCTATTTCATCTATCTGCGATAGAACGGAAACGTCGTTATTGAGTACGCACGACTTAACCAAAGAGAACATGATATTCAATTTTTGCACCATGTCGTTAAGTTGCACTTTAACTTCTTCGGAAAATTCTATATTCTTTTCTACCGTGCGTTTGGTGTATTTTACAAAGTTGTCGGCGATATCCACTATACGGAGCACGTCGCCTATGTCGTTGTGCATGTCTGCGATTATCGACTCTTCGGGTTGGCTGCATTGAGCAGACACTTTTATAAGATAGTTTATAAGATTTTGACTTTTTGCATTTATCTGATCTACTTTCTTTTGTATCGGCGTGGCTTTAGTCGTATCTCTTTCGCAAAAAGCTATATATGACGTTTCGAAAGTGTTCATCGACATGTCTGCAATCAGCATGAGTTCTTTTTTGAGTTGCTCTATCGCAATAGACGAAGAAGTCATTATTCGCTCGTCGATGTAAGTAACCTCAACGTCGTCGTGCTTATCTTTTATAATCAAAGTGGAGGCTTTTACGAACAGAGAAGACATGGGTAAGAAAATGACTGTGCATATTACGTTGAAGAATGTGTGGAACATCGCTATCTGAGTAGCCGGTTCGTGGAACCATCGTTTTAATGTTACGTCCATAAAGTCATCCCATATCATAAGCATAACAAAGAAAATTATTGCGCCAAGGAAGTTAAACAGCAAATGTATCAAACTTGCTCGTTTGGCGTTTGTCGACGCCCCGATAGACGACATCAGCGCCGTTACGCAAGAACCTATGTTTGTACCGAGGATGATATAGAGTATTTCGTTTTTTCCGGTACCTATGCTTAAGCCCGCAACCGACATTGCGATTATTACCGAAGTCGTTGCCGAACTGGATTGCACCAATGCCGTGGAAATTATACCGATAAAGAATAAGAGGAACGGGTTTGTAGCCGTTTCGAAAACGCCTTGCAAAGCGTGTTGATTGGCAGCCATAACGTCCGACATTATGGCAAGTCCTATAAATACGAGACCGAATCCGGATAGGATATAACCGATATTTTGTACTTTTTCATTGCTCCAAAGTATGGTCATTAGCATGCCTATGCACGCAAGAACCTGTATGTAAGTGGTTATGGGAAATGCGCTTAACGCAGCGATTTGGGCTGTTATCGTAGTTCCGATATTTGCGCCCATTATCATTGCGGTGGCTTGTCCCAAAGTCATAATGCCTACGTTAACAAAGCCGACTATAAGAACTGTAGTAACGCCTGAACTTTGCAAAAGGGCGGTGGAGATTGTGCCTATGCCGACGTTAAGCAGTTTTTTGTCTGCGGTTTTGTTGAATAACGTTTTTATTCGGTTAGTGGCAAGTTGTTCGATGTTTTGCGTCAAAAGATGCACGCCTACCAGGAACACACCCGTTCCGGCAAGAACTTTTGCTATAAACAACAATATTTCCGTCGTACTCATAAATTCTCCTTGTGCAAAAAACGCAACTTTCGCACTAAATAACAGTATAGCATTTGACAAAAAATATGTAAAATAGTATAATCTTATAGACTTTATAAGCAAAGGAATATAGCTATTATGACCATAAGACACCTTAAAGCGTTTGTTGCCGTTTGTGAAAACGGAAGCGTTACAAAAGCTGCGGAATCGTTACACGTTGCGCAACCTGCGCTTAGTCAAACGATATCGGACATCGAAAAATACTATAATGTTGCGTTGTTTAATCGGATTAACCAGCGACTCGTTCTTACGGATACGGGTAAAGAATTGCTGCAAAAAGCAAAGGAGGTGTTGGAGAGCTTCCAAGGCTTCGAAGATCTGGCGACTAACGCCGTTGACATGCCCGCAGTCCATATCGGGATGTCTCTTACCATAGGTACAACAGATTTGCCTAAAATAATGAGATATATAAAAAACGAATATCCGTTTGTAAAGTTGTCAGTCACGATAAATAACTCTTTGGAGATACAGCAAAGCATACTCAGCGGCGAAATAGATTTCGGAATAATCGAGGGAAACATTGTAATGCCGCATTTTTGTTGCGCAGAGTTTAAGAGCGACAAACTTATTATAGTTTGCGGCAGGGACTTTCAGATCGATTCGGTTATCGACGTGAGAAAGCTTGCGTCGCAACCGCTGCTGCTTAGAGAAAAAGGCAGTTCGTCGAGAGAACATCTTGAAAGTATATTTAAGCGAAACGGTATTTCGTCGGAACCTATAATGGAGTCTATAAGTAACCAAGCGATAATAGTTGCGGCAAAAGAGAATTTTGGCGTAGCGGTTTTGCCACAAGCGCTTGTGGCAAAAGACGTGCAAAGGGGAAAACTTAAAGAAGTTAAGATGCTTGACTACGAACTTAAGCGAACGTCTTTTGTTTTTTGGCACCGTAACAAAAAATTCGGTTCTACGCAAAAGGCTATACTCGATTACTGTTGTAACGCAAACGACTGACGCATTTCGGAGAGGCTCGGCTCAAAAAGAACGAAAAAATACGACGCAAAACTGCATCGTATTTGATAACGTAACCGAAAAAGCTACTAAAGTACGCAAATCGCTTAGTAATTAATTCATGCATTGCTTCAGCATATAAATTCTTATTCGACTTGATTTATATGCGTCGTAAAAAACGTCTGAGTAACCTAAACTAGTTCTTTTTAAAAACGGAAAAAATCCCTTTTTTTTGATGCTCGCCGCAAGTTATGTCGGATACGTTGTATCCGTCTTTTGAAATAACTTCTCTGAGTTTTGTTTCGTCGATAGGTTGTTCCGAAAGTATTACGGCTTCGTTTTTAACGTGAGATGCGGTAACTTTTTTTACGTCGAAGTTTTTACGTATCAAATCGCAAACGTGCGCTTCGCACATGCCGCATCGCATTCCCTCTACTTTTGCAATGGTTTCTTTCATATATATGTGCCTCCATTTTATTTAATTTGGCGGATTCGTCGCGTTAATTTGGCGGATTCGTCGTGGCAGACAAGTCTGTACACCTTAATTATATACCCAAAAAACGGAATTGTAAAGCTAAGAAAAGCAAATCTTGCAAATTTGGTTTATCGGCGTGAGTTTTTCTCGTTCTGCAAAAAGGTCTGTGCTACAAAATTGCTTGACTATTTTTTATCTATAATGTATATTGTAGTCGTTCTCAAAAACAGAATAAGTAGGGGACGAAACGTTTAACCGTTTAGCATTATGCAAAGAACGGGGCTTTTTTATGCCGAAGGAGAGATTTTTCATGCAAAAATACGACGTAATCATAATAGGCGCAGGACCTGGCGGAATTTTTTCCGCATTCGAATTGCGAGACAGCGGAAAGTCGATAGCCGTTTTCGAAAGCGGCAACGAACTTTCTAAGAGAAGTTGTCCGATAGACGGTAAAAAAATTAAGACCTGCATAAACTGTAAGACTTGTTCGATTATGTCCGGCTTTGGCGGAGCGGGAGCTTTTTCGGACGGAAAATACAATATCACAAACGATTTCGGCGGAAATTTGTACGAGCATATCGGCAAAAAGGCTGCGCTCGAACTTATGGAGTACGTCGACGACGTCAACGTCAGGTACGGCGGACAGGGTACCAAGCTTTACTCTACGGCAGGTACGAAATTTTCTAAGATATGTATAAGGCACAGACTTAATCTTCTTAACGCAAAAGTAAGACACCTCGGTACTGATATTAACTATACGGTGCTGGAAAATCTTTACAAAGAGCTTAAAGACAAGGTCGATTTTTACTTTAATACTCCGGTTACGGAAATTAAAAAAACCGACAATGGATTTGCCGTTTTTACCGAAAAAGACAAGTACGAATGTGAGGACTGCATAGTTTCGGTTGGCAGAAGCGGCAGCAAATGGATGGAGAAGGTTTGTAAGGAGATGGATATTCCCACTCGATCCAACAGAGTGGATATAGGCGTAAGAGTGGAACTTGACGCACATATTTTCGAACATATTACAGACGAGCTGTATGAGAGCAAAATAGTATACCGTACCGAAAAATTCGAGGATAACGTGCGTACGTTTTGTATGAATCCGCATGGCATAGTGGTTAATGAAAACACTAACGGTATCATTACCGTAAACGGACATAGCTACGAGGGTAACGACAAAAAGACAGACAATACCAACTTTGCTCTGCTTGTGTCTAAGCACTTTTCCGAGCCGTTTAAGGACAGCAACGGATACGGAGAAAGCATAGCAAGACTTTCCAATATGTTGGGCGGCGGAGTAATAGTACAGAGGTTCGGAGATTTGGTCAGAGGACGTCGAAGCACGCAAAAACGTATCGAAGAAGGCTTGGTAACGCCCACGCTTAAGGCTACGCCCGGCGATCTTAGTCTGGTCCTTCCCAAGCGTATTTTGGACGGAATAATAGAAATGATTTATGCCTTGGACAAAGTAGCGCAGGGTACGGCAAACGACGATACGCTTTTGTACGGAGTTGAGGTAAAGTTTTATAATCTCGAAGTGGAAACCGATGAAAATCTTAGGACTAAGTATAAGGGACTGTATGTTATAGGAGACGGCAGCGGAGTAACGCATTCCCTTTCGCATGCGTCGGCAAGCGGCGTATACGTAGCGAGACATATCCTGGGATTGCCTAACGACTAAGACTTTTTGCAATGTAGATTTCGGAACTTTATATGAGGAGATAAACATGATTTTTGTAACCGGCGATACACACGGAATGACGGATTACCGTAAACTGGAGCTGTTTGCGCAAAGTAATCCTGCGCTGACTAAAGCCGATTACGTAATAATCGCCGGAGACTGCGGCATAGTATGGAGTAGGGATACCCTTGACGCCCGAATTTCGGCATACGAAGATTTGCCTTTCTCGATATTGTTCGTGGACGGAAATCATGAAAATTTCGATATGTTAAACGAGTTTGACGTCGAAAACTTTTGCGGAGGAAGCGTCCACCGAATAAGCGAGCATATTTTTCATTTGATGCGAGGACAGGTTTTTGAACTTAACGGAGTTAGGTTGTTTGCCTTCGGCGGAGCGGAAAGCACGGATAAAATTTATAGGCAAGAGGGCGTTTCGTGGTGGAAACAGGAAATCCCGTCGGCTGCGGAAATAGAAGAGGGCTTACGTAGCTTAGCTGCTTGCGGCAACAAAGTGGATTGCATTATTACACATTCATGCGATCGGCGAGCTCTTTATTATCCGCCTTTACTTAAGTGGGGAGGAAACAGAGTCAGCGCAGAAAACATGCTTTTGAGTGTATTCGAAGATGTTGCGCAGTATAAACATTGGTATTTCGGACACTATCATCTGGACGGTAATCTTACAGATAAAAAGACCGTCGTCTATAACGACATAATTAAACTTAATTAACTGCGATGCAAAAACTTTATAACGATACGGTGATTTTATGACAAATATAATTTGGGCAGACATAAAGAAAATAGCTGCCAGAAGTCAGACGGCTTTGGTCGCAAATTCGGAATTTAACTTTAACAGACAAATTTTCGATATAGCAACCGACATATATAACGATGACGACGATAGGTTGATATTTATAGCAGGACCGTCGGCGAGCGGAAAAACCACTTCTGCCAATTTGTTGGCGTTAAGACTGGAATACTTCGGTATCAAAGTGTTCAGATTGTCTACCGACGATTATTTTATCGATAGGGACAAAGTGCCGTTTTTAGAAAACGGATTGAGAGATTTTGACAGCCTTCGCAGCGTAAATGTGGAAAAACTGCAAGAGGACGTAAGGGCAATAATGCAGGGTAAACCGTTTGAGCCGCTCAGATACGATTTTATTTCCGGCAAATCTCTTAAGGACGAGCCTGTCGTTGCGCACAAGGAAGACGTAGTTATATTAGAAGGTATACATGCCCTTAATCCGGTTATTACTCAACTTTCCGGTTATGACGAAAGCCGGATGAAAGAGGCGTCTATAGCCCCTCGAAGAAGTTTTGTTATGAATAGCGGAGCCGTTCTTTCGCCGGACGAGCTAAGATTGACCAGGCGATTAATACGAGATTATTATACGAGAGGGTACGACTTTAAGACAACGCTGGAGCAATGGCAGGAAGTGAGAGCTGCCGAGACCAAGTTTATTTTACCGTATATGCAAGACGTTGACTACGAGATTGACAGCACATACGATTACGAATTGATGGTGTACAAACGCTGTATATATGACGCTATAAAGCATTCGACTCTAACGCAACTTCAGAATATAATCAAAGTGCTCGGCGAAGTAGACGAAATGAATATTTCTTCTATACCCGAAAATTCGTTGCTTAACGAGTTTGCACATTTCGGTAAGCGTAATTAGACGAGTCGTCAAATTAGTGTAACCCTTAAATTGATTAATCTACAGATTTTAGGAGCGCATAATTTAGCTGTGCAATTTTTGTTATAAATGAGGCTGTTTAGCTTGCTTTCGAGTCGGACTTTTGTTTATTTTAGAAAAACGAGCAATTGTGTTTAATTGCCGCTAAGAATGTAAAGCAAGCATTTCGACGTTTAAGCTCAAAGCGATTGCTTTGCGAATTGCACCGTAAAAAGTGTAATAAATGAGGTTACAAAAGAAGAAGTAATACAAAGTAAAACGGGTACATTCCAAGTAAGTATTCAATATGCGGAAGGCGACAACTACAAGCTTGGAGCCACCCCGTCCGTCATATTCACTATGAAGGCGAAATCAAGAACGCTTACCGTTAAGAGCTTTTCGGGTAAAACGTACGACGGCACACCTCTTTCGAACTTCACATTTAGTAACCTTGTTAACAAATTTGGAGGAAGTTTAATTGACGGCGTAGAAAATTTCACGTCGGCTATAGACTCCGGCGAGAAATATGTTGAGTTCCGCAGGAATGGCGAAGTTTTGTGGACAAAGGTAACAGGCACCTACATTCCCAAGAACGCAGCCCAATATGATTACCGCATCGGCGTCACGGCAACGGAAGAATGGGAGGCTGTGGTTTCCGAAATCAAAACTTTCACAATTAAACCGTATGAGTTCGTGCTTGAACTTGGCTACATTGAAAATCAAAACAATAAGTCGACTGATGGAGGCAAGACGTTCAAACTCAGGACTTTCAGCCAGGCAAACGGAAAAGAACTTATCAAAGGTCAGGTAATCGAACTTTGGCTTAACAATGAAAAAGCAGGGTTGAAAACCAACAGTGGTAATAATTTCATCCCTGACCAGAAAAAGCAAGTAAAGACGGATTGTTTCTTCCTTAAAATAGCGAATTTTGCATCCCCTAATATGGATAACTACAAAATCGTTGCCAAATACCCAACCGTAACGACAGTTGAGATGACGGTTGTTGAGAAGTTAACCGCAAAGTCCACCACCGGTTCAATCCAAGCCTTAAACGAGACAGAAAAATGGATAAGCACAACTGTTGTAAAGGGATACTTCAAAGTCGGACAAACGGTTGAGGTTTACAACAGCGCTGGCACAAAATTGGGCGAAGCCACGATTACAGAAATCAAAGTCAAAGGAACTATTAGTGCAAGTGGTTGTGCAATTCCTTCCGACAGTATAGTTGTCATAACTTTGGATAAGGTATTTAGTAATATGGTGTATGGCAAACTCGTGGAAAAATAACTTAAAAGTTATTATCTGATCAAAATTACGGATAAGCGGGCGTAAAAACCCGCTTGCCCGTGTCGTGTTCTATAAACATAAAGGAGGCTTCCGTTAAAAACGTTGACGGCTATACGGACGAAAACGGCGGGTGGATTTCGGAAAAAGACGACCTTGACGTTTACGTCGTGCGTACGGCAATCGGGACTTCGCAAAGATTGAACAGACAGCTGAGCGCAAACAAGTACGGAGTTATCAAAATTTCCGAAAGAGCCATAAACACCAGACAGTCAAGTATTGCGGGATATCCGCGCTACTGGTGGCGCTTCGATATCGAAAAAGGGAAGCCCACGCACTGGCTGCTTATCAACGGCAACGTCAGGGCAACGGTTTTCAACGGGCGCGGTGAATTTGTCCAATCGGGATATGATATGAAATTGAAGTTCGATTACGACGAAAATCTCGATACCGGATTCTCCGAAAGCAAGTGCAACAGATATTTTATTCTGCTGGAAGAAAACGGCGTCGAAAACCCGGATTGTAAAATGGACTTACAGTTTTTACAAAACCCGTAAAATATGGTAAAATAGTATTATTAAAAACAAACGCCAATTATTTTGGCGTCGGAGAAACTATGAAAGCAATAAAAAATCTTATTATAACTCTTGTGGTTGTGGTGGCTATACTGGGCGTTGTAATCATCGGCGGATACATCTACGTCCGCACGACGTACGGCATCGACCTTTTCCGCACCGCAGGACAATTAAAAACTCTTACGCAAGCGGTTGACGAAACCGAACTTTGCCCAGACGCTTTCGGCGAAGAAGATTTTGCCGCAATGAAAACCGAGCTGAACAAAAGGTTTGACGGATTTGTTTCGCACGAAGAGGGTAAGGGCTTTAACGGATATTCGGTCAATTTCGATGCGCTCAATGGTAAAGTCGTGACGGATATGATTTCGCTAACCGAAAAACAGGTCGGCGCAGTTGCACAGGCGGTCTTTTTCGGGCAAACGGGCGGAAAAATCAAAATAGACGAAAAAGAGGTGAACGGCACCGTCGTGCAGATCGACTTTTCGGAAATCGCCGCAAGCGGAAGCGCTGACTTTAACGTCATTGCAAAAATCGACCTTACGCCGTTCAAAGCCGATATGGGTGATTTTCCGTATAAATATTTTAAAAAATATATCCCGGACAACCTTTACGTTTCATCCGTCGTGCGAGTGGATAAGACGGAAGAAGACGGCTTTTCTTATACCGTAACGCATAAAGCGCTTATGCTCAATAAGCTTTCGGCAGACGATACGGCGGATTTGTTCAACACACTGAACGCCGTGCTGAAAATCGGAACAGCCGAAAATTTGAATATGCAAGTCGGAGAAACGGTTGTAAATGCGCTGATCGGAACGAAAGAAAACCCTGGTTTTGCCTATGCCATGAAAGCAATCGGGGCACAGTATTTTAGGTTCGAGACCGCTGCCGACGCAGATCGCTTTATCGTAAATTGACAACTTTTATTAGAACAAACGATAAGGTAAGCACAAAAAGACCTAAAATGAGTAAAAAACAGCCCAAAACGCTTGGTTTTGGGCTGTTTTTGGCGCACCATAAGGAGTTCGAATCCCTAGCCTTCGGTTCCGTAGACCGACGCTCTATCCAGTTGAGCTAATGGTGCATATCGATTATTTAGTTGTTTTCGCCTTTGGTTCCGTAGACCGACGCTCTATCCAGTTGAGCTAATGGTGCATATCGATTATTTAGTTGTTTTCGCCTTTGGTTCCGTAGACCGACGCTCTATCCAGTTGAGCTAATGGTGCATATCGATTATTTAGTTGTTTTCGCCTTTGGTTCCGTAGGCCAATGCTCTATCCGGTTGAGATAGTAGTGCAAACGTGCGCCGATACTTTCATCAGCTTATACATTATAGACCTTACGGGGCGGTTTGTCAAATGTTATGACGCAATAACGAAAAAAATATTTCAATCGGTTGAATTTTTTGTTTCTTTATGATATACTACATATCGTGGAAAACTTTTTTGACGAAATTGCAACAAAAAAGCGGACATAGGAGCCGATAAAGTTAGACAAACTAACCCAATAAAGGCTATATAGATTGAGACGCATGGCGGTATTCAGACCTTGGCGTCGGGAGATATTATGAAAGCATGGAAAATTACGTCGGACGGCATTTCGATGCAGGAGACGAGTAGTCAGTCGGTCAGAGACGGTCAACTTAAAATTAAAACCAAGTACACGCTTATCGGAGTTTTGGATAAGTACCTTTACGATACGAGGAGCGAAAGGGACGGTATAGTTCCGTCTCGTCAATGTATCGGCATGGTCAGCGAGGTCGGAGGAGACGGAAAATCGATCGCCAGGGGAGACATCGTTGCCGTAAAGCCGTATTCGGCGTGCGGTGAATGCATTGAATGCGAAGAAGGCAGAGCAAGCGATTGCGAAAATAAACTTGTGTACGGATACACTGCAGACGGTTTTTTGCGTGACTTTGTAGTTGTGAACACCGAAGACGTTTTGAAGCTTCCGGAAAGGGTGGATCCGAAGTCGGCGCTTTTTATCGAACATATAGACATGGCGATCGATGCGCTCGATAAGCTCGGCGCAAAAAAAGGCGAACACGTCGTAATAGTCGGCGCTAACGAAATGGGGCTTATACTGGCTCAAGCCGTGTTGTATTATCAGATGATTCCCATCGTTGTGGACATCGATTCGGAAAGGTTGAAACGGGCGTCCGAGTACGTTTACTACACCGTCAACGCATCGACCGAAAATGCGATTAGGCGGATATTTAATATAACCGGCGGACGAATGGGCGAAAACGTTGTTTATGTTGCAAGGGGAGCCGTTCCGTTAAGCCAGTCTATGATGTTTGCGGGAAATAACGGTAAAGTAGCGATAGTCGGTTGGAAGAAGACCGTGGGACTCAGTGACGTAAATATTTCGGCTGTTATAGACAAAAAACTGACTATAGTAGGCGTCTGTGGCAGTAACGACAACTTCCCTAAGGCAATAAACCTTTTGGCGACCAAAGCCATTAAGGTGGACTTCGATATACCGGAAGTGAAATTTGAACAAGCCGATAAGGTATTTAAAGAATTTGGCGATTCGGACGGATTTGTGTTGAGCCGAATTACATTTGAGTAAATTATTTTGAGTAAAAACGCTCGCAGGGCTATTAAGCAGACTGCGGGCGTTTTGCATATAAAGCGTCAAAAAATCTAAAACATAGTTCGGTTACATCGACGGTTTTAGTAAAAGCGTTATATGATTAGAAAAACTCAATCGTCCACTGCGTTTACGGCACAAATAACTTCGACTTTATGTCGAAGTTTGTCGCTTGCGTAAGCAATATTTTATAACTATCCTTGAATTGACGATGTTCGAAAGCAGTAACGTCGTTTTTTTATTTACACCTCATGACGTTTTTTGACTTTGACTTCTTAAGCCTCGGAGTACAGCCGTCAGACGGTAAATTTTATAGTGGATGTTTTTGTGTGCGTAATTATATGAGCTTCGCAAAAGACTTTTTTTAAAAACGTCTATTTGTATTATGCTTTCGCTCTCTGCGACTGTCGCAACGTTAAGCGTAACGTAGCAATTTTGCAGATACGATAGCGCAAATCGATGACAAAGTTCCTTATATCGCTTTCTGCGTAAATCAAAGATTTTAATCACATTTACGCTTTTTCAACTAAAACGTGCAAGGTAACGGAACGTTTTTATAATGGATGTCTTAATAAAACGATGCACGCCAAAAGTTAACCGATTCGGCTTTGCGCCTTGGTGTATTTTTTAACGGAAAGCGTCGGCTGTGCAGCTTATATAGACTGAAGTATACCGCTCAACAAAAATAAGTGTTTGCGAAATATAAAGCGCACCCGACAAAACTATGCGTTTTCACAAAAAACGATGTTTCGTGTCAAACGAGATACGCTTTGTGTCTTGCATTTCACAATAGAGAAAATCGGTTACGAAAACCCTCACATTGCGACGGTTGCGTTGCGTTACGGTGTTAAAACGGAGATTTGTTGCGATTTTCTGGTTTTTTTGTCGATTTATTGTCGATTTATTCTACAGGCGCTTTGTCACATTGCACGAGGTTGCAGTCGGCTTTTTTGTAAAAATGTGCCAATGGGAAACGAAAGACTGGATTTTTTTTAACTAATAACGTGTACGTAGAAACAAGAAAAATGCAAGAATTGCGAAAGTTGCGATTTTTTTATGTACAATAGTATTGACAAATTTGTTCGCTCGTGATATAATGTTTGCATGTCAAAGTGACAAATAATACACACAAGGGGTTTTTTATGAGGAAGAACAAACTATTTGTTATGCTTGTGGCTATCATCATAGCGTTGTCTGCGATGATGATGGTTGCATGCCCCGACGAACCGGAAAAAGTACCGGGACCGGAAACGGGCTCGTACTATTGCGAAGTCGGAGGAACAGAGTATACGGTATCTTTGTTTGATGTGGATCGTTTTGCGGAAAGTACCGCAAACGGACCGAGAGTAGGTACTTACGTGTTAAACGGAAATGAACTTACTCTTACATATCCCGTCAAGGAAAAAGGAGCGGAACCCGAAACGAAAGTCGGA
>ULNQ01032573.1_pt1 | contig 14434 bp, 3 predicted proteins | sample 1951951 | NCBI WGS metagenome assembly ULNQ01 (sample SAMEA4835580, study PRJEB28245) | human gut metagenome | biome: gut microbiome; material: fecal sample | place: Denmark | collected 2008
TCAGATAACGGAACTGAGCAAGAACATACCGCTTGCGCGTGAGGAACTTGCCAACGGCTTATACCAGGTTATATCCAATGGCGTGCCCGAGGATAACTGGATAGAGTTCCTCAACAAATCAAGCCGTAGTGCGGTTGGTGGTATTGCGGACTTGGGAGAGACGGTGACCGTTACTTCCACGCTCATCAAGAACTATGGTCTGGAATGGGATCAAGCAGGAAACATCCAAGACAAGATACAGATGACGGCCAAGAACGGTGTGACCAGCTTTGAGCAGTTGGCGCAGGCATTGCCCCGTGTGAGTGGTAGTGCATCTCAGCTTGGTGTCTCCATGGACGAACTGATGGCAGTGTTCGCCACTACAACGGGTGTGACTGGTGACACGGCGGAAGTATCCACTCAGTTGGCTGCCGTGCTCAACTCACTCATCAAGCCATCTGCGGAAGCTACGAAAGCGGCCAACGAGATGGGCATCGGTTTTAATGCAGCCAGTATTCAGGCTGCTGGTGGTTTAGAGAACTTCCTGCTCGGTTTGGATGCAAGCATACAGGAGTATTCGGCAAAGACAGGACAGTTGAGTCAAACCATTTATGGACAGTTGTTCGGCAGTGCAGACGCAATGCGACTACTCGGTTCGCTGACTGGCGAACAAAAGGAAAAGTTTTCGCAGAACATTGGAGCGATGGCAAACTCCGCAGGAGAGATAGACGCAGCCTTCGACAATATGGCATCGACTGGAGAGAGCCTACGTCAGACGCTCGCTAACCAAATGCACGCCATGATGGATTGGGCAGGCTCAATAGCCAGTACTTCCGCACCTTATGTGGAATGGATAGCTAATAGCGGCATCGCCCTCATGAGTATGGTGCAGCTCAGCGGTGGCATCAAAACTGTGGTGGCAGGACTGAAAGCTGTGAAGGTGGCCACGCTTGCGCAAGCAGCTGCAGCAAAGGTGGTGGCTGTCGCATCCAACATTTGGAAGGTGGCACAGATTGCCCTGAATTTTGTGCTCAGTGCCAACCCCATCGGTATTGTCGTGATGGCTATAGCGGCACTTGTGGGTGCATTGATAGCGGCGTACAATAACTGTGAGACCTTTCGCAATATCTGTGATGCTGTATGGGCAGCGGTGAAGAAAATCGCATCAGCCGTATGGGACTTTCTTGTCAAGGCATTCGAAAAAGCGAGTGCCGTGATAAAGAAGGCATGGGAATGGGTGAAGAAGTTCTTCGGCATAAAGGACGAGACCACAGCAAGGCAGACGGCAGATTTGGAGAAAAACACAAAGGCCACGCAAGCGAACACCAAGGCAAAGACTGCGAACGCCCAGACCGCCTTGAAGAACAATAAGAAACAGAACGCCCCCTCAACAGACAGCGGAAACGGCAGTGGTAAATCGGGGAACCAGGACAAATACAGCGGAAAGAAGCTTATCGCCAATGCCACGAGTTACAAGGAACTTGGCAACAACATCCAGTACTACCAGAACAAACTGGAAACTGCCAACGGAACGGACACCAAGACCATTGCGCTTTATGCAAAGAAAATCGCAGCCTTGCAAAAGCAGCAGGATGCGATAACGCAGTTGCAGGATGCGGCAAGCCGTCCCACCGAACTGAAAACCCTGAAGGACATCGATGCAGAAATCACTTATCAACAGGGATTGAGGGAGAAAGCCTCTGCTGATGAACTTGCAGTAATCGATGCTGAAATACAGCGTTTGAATGACCTTAAAACGGCGTTTGAACGCAGTTCGCATGTTGATGTCGGTTTAGACAAGATACAGACATACCGCCAGCTTGAAAAAGAGCTGCAGTATTATACAGACTTGTTGAAAACCGCTACAGAGACAGAGCGCATCGAGATACAGAAGCAGATAAATGCCCTTAACGACCTGAAGAAGAAATGGGACGATACTCTTGATGAACTGAAGAAGCCGGAGGACATCTCCCGACTGAACACCATCCGTTCGCTGGATGATGCCATCAGCTACTACCAGACCAAGCAGAAGAACGCCAGCGCATCGGAGATTGACGACATACAGCGCACGGTGTTGGAACTGGAGAAGAAACGCGATGCCATGAAGCAACTCACGCGCATTCCCGAAATGGAGGAAGAAGTGGCGAAGCTCGACAGTATGGAGGGCAAGACGCTAACCCTCGAACTGAAAACCATTGGGCTTGATGGTGTAAAGAAACGCATCAAGGAACTCCAGGATATGTTGGCTGACACGAAAAGTCCTATGGACGAGTCGCAGCGAGCCTCCATACAGAAGCTCATCGGCAGTTATGAGGATTACGAGAAGCGCATCCGCAAAAGCAATGTCACGTTAGGTAAGTCGTGGAGCACGGTCAAGGGTGTGGGCAATGGTGTCACCTCGCTCACCGATGCGCTGCAAGGCAACCGTGACGCATGGTCCACGATTACTGGCGTCGTCGATGCTGCCATTCAGATATATGAGGGCATCAACGGCATCATCTCAATTATTCAGACCTTGACCGCCGTAACAGGTGTCTCCAACACTGTGACCGCTGCAAGTGGAGTGGCAGCGACCACTGCTGCTACGGCAAAAGTAGCGGCAGCCCCTGAAGAGGTGGCGGCATCGGTAGCTACGATGGCGGCAGTAAAGGCTGAGGCAATGGCGTACCGCGAACTTGCAGCTTCAGAGTTTATGGCTGCACACGCTTACATTCCGTTTGCTGGTGCTGGCATCGCAGCTGGATTTATTGCCATGATGCAAGGGCTTGTTGCTTCGGTTGCCGTGACACCATTCGCCAACGGCGGTATTGTGTATGGCCCGACCTTGGCGCTGATGGGCGAGTATGCTGGAGCGAAAAGCAACCCGGAGGTGATAGCACCGCTGAACAAATTGAAGTCGCTTATCGGTAATAATGGTGGCGGAGGTGGCGGCGTGTACGAGCTGAAGGTTAAAGGCAGAGACCTTGTGGCGGTGCTTGCCAACGAGACGAGAATAAATAGAAAAGGAACAAACATCAAAATATAAGGAGCATGTATCTGCACGGACATTTTTACAACCAAAGGGAAGAGCGCATCGAGGTGCATATACTGACTGGTGGTGACCGTACTAAGGAAACTGTCATTGGTGAGAAGAATGGGGAACTGTCGTTTACTGATGATCCAGTGGAACTGACGAGTCAAGTGAACGATACGTTTGACCACTTGCTCTGCCAGCAGGCTACTGTACGCCTTCTGGCGCGGAACTTCGTGCCGGACTTCTTTTGTGCCTCATGCCGTGACGCTGTGGTGAACATCTACCGTGAGGGGGAATGTCTCTTTGCCGGGTTTATCGAACCGCAGAGCTATTCGCAGGGCTACAACGAGGAGTTTGACGAGATAGAGTTGAGCTGCATCGATGCGCTGACGGCATTGCAATATGCTAAATATCGTGATGTCGGCTCGCTCGGTGTACTGTATAATGTGGTAAAGGCGGAGGCGGAACAGCGCACATTCTTGGCGATGCTGAAAGAGATATTGGGCGGAGTGACGGCTGAGCTTGACATCGTGGGTGGTAATGCCATGCACTACCTATACGATGGGAGTAAGGCTGTGGATGATTTGGCTGGTAACCATTATGCGATATTCGGGCAGCTGACGGTGAGCGAGTTGCTTTTTCTTGGTGATGAGGAGGATGACGTATGGCAGCAGGATGAGGTGTTGGAGGAGATACTGAAGTACCTGAACCTCCACATCGTGCAGGATGGGTTCACGTTTTATCTGTTCTCCTGGGAGAGCGTGAAGGGCGACGAACGCATATACTGGCGAGATTTGCTGACTGGCGCAAGCGTGACGACGGCCCGGCAGACAACGGACATCGTGACTGGTTTGGTGACAGACACGGATACGACGATAAGCGTAGGGGAGGTGTACAATAAAATTATGCTGACTGCTAAGGTGGAGAGTATGGAGAGTGTGATAGAGAGTCCGCTTGACAATGATCTTCTGAAAAGTCCCTTCAGCAATAAGCAGAAGTACATGACGGAATACAGCAGTGATGGTGAGGGTTCGAAAGCAATAAATGCCTTTGACGCAATGACTCACGGACAGGAAACCTCCTATAGTGGTGGTTGTGTAACTGACTGGTATGTGCAGATGATGAACAACAGTCAGTGGCTGTTCCCAAAGAGCGGGAGCGGTAACCTGATGGAGGAATACTGTAGTGAGGGGCGAAACCAACATATACTGCCGAACTGGTTGGCGAAGAACCAGGGTGCTGCCATCATGGCACTTGGTAAGGTGGAGAAGAAAACGGACGGAAAGGACAACTCCCCGACATCGAAAGTGGAAATGACGAACTACCTGGTAGTGAGTGTGAACGGCAACTGTGACGACAAGGAGGCAACTACCTATCCTAATACAAACTCGCTAAAGGCAGGTATACCGAGGGCTGTGTATAACGGTAGCATGACTGGTGGTGTTTTTTCGCCTACAGACGAGGGCACGACGAACTACATCGTGTTGAGCGGAAAACTGGTGCTGAACCCTGTGATGGCATTGACGGACACCTACAAAGCGATATACAACTATGACGGTGGAATATGGGGAAACATGTTCTCAGGTATCAAAAAATGGTTGGGCATGACGGTGCCGAGCCGAAACAACGGTGACGGTCGATACTACACGCAGCAGTGGTGGAAGGCAGCATTGCCTAATGAGACAGTGGCATGGGATATGGAAACGGCGCACGGCTTTGTTCCGTTCACGGATACCGGCCCTCAGTTGTATGAATTCAAGTATAGTGCCATTGGAGACGGTAGCGACCATATATCAAAGGTGGGTGTGCTGGCATGTATGCTGATAATAGGAGATAAGTGTGTTGTGGAAAAAGGCACAGAAGGACAGGTGACGGACTTCGAGTGGCGGAAGTACAAGACGCTGGAGCAGTGTTCCAATGAGGACGAATACTACCAGCAGTGTTTTACGATAGGTTTTGACCCGAAAATCGGTGACAAGATAGTTGGTACCAAGTTCGATTTGCAAAACAACGTGAACTATGAGCTCGGCATCGATGCAGAGGGTATAGCGATACCAATCAAGAAGGCAGATAAAGTGAACGGTAGGGTTAAGTTTATGATCCTGGGACCAGTGAACGCATTGTGGGACGTGGTGACGAGACGGCACAAGACGTGGTTCAGACACACGAAATGGAACAGTACAACGATACCACTGCTGGCACACGTGAGCAGCATCATGGTGGAGCAGTTTGAAGTGAAGATATATAGCGACAACGGACTGGTGAACAACACTGGTGATAACGACCTCGTTTACATGAGCGACACAAAGGAGAGTTTTGTGAACGTGAAGGATGACATCGAAATGAAGATAAACTCAGCACTGACAGCAGCGGAGTGCCAGGCTTTGGACGTGACGGACAGCGTGAAGATGAGCACTCCATTGAACACGCTGACAGGAGAGGGACTGTTGGCGGTATATGACTATTCGAGGTGTATGAGCGCTAAGCCTGAGCAGTTGTATGTGGACTCCTATTACAAAGAGTGGCATGCACCAAGGGTTGTTATGACGCAGAAGTTGACGGATACAGATGGTGGCATCGTGAGTTTGTTCGCTCACTATCGCCATCCCATGATGGATAAAACCTTCTTCGTGCAGGGCATCAGTCGCAACCTTGAGGAAGGATATGCAGAAATGACACTTAAGGAGATTGAGCAATGATAGACATCAAGGTAATAAAGAAACCAAAAAACGAGGGCAGTGCGTCGGCACTGAGAACGAGCGGCTCCGCTTATGGTGGCATGGCTGTGAAGGAGGCTGCGCATGCGGCCAAGGCGGACATCGCAGAACTGGCGAAGGAAGCAACCCATGCCAAGGACAGCGATCATGCGGTGGAAGCAGACCACTCTAAGGAGGCAGACCATGCTGTGAACGCAGATGAGTCAAAACATGCACTGGAGGCGGACCACGCCAAGGAAGCAGACAATGCAGACGAGTGGGATTACCATGAGTTTGATGATTATCTGAATCAGCCAGTGAGAAAGACTGATGGTGTGACCTTTGACTCCGTGACCTCGGACAGCATAAGGAGCGCTGGGCAGTTTGTGGACGGACTGCTGGGCGCAGGGTTCCAACTGTGGAAAGGTGAGGATGGGCGCACCTATCTGACGGTGGATAAACTGACGGTGAGGCAGACGATGGCCGTGTTGGAGCTGCTCATCGAGAAGGTGAGGAGCGTGGGCGGTCAGATATGCGTGAGCGCGGCCAACGGACGCATCAAGACCGTGGAGGAATCGGGCGAGCACTATCTGATCACCTTCGAGCAGGAGAATATGTTTGTACAGCACGACCTGGTGCGCTGTCAGACATTCACGGGCAAGGACATGCGGAGCTACTGGGTGGAGGTGGCTGACGTGACGACGGACGGCATAGTGGTGGCGAAGGAGGAGTTTGAGGGCGTGGAACCCAAGGAGGGTGATGAGTGTGTGCTGATGGGCAACACGGCGAACACCGATCGCCAGAATATGGTGCTCATATCGGCCACCGAGGACGGTCAACCGAGAGTGGATGTGATGGACGGCGTGAGTGGCAAGACCTTTGACAACGCTTTGCGTGCAAGGCTCGGTAACCTGGACGGCATCAAGGATGACAAGTTTCCGGCAGACCGCCAACCACGGGGCAACGGCCTGTATGCAGACAACGCCTATATGAAGGGAACCTTCGTGCTGGAGACTGGTGAGGACGTGAAGACTCGTTTTGAGATAACCGAAGGCAAGGTGCAGAGTGCTATCGACAGCGTGAGGAACGATTTCCTAAGCGAGAAGGGCTATCTGAACAACCCGACGTTTGCGTCGGGACTGGAGAAGTGGAACTCGGAGAATGAGACGGTGTTCTTCCTCGTCGGCAACAGGTGGATATGGGCCAACGGCGCAGCACTATCGAAGAAGGGTGACGGTGCGAGCGTGGTGACAGACATGGGACGCAGGGTGGTGCGGATACGCAACAAGTATATCCGCCAGAAACATGAGAATCTGCGCTTTGTGCCGACATTTCCGACGAACGGCGATGGGAAGAAGGAAGCCTTGCCTGTGTATCTGAGCTTCTTTTATCGCTGCGCAAAGTCCGGCACGCTGAAGATAGGTTTTGAGAATGTTGACAAGACGGGTTTTGCGGACTTCAACAGTATGGAGGTAAGCGAGGAAATCGCTGCTACCGGCGGCTATGTGCAATACACCTGCAGCGGACTGTGGAACGGCACGGGCGACTTCAAGCTGGCGTTTGACGGCGACATCTATCTGTATATGCTTGTGCTGAGCACTGACAAGATTGAGGCGCTGACGTACAAGTACAAAACGCTGTTTGAGCAGTCGGAGCGACTGGTGAAAATATCGGCAGCCGTGTATGACAAGGACGAGCGGGCACTGGAAGAGACGGGCTTAATCGTTACCTCCAAGGTGTCGGGGCTGTATGCAATCGATGTGGACGGCAACCTGAAATCCTTTGTCGGTGCCGGTCAGGACGGCGTCAAGATAAAAGCATCAAATATACAGCTGGAGGGACTTGTAACCGCTAACGAGAATTTCAAGATATTGGAAGATGGCAGCATCGAGGCAAAGAACGGCAAGTTCACGGGAGAAATAAACGCATCGAATGGAAATATTGGAAATTTGGTAATATCATCAGACAATCTACACTATGGTAACATTGATGATTGGACAACCGAAGAACAAAAGACATTGATCAGTGCAAGTCAAATAAGATTGCAAAACTACTTGTATGATGAGAACACTGCTAAATGGACTTTCCATCAGTTGTTTTTAGGAATTAACGCTGACCCAAACGATGATGATGCAGCAACATTTATGTACTTGAACAAAAATATGCAACAAGGAAAAGACATCGCATCTTTGTTCCGTCCTGCTTTTAGGATAGAATCTAAAGTCGCATCCTCACCACGTGTTTCTATATTATCGTCTGGTAGCATCGTAGTTAATGAGGGTGGCGTTCTTCAAGCAGGCAAAATCAAAGATGTATCAGCGGAACTTCCTTTAGTCCAGATATACAGCATAGATTTGATGGACGGACCTTTGCAACTTCTCAAAAACACAAGTGGCTCCAATAGGACAGTATTTTTGGATATAAATAACGATCTTCTGTATTGGATGTTCGGAAGTAGTACATACGATTACGCCTTTGTACTCACGCTTGTAGGCCATAAATCTAACAATGCAGATATAGATATTGCATCCGGAGGAATCGCACTTATTGGGGCTTCAAAAATTACAATAAAAGCCAATTCCGTTGTAAAGTTACTAATTGTACGCAATGGTAATAGTGCGCCTTATGAGGATAATTTTTACTGTTTATATAATAATAATCTATAACAACGATATGAGCAAGATAGACTTTCAGCATTTCAAAATTTACGCATCCATCAGCCACAAGGCATCGCATACGGTGGACGCAAGAGAGAACTTTGCCGACATGATTTACAACAACGTGAATGGCATCAAGGCTCACGCACTCGCCCTGAAGATATACAATGGCGAGGGTAGTGTCGAATATACCGACGAGGAGGTAAGCCTTATGGGCACGGTGGCAGAACGTCTGTGTGTGCCCGGCTTTATCGACGGGCTTAGAGAACAGTTGAACAATAATCAAAACAACGGATGATATGACAGAAGAAGAGAAAAAGGAACTGGTCCAGGATGTGGTGAATCAGATAAAGACTGACAGCCAGAGTGTGGACGAGCTGGAAGCTGTGAGCACACTGGACGGTGTGGTGAGCCTCCCTGCCATGAGAGGCGAGACGGTGGTGAGCGCCCCGTTGAAACTGCTGTCGAAACCTGCGGAGGATGCAGCAGCTGTCGCCAAGGCTTCTGCTGCTGTGGCTGACGCATCGGCAAAGAAAGCAGATACGGCAGCATCAACAGCGAAGGCTGCGGCCCAAACCGCCAACGATGCAGCAAGCAAGGCCACGGATGCCGCCCAGAAGACCAACGCTGCTGTGGCAAAGGCAGAGAGCGTGGAAGCGGAGTACAAGGACACGGCACTGGCTGCGAGGAACGGCGCGACAGCGCGGTTTGACGGGCTGGTGGAAGGCGTGGAGATACGACTTGTATCATGCCCCCAGATAGACGGTGTGTACTATGACACGGTGAACAAATCCTTCTGCGGGAAGAATGGTAACATATACTGCAATAACTGGCCTGGCGCAGACATGTACATGAACGATGTGCGCACGGAAGTACTGAAGGACAAGGCGTATGTGTGCGGCGGCGTGGTGTATGTGTGGAGCGATGAGGAAGAGAATCTGGTGGAGATAAGCGGAAGCGGCGGTGGCAACACCTATAACGTGACGGAGCAGGTTCCGCTGGAGAGCGGATACTATACGCTTGAGACCGCCATAGCAGCCGTGGAAGGGAAGGCACGTGCGAAGGGACGCTGTATTACCTACGAGACGGCACAGGGCAAATGGGAGACCAAGCAGTTCAAGGGCACAAACATCGAGAGCTGGGAGCAGGCGGCGAGCTGGGAGGACTTTGGCGGCGACGGCACGGTGAAGAGCGTGACGCTGAACGGCAAGAAGCTGGAGCCTGGCGAGGACGGCAACGTCGCCATCACCATCAGCGAGACTGAGGTGGACGAGAGCCTGAACGTAAGTTCGACGAACCCGGTGCAGAACGCGGCGGTGGCGGCGAAGCTGATGGAGATAGAGGCGAGCACCGTCTTGGGCATGAACGCCGAACTGAGTGACGACGGCAGCAGCGTGCGCCTGGCACTGACCAACAAGAGCGGTGCGGAGATAGCGTCTGCGGACATTCCGGCAGGAAGCGGCGGTGGAGGCGGTGACGCTTCGACCACGAAAATCGTGCTGTATGCAGCCGTCAGCAAGACCATCATCAAGGAAGGTGACAGCGCGATGCTGACATGGACGTATGACCACCAGTACAGCAGCGGTGACGAGAAGGGCACATCCACGGGTCAGAAGGCAACAGTCAGCATTGAGATGAAGAGGGGCGCGACCGTGATGTATGCAGACACGCAGCATGATGTGAGCAAGGGAACCTATACCCTGGATCTGACGAAATACCTGCTGCTCGGAACGACAGACATCTATGTGAGGGCTACCACAACCGACCCGACCACCGGCAAGACACAGACGAGACAAAGCTATGTGAGCGTGAAGGCTGTGACCCTTGCGCTGAGCAGCAGCTTCAACATAGCCGAGTGTGTCGCCAAGGGCGGCTACGGTGTGAGCGAGGCGGTGAGCATCCCCTTTGCGGTGAGCGGAAGCGGCGACAAAACCGTGACGCTGTATCTGGACGGACACCAGTGGGACTCGCAGACGGTGAAAAGAAGCGGCACGACGAACGGCAGTTTCTCCTTGTCGATGTCGGGAGTGAGCATCGGCCGGCACACGGTGCAGATCGTCGCCGAGATGGAGGCGAGCTCGGAGCTGACGCTGAAGAGTGAGAGCATCTACTTTGACATTCTGAAGGCCGGACATAACGCCCCGTATATCGGCACGAAGCTGACCTTCGGTGACGGACGCATTTTTGCGGACGACCATCTGACCCCGACTATTGAAACCGGACAGTATGAGCAGGTGAGATTTGACTTTGTGGCGTATGACCCGACAACGACCCCGGCGACCGTGGGTGTGTGGCGAGACGGCATTCATACGCAGACGGTGAGCGTCCCGAGGACGACGCAGGTATATACAAACCGTTTCCTGGAGCAGGGCGATGTGGCCATGGTGCTGAAGTGCGGCACTACGGAATACAAGCTGAACGTGAAGGTGACGGAGAGTGGCATTGACCTGAGCGAGGCGACTGCCGGACTTGTGCTGAAACTGACGGCAGCCGGCAGAAGCAATGCCGAGAGCGAGCCTGCTGAATGGCGTTATAACGACGTTCAAACGGTGTTTGAAGGCTTTGACTGGCAGAGCAACGGCTGGACGGGCGACGCGCTGAAACTGACGAACGGGGCAAACATCGAGATAGGTTACAAGCCATTTGCCAATGACGCCACCACGACAGGTGCGACCTACGAGATGGAACTGACCTGCAGTAATGTGACCGACCGCAAAGGCACGGTGGTGGACTGCATGGCCGGCAATGTCGGTTTCAGACTGACCACGCAGGAGGCGCTGATGCGCACGGGCGCAGGCTCGGAAGTGGGCACGAAGTTCGCGAGCGGCATGACACTGAAGATAGCCTTCGTGGTTCAGGAGAAGAAGGGCAACCGGCTGATGGAACTGTATGTGAACGGCATATTGAGCGGTGCAAAGCAGTACGCCCCGACAGACAGCCTTCTGCAGGACGAGCCGGCCAACATCAGGATAACGAGTGAGAGCGCGGACGTGGAGGTAAGGAACCTGCGCATATACAACCGTGCATTGGGCGATGACGAGGAACTTGCCAACTACATGGTGGACCGCCCGACGAGCGATGAGATGGTGTTTCTGTTCGAGAAGAACCAGGTGATGGACGACGAGGGCACAGACGTTGACATCGACAAGCTGAGGGCAATGGGCAAGAGCGTGATGAGAATCGTGGGCGACGTGAACCTGGTGAACCAGACGAACAACAAGAAGTTTGAGGTTCCGGTGGACATCTACTTCTACTCTGCCTACGGTAAGGAGTATGACTTCATCATCTACCAGTGCGGGCTGAGAATACAAGGCACCTCATCGACGACATACCCGAGAAAGAACTACCGCATCTACTTCAGCCGATCGACGAAGTACGGCACGAAGCTGTATGTGAACGGTGTGGAGGTAGCGGACTTCAAATATTCGTTCAAGCCAGGTGCAAGACCGATAGACATATTCTGTCTGAAGGCGGACTTCTCGGACTCTTCATCTACGCACAATACGGGTGCGGTGAGAGTGGTGAACGACATCTGGAAGAGATGCGGCTGGCTGACTCCGCCACAAATGGCCTACAAGGGCAACTATGATGTGAGAATCGGCGTGGACGGTTTCCCGATAGATTTGTTCTACGACAACAACGGCACGGGTGAGAACGTGTATCTTGGCAAATACAACTTCAACAACGAGAAGAGCGGCAGCGGCATCATCTACGGCTTTGAGGGTATCGAAGGCTTCAATGACGAGGCTGCACTGAAGGGCGGGCGCAACAAGTGTATCTGCCTGGAGTTCCTGAACAACTCGGAGACATTATGTCTGTTTGGTACGAGCAACATGGACACGTTTGACGACGCTCTGGAGTTCCGCTTCAAGGCCGACGACACATGGGCGACGGCGCATGAGGACGACAAGGCGGCAGTGAAGCGCCTTTGGAAGTGGATATACTCGTGCAAGGGCAACCCGACGAAATTCCTGAACGAATATGCGGAATACTTCGGCAACGACTCACCATTTGCATGGTATCTGATAACGGACTACTTCATGGCTGTGGACAACCGCGCGAAGAACATGATGCTCGTGACGTGGGACGGCAAGATATGGTATTTCATCCCATACGACATGGACACGGTGTTCGGTGAGCGCAACGACTCGGTTCTGAAATACGACTACACGATCACGTGGGAGACGATGGACGAGAGCATCGGCTCGTATGCGTTTGCAGGACATGACTCCGTGCTGTGGGAACTTGTGAGAGGCTGCCCGGACAAACTGAGGGAGGTGGCAGACAAGCTGCGAAGCACGATGTCGCTGGAGTATGTGCTGAAGGTGTTCAATGAGGAGATGATGGGCAACTGGTGTGAGCGCATCTACAACAAGGACGGCATCTACAAGTACATCAAGCCGCTGACGGAGGGTGTGACGACGGCAGACGGCACTACGAGTTACTATGACTATCTCTATGCACTCCAGGGCAGCCGATATGCGCACCGCACCTATACCATCCAGAACCGCTTTGCATTGCTGGACAGCCAGTATGTGTGCGGTACATACAGAAAGGACAGTTTTGCGGCCTACTTCGGCTATAAGTTCGGAAGTGACAACCGGAAGATAAGAATCACGGCGAGCGAGCGGTATTTCTTCGGGTATGGCTACACGAGCGGTACTCCGCACCAGAGCGCAGTGCTTGCGGAGGATATGGGAAGTCAGGTGGAACTGACGCTTGACACGGACCTCATCGTGAATGACCCGCAATACATCTACGGTGCGAGCCGCATCATGGGGCTTGACCTGACGGACGTTAGCCATGCCATACTCCAGACTCTGAACTTGAACAACTGTTCCGCCCTGCGGACGCTTGACGTGAGCTGCGGCCAGACACAGACAACGCTGAACGCATTGCTGGTGAACGGCTGCCGAAACTTGCGTACTCTGAATATGACCGGCTTGAAGTCAGGCAGCTTCACTGGCATAGACTTGAGCAACAACACGAAGCTGGAGACACTGAAGGCAGGCAAGACAGCCCTGACCGGCGTGAACTTCGCACAGGGCGCTCCGCTGACGAGCGTAACACTCCCGGCAACGTTGCAGACACTGGAACTACGCTACCTGAGCAAACTGACGACCGGCGGTCTGACGCTGGAGGGCACAAGCAACATCAACAGGCTTGTGGTTGACAATTGCCCTGGTGTGGACTGGCAGACGCTGCACGCAAGGTGCGGAAACGTGAAGTATCTGCGTGTGACCGGCATCGACATGGAAGGAGACGGCAGCCTGCTGGCCTCACTGATGCAGACGGGCGGTGTGGACGAGAATGGCGGCAATGTGGAGAGCTGCCGACTGGTAGGCACATACCGGCTGACTCGTTACGTTGATGATGAGACCTATGCTGCATACATCGAGCACTACCCTGAGTTGAACATTGAGCAGCCTGAATATACAATGCTGGAGAGCGACGAGAGCGTGGCAGACGATGCAAATCTCTCGAACTTGGATAACGGCACGGGCTACAAGTACGGCAACGACTACAAGCCAAGCGGCCATGTGGCTGCTATACTGAAGAACCGCCACAGAGTGCTTGCGAAGGTGACAAAGAAGGCGACCACGAGGAACGTGAACATAGCGAATGTCGATACCGTGGTGAACAATCTGGACGGCGAGATGACTTACTTGGAACTTGACGATAAGGACAGCACCAAGTATGCCGACGGAACCCCTGCCAAACTTGACGGCAGCGAGGGTGACCTGATGATGCACGAGCCTTTCTTCTGGAGCAAGGGCATCAATGACTTCTTGAACAGCAAGGACTACAGCTGCTACAGCTCGAAGGACAAGGATCACATGCCGGCTGTGCCGAATGTGGACGTATTGACGCTTGATGACATCAAGGCGGTGCAGGGCGGTTACACTAAAGGCAGGAAAGTGATGAGTGGCAGGGACACCATAACAAATGCCATGAGCACGGACAGCTCTTATTCGGTGTGCGTGGTGGATGTGTCGAAGCACAAGCGTGTTCGCTGGCCGAGTGTGCCAGGCACGAACCTTGTGGGCAGCGCATTTGCCGACGTGAACGGCAATGTGGTGAAGAGCGTC
>ULNQ01040397.1_pt1 | contig 14372 bp, 12 predicted proteins | sample 1951951 | NCBI WGS metagenome assembly ULNQ01 (sample SAMEA4835580, study PRJEB28245) | human gut metagenome | biome: gut microbiome; material: fecal sample | place: Denmark | collected 2008
GATTTGTGTCTAAAATTTGTTGACTAGTGCACAGTCGCCCTACGGGCGCCAGCTCCCCCCAAGGGGAGCCTAATTCTCAGTATTGCTCCAACCTAAATTACTTCACCGGCGCGAATCTTTCCATAATCGCACGCGCCACATGATAGCCATCAAGCGCTGCGCTCATAATGCCGCCAGCATAGCCTGCGCCTTCGCCGCAGGGATAAAGCAAATCATGCGTCAGCGATACATATCTCTGCCTGTCGCGCTCGATACGGACCGGTGCCGAGGTGCGTGTTTCCACACCCGTCAGCAGCGCGCCGCCGTCGGCGTAACCCGCCAGCTTGCGGCCGAAGCTCGTAATGCCCTCGCGCAAAGTATCCGTAACGTAAGCAGGCAGCACCTTGTCTAAGCTGCAGGCCGCAAGTCCCGGACGATAGCTTGGCTGCACCAGACATTCCAGGGACGGCGTGCTGCGCTTCAAAAAGCTGTCCAGATTTTGCGCAGGCGCATCATAGCTGCTGCCTGCCGCCGCATAAGCAAGCTGCTCATAGCGGCGCTGGAATTCTACGCCTGCCAGCGCACCCTCGCCGAAATCCCGGCTGTCTACATTCACCACCAGCGCACTGTTGGCAATGCCGCTGTCACGCTTAAACATGCTCATGCCGTTGACAACCACGCCACCGGCCTCCGAAGCGGCGGCAACTACCTGACCGCCCGGGCACATGCAGAACGAATAGGCTGTGCGTGTTTTATCCTGTGTATGGTAAACAAGCGCGTAATCCGCTGCGCCCAGCAGATGATGTCCGGCAAAGCTGCCGTACTGCGCCCTGTCAATCAGCTCCTGCGGATGCTCGATGCGCACACCGATGGCAAAGGGCTTCGCCACAATGCCAACGCCCCTGCGTGCCAGCATAGCGTAGGTATCGCGCGCGCTGTGACCGCAGGCCAGTACCACGGCTCCTGCCGCCAGTCTTTCGCCGCCGTCGAGGATTACCCCCTGCACAGCATTATTTTTGATATCCAGATCAACCACATGCGCATCGTAACGCACACTGCCGCCCAGCTCCGCAATACGGCGGCTGAGTCCCTGCACCATCGCACGCAGCTTATCCGTGCCTACGTGCGGCTTGTGCTCGTACAAAATATTTTCCGGCGCGCCTGCATCCACAAAGAGCTGCAGGATTTCGGCCATCATAGGATCATTGACACGCGTAGTCAGCTTGCCGTCCGAAAAGGTGCCTGCACCACCCTCGCCGAACTGAACGTTGGACGCAGGATTAAATTCTCCCGTCTGCCAAAAGCGCTGCACATCCTGCACACGCTGCGCCACCGGCTTGCCGCGCTCCAAAAGCAGCGGCTTATAGCCATGCTCTGCCAGCTGCAGTGCCGCCAAAAGGCCTGCAGGACCGGCACCGATAACCACCGGCGGTGCGCTCAGCGGCAGTGTTCCCAGCTCCAGCGTCGGCTGCTGCTGCTCCTGATATTGCGTGATGTCGCGGTCCGCCAGCAGGCGCTTCGCCTGTCTGCCGCCTGTTTCAACCTCTGCCAGCACATGGTAGTTGAGGCAGATATCATTTTTCTTGCGCGCATCCACTGCCTTGCGTACTATCTGCACACTGCCCAAAGCATCACGCGGAATGCCGCATTTACGACACACCGCCTGCTCAAGCGTCTGCTCCTGTCGCAAGCTGATACGCACATTATTTATTTTCAGCTTCATCTATAAATCAGTTCTGCCTTTCTACCGATATTTTAATCTGCACCGTACGTCTTTCGGGAATAACCTTTTCCGGCAAGTCCAGCTCAGCCGCAACAACGGTGCTGCCGGTCAGCTTGCTTACATCCACCGGCTTGGTCTTGACATCCTTCAGCTCCTTCAGTACGGAAGGCGGTGCGGTAACGCGAACGCTTGTCGGCACAATCTCTGTTTTGGTAACAATAATACCGGCAGGCAAATCACCGCTCATAACCAGTTTAACCGGAATATCAAGCGAATGCATCTGGCTTACCATATTGGCCTGCACCATTACACGCTCAGGGATAATTCTCATATTGGGAATATCGTAGCCGTCATCGCTCACGGCAACCAGCTCACTTTCCGTCTGGAAGCTGCCGGTATGGTTGCTGATATCAATCGGAGCAACCACACGGTTTACCTTGTCAATACGATGTGTTGCACCACGCAGAGTAACCTCCGCCGGAGTAATTATACTGTTGCCGATGGTCATATCACCGTTCACCGCGCCCACGATACGCGTAGTAACGGGAACCTTTTTCTCGCTTACCGTATCCACATATACGGAAACCTCCTTAGGCGTTACGGATACAATCTCGCCGCCGGAGTAGGTTACCGTAATCGGCAGGCTCTGCTGACCTTCGGTTATATTTTTTAAATTGATAGAAGCATTGATTTCGGCACTCAGATTATCAGAACTGAGTTTGGCACGCGAACCGCGCACCTTTACCAGAATTTTATCGGGAGCATTAAAGACCATCATGTTCTGCGGCAGATTTCTCTGCTGCAGGCGCACCTCGATATTACGCTCGATAATCGGATTTTGGTCGGTCATTACATATACCCACAGGCCACAGGCCATGAGCAGGCAGATAATCCTTGCCAACAGGTTTTCCTTACGCGCCAGCCTTTGCAAAAATCTCATTTTTTCTCACCGCCCCACAAGCTCTTGATTTTATCAACCAAAGAATTCTTAACTGCTGCATGCGGACGGAAAATTGCCGTGCGCAAAATTTCCTTCACATCATCCACCGTCAGATAACGCATCAGCTCGCCGTTGCGGGCAATGGAAATCGTACCGGTTTCCTCGCTGACAACAAGAATCATCGCATCGGACTGCTCGGACATACCGATAGCAGCACGATGGCGGGTACCAAGCTCCTGGCTCAGATTACGGTTTTCCGTAAGCGGCAGCAGGCAGCAGGCAGCAACAACACGGTTGCCGCGGATAATAACAGCGCCGTCATGCAGCGGTGTATCCTTAACAAAAATGTTCTGCAGCAGTCCAGAACTCACCAGACCGTCAATCGGCACACCGGTTTCGATACGCTCTGCCAGACCGGTAGCACGCTCGAAAACCATCAGCGCACCTACTTTATTTTTGCTCATCACCTTAGTGGCATGAGCAACGGAATCCAGCATTTCCTCCAGCTCCTGCTCGTCCAACTCACTGCCCTTATGAAACAGCTTGCCGCGGCCGATTTGCTCCAAAGCACGGCGCAGCTCCGGCTGAAAGACAACAGGCAGGGCGACCATAATCACCGTCATGCTCTTTTCCAGCAGCCAGCTGATAACATGCAGGTTCAGCCAACGGCAGATAAGCGTGAAGCCTATCAGCACCATGAGGCCCTTGCCCAATGTTGCGGCACGGGTATTTTTCAGCATCAGGAACAAACGGTAAAGAAAATAGGCAACGACGACAATATCTATAACATCCAAAAATGTGATTGTCGAAAGCAAGCCTTGCAGTTGTATCATCATAATTGCATTGCTCCTATCTATCAGACACTATCGACTAAGCGCTAAGCCTTAGTCCATTTTCAGAATCGCCATGAATGCCTCCTGCGGCAGCTCTACACTACCAACCTGCTTCATGCGCTTTTTACCTTCCTTCTGTTTTTCCAGCAGCTTACGCTTACGGCTGATATCGCCGCCGTAGCACTTCGCCAATACGTCCTTACGCATTGCGCGAACGTTTTCGCGGGCAATAACCTTGTTGCCGATTGCTGCCTGTACCGGAATTTCAAACATCTGACGCGGAATCAGGCTGCGCAGCTTTTCAACCAGCTGACGGCCGCGAACGGTAGCAAATTCCTTATGCACAATCGCAGAAAGCGCATCGACAGGCTCGCCGTTCAGCAGGATATCTACCTTCACCAGATTGGAATAGCGGTAGCCGGACAGCTCGTAGTCCAGGGAAGCATAACCGCGGGTAGCGGATTTCAGACGGTCAAAATAGTCAAAGATAATCTCGCTCAGCGGTAATGCGTAGTGAATCATTACGCGGGTATCATCAAGATAGGTCATGTTATCGTATTCACCGCGTTTTTCCTGGCTCAGCTCCATAACAGCGCCTACATAATCCTTCGGCACAATGATGGTTGCATTAACGAAAGGCTCCTCAACATGGTCGATAACGGTCGGGTCCGGGAACAGAGACGGGTTATCTACCATTTCAACGTCGCCGTTGGTGCGGAACACCTCATAAATAACGTTAGGCGCGGTAGTAATCAGGCTCAGATTATATTCGCGCTCCAGGCGCTCCTTGATAACGTCCATATGCAGCAGGCCCAAGAAGCCACAGCGGAAGCCAAAGCCCAGCGCGGTAGATGTTTCCGGCTCAAATACAAGAGAAGCATCGTTCAGCTGCAGCTTTTCCAAAGCATCACGCAGGTTATCGTAATCGGAATTCTCTACCGGATACAGACCGCAGTATACCATCGGTGTAGCCTTGCGGTAACCGGGCAACGCTTTTTCGGCAGGATTATCGGCATCGGTTACGGTATCGCCTACGCGTGCATCCTTAACATTTTTGATGCTGGCAGCAAAAAAGCCTACCTGGCCCTCCTCCAGCTCATCAACATTGACAATGCCGGGTTTGAAGTAACCAACCTCGGTAACATCAAATTCCGCACCGGTTGCCATCATGCGAATCTTCATGCCCTTGCGCAGACGGCCCTGCATAATGCGTATATATAAAACTACGCCCTTGTAAGCGTCAAATTTGGAGTCAAATACCAATGCCTTCAGCGGTGCTTCCGCATCGCCCTGCGGCGCCGGCACGCGCGCTACGATTGCTTCCAGCACGTCCTCGATGCCAATGCCTGTCTTGGCACTGCACAAAACTGCGTCGGAAGCATCAATACCGATAACGTCCTCGATTTCCCTTTTTACATGCTCCGGGTCCGCACTCGGCAAATCAATCTTATTGATAACCGGAATAATCTCCAGATCGTTATCCAGCGCCAGATACACGTTAGCCAATGTCTGCGCTTCAATGCCCTGAGTAGCGTCGATAACCAGCAGTGCGCCCTCGCACGCTGCCAGTGCACGCGAAACCTCATAGGTAAAGTCTACGTGGCCCGGAGTGTCGATAAAGTTCAGCATATACTCCTCTCCGTTGCGTGCCTTGTAAATGCTGCGCACAGCCTGCGCCTTGATGGTGATGCCGCGTTCACGCTCCAAATCCATGGAATCGAGAATCTGCTCCTCCATCTCACGCTTGCTCAGCGTTCCTGTATATTCAATCAATCTGTCCGCCAGGGTAGATTTGCCATGATCTATATGGGCGATAATAGAAAAGTTGCGAATGTGATTTTGTTCAATCATAAATTACTCTTCCTGCTCCTTCATTAAAATGTATTATTTCAGGCCAATATTGGCTTGAGCCTGTTTTATTAGTACTAATTATTATACCATTATCCGGCAAAGCCTGTAAACTAAAAAGAGAGACAGCTCGGTGCCATCTCTCCTCGTACTGCGTTTTATTTCAGTTTAGTGTCCTCAAATTCAACGCACTTGTAGTAATTGTCAATTTTATAATTTAGCTTATCGAGCGTTTCCTGCATCTGCGCCATGCGCTCGAGCAGCTTGGCACGCTCCTCAATTAAAATTTCCTTGCGTGACGCCCGCGTTTTGTCGCCCTGCTGAAACAGCGCCACATATTCAATCAGGCTTTCTACCGAAATGCCTGCTGTGCGCATACATTTGGCAAAGTTTACCCAGTTGCAGTCCGTTTCGGTGTAGTCGCGAATACCGCTTTCGTTGCGGTTGACAGCCGGAATCAGGCCGATGCGCTCATAATAACGCAGCGTGTCCGCTGTAATGTCATACATTTTGCTTACTTCGTTTATTTTCATCCCGCTTACCTCCTGCCAGGATTGTTTTCCTGCTTTCTGCTTATATTTTAGCATTTGGAGTCAGCTCCAGGTCAAGCGTCCGCAAAATATTTTTTACAGGAACAGGCAGGCATATTTGTGATTTTCTCTTGCATAATGCTCGCATTCGTGGTAGAATAATGCAGTACAAGAAAATTCAGGAGGTGAAATTCGTTGCCGAACATTAAATCTTCCATCCGCAGTGTAAAGACCGACGCAGAACGTCGTGCTAAAAACGCTCCGATTAAAGCAGCTCTCCGCAATGCTTCCCGCAAAGTAGAAGCTCTGACTAAAACCGGCGCTAAAGAAGACGCTCAAGCTACTATGGCTACTGCTTCCGGTTTGCTCGATAAAGCAGCTCGCAAAGGCATTATCCATAAGAATGCTGCAGCTCGCAAAAAATCCAGACTTGCAAAGAGAATCAACGCTATGGCTTAATTCTTACAAGCTGACCTGCTCTGAAAAGAGCAGGTTTTTTGCATTTCAGGGATAATTTTTTGCAGGCAAGCCATCCCCAAGGTCATGCCCAAAAATAATTTCTTTTGTATATCCATCCCTTGATTGCGGAACGAATATATCTCCCCTGTAAGGGGAGGTGGCTGCGAGCATCAGCGAGCAGACGGAAGGGTTGTTACCGCTTCCGAAGCAGCAAAAGCTGGGTTTCTCAGCATCATTATAGCGTAAAATAACAAAAGCATCCCCACACTTTTCCTGCAAAAAGTGTATGGATGCTTAATTTTTTTATCAGCAGCAGTCATTTCACTGCCTAAGCCGCACGCCCGCCTTACTCCCGGCAGACACCGCAACGACGGCAGCCGTCAAAGCACATCGGCGTAAACTTGCCGCTTTCGCTGCGCTGCAGCTCGGCCGCAAGATATTCCTGCGTCACGCCCATGTCCAAATGCTGCCAGGGCAGCGGCTGGCCTACCTGCAGCTCGCGCTCCGCCAGCTCCTCGGCATCCAGGCCTTCTTCCTTCAGCACCTGCTTCAGGCTGCGGCCTTCCACATGCGCCTTCAGCAGCGCTTCGCCGATACGTCTGCTGCCGCGCGCCAGCACGGACTGCACCACAGTTTCCTTCAGCGATTCGGTTATCAGCTTAATGCGCTTTTCCTTCTTCAGGCCATCGCCCAAAATTTTAAAGCGCTTCTTCAGCGTGCGCACATTGCACAGCGGCGCCCACTGGTACGGCGTAAAGGGCTTAGGCACAAAGCCGTTGACCGAAATAACCAGCTCGCCCTTGTTGCCCACAGCATCCATCTTGGCACGCACGCGTTTAATCATCTCCACCGTTTCGACGATATCCTCGTCCTCTTCTCCCGGCAGACCGATCATATAATACAGCTTGATGTTGCGCATTCCGGCAGCAGCAGCCAGCTCGATAGAATTATAAACGTGCTCCTCCGTAATGCCCTTGTTAATCGCAGCGCGCATCCGCTCGCTGCCTGCCTCCGGTGCTACGGTCATCGTGCGCTGTCCGCTCTGTGCCAACGCATGCGCAATCTGCTCCGTGAGCATATCGGCGCGCATGCTGGCCACGGAAAACGGTATCTTGTGCTCTACTAAGTATTCCGTCAGCTCTGCCATCTGCGGATGGTCAGAAACGGCAGCGCCCATCAGGCCCACCTTTTTCGTGCGCTCGGGACGCTTGGCGATATCTGCCAAAATATTTTCCAGCTTACGCGGACGCGGCTTGCGGAAGCAATAGCCTGCCATGCAGAAGCGGCAGTGACGGCCGCAGCCACGCGCCACCTCGACGATAAACATATCCTCAAATTCCGTTCCGCTCGTCACGATAGCAGAGGTGTGCGGATAAGCGTCGATATCACGCGCCCATTGGCGCGCTACCTTCGCCGGCGCACCTTCCTGCGGCAGCAGGGCGGTAAACTCGCCCTCATCATCGTACTGCGCCGTATAAAGGCTGGGAACATAAACGCCCGGCACCTGCGCCAGCGCCGCCAAGCGCTCTTGCTTGCTTTCCTCGCGGTAGATGGTATCCAGCACATGCTGCACTGTTTCCTCGCCCTCGCCGATAACAAAGGCGTCAGCCACAGCAGCCAAAGGCTCGGGATTGAATGTAGCACAGGGACCGCCGATAATCACCAGCGGCTCGCGCTGATTGCGCTCCGCCGCCCGCAGGCGGATATTGCCCAAATCCAGCACCGTCAGCAGATTATCATAATCCATTTCAAAGGACAGCATGACGAAGATAACGTCAAAATCTGCCAGCGGACGCTGGTTTTCCAAGCTCAGCAGCGGTGTTTTGCTTTTGATATGCTCCTGCTGCAATCGTTTATCCGGCAAAAAGAAGCGCTCGCAGGCACTGTCGCCGCGCTCGTTAATCATCTGATACAGAATGTGCATACCAAGATTCGACATGCCCAGATGGTAGACGTTGGGGTAAATAAACGCTACCGGATGGCGTAAGCCCAGCGGATACACCTGCGCGCCAGTTTCATTTTCTCTTGTTTCTTTAATGTAGTTTTTGATTATCCAGGACAAAGCATTTCCTCTCCGAGTATCTATAATGTATTAAGAAAATATCAGCGCAAAAATACGCTGATATCCTCTTGTATTTTACTGATTTTTTTCTGCCAATTTGCGTTCAAACAAATCGATAACTGTTTTCAAAACCTTTAAGCGGGCATAATATTTATTGTTGCCCTCGACCACAGTCCACGGTGCATACGAGGTGTCGGTGCGCACCAGCATTTCGTTGACTGCCGCTTCGTAGGCATCCCATTTATCACGGTTACGCCAATCCTCGTCCGTAATTTTCCACTGCTTATTGGGGTCAGCCTGACGATCATTGAAGCGTCGCAGCTGCTCATCCTTGTCAATCTGCAGCCAGAATTTGGCGATGGCGATACCGTGCTCGCTCCACTGCGCCTCCATATCCTTGATTTCATCATAGGCGCGCTGCCATTCCTGCGGCTTGGCAAAGCCTTCGATGCGCTCTACCATGACACGTCCGTACCAGGTGCGGTCAAAAATTGCTATGTTGCCCGGCTGCGGCAGTCTGGTCCAGAAGCGCCACTGATAATGGAACTGCTTTTCGACCACGTTCGGCGCCGCAATAGGATGCACATGGAAGCCCAACGGGTCCAATGCCGCCGTCAGTCTGCGGATAGCGCCGCCCTTGCCGGCAGCGTCCCAGCCCTCAAAGCCGATAACTACCGGAATTTGCGCTTTGAACATTTCAATCTGCAGCTGTGTCAGCTTTTTCTGGTACTTATCCAGCTTTTCCTTATATTCTTCTTTAGTAAGCTCCTTATTGGCGTCAATCTTGCTCAGCACATCGTAGGTTGCCGCGGTGCGCTTGTCAGAGGCAGGCTCAACAGGCATCTGTACGGCCTTTTCGATAGCATCGGCAATCTTGGTGAAGACCTCCAGACGCGCGCTGCGCGGATCATCGTCGGCAATCAGGTGCCAGGGAGCGTTTACCGTATCGGTAGCCTCCAGCATTTTTTCGTAATGCGGCAAAAATTTATCGTAATCTTCGCTTTCATCAAGAGCCGGATTCAGGTCACGCCACGCCTTGCCCAGTGTTTTGGCATTCTTGGCAATATTTTTCTTTTGCTGCTCCGGTGACAGATGCAGGAAAAATTTGAGCACAAGATAATTATCATCCGTAAGCATTTTTTCAAAGTTGTTGATATGCTCAAAGGAAACAGCAGGATACTTGATGTTATCCTCTTTATCCGCCAGCTCGTTGGCGTTTTTCAGATAATACCAGCTGCGGTGATAAACAGCAATATGTCCCAACGCCGGCAAACGCTTCCAGAAGGCACTGAAAAACGGCTGCTCCTGCATTACGCCGCGCAAACGCACGCTGGAATAAACATTAAAGCCGCGGGCATCCATCTGCTGCATCATTTCGTTAATCAGCGCACTGCGGCGTGCACCGCGCCAACCCTCAAACACGATGATAATCGGTCTTTTGGCGTCGCGGGCCATGCGCTGCGCCTTTCCCAGACGTTCACCAAGCACTTCCATCTGCTTATTGTAATCTTCCTTGGACACTTTTTTACTCAAATCCAGCTTTTCCAGCATTCTCCAACATCTCCTTACTGTGTGCGAGAATCTTTAAATCAGCGCTCCTCGTAGGGGTTAAGAGCGCGCGGTTTTCCTAATACCTCTGCCATAATAATGCCGTTGACCAGCGCCGCATGCTTCAGCTTGACGCGCTTTTTGGGCGCAGGCTGCGCCTGCTGTGCGTAGTAGGCGTTAAACGCCGCTGCGGCAGCGTTCATCTTTGCTTCATCGTAGCTGTAATCACCGCGTGGGTCGTAATAAACCTTGCCCTTGTCATGCACAAGGGCTTCGTTTTCACGGTGAATTCTGCCGTTGTGGTCATGCAGTGCTTCGCCGTCACGGTGAACTCTGCTGCCATCATCACGGCGCACACACGTTCCATCATGCACCACTCCTTGGCTACTTTGACACTTGCGCGCCTGCGCTTCTTCCGTCGTCTTTTTCAGACGGCGTTCAAACTCGGCGGCAATATCTTTAGGCTTAGCCTGCGTCGGCTCCGCCGTTTCCTGCGGCTGCTCCTGCGGCAGCTCCCGCTGTCTGCGGCGGCGGTTGCGCCTGTCCAAAAATACGTTGGCCAGCATTACGAGGACAAAAAGCAGGGGGATTAAATCACTGTCAAATAAACCGCCCATAAGCTGCACCTCGCTTATTTGCCGCCCTCAGGCTTTTCCTCGCCCTCCGGGCTTACCTCGGCAATCGTGCGGCGCATCTGCGTATCTGCCTGAATATTGTTCAGGCGGTAGTAATCCATTACGCCCAAGCGGCCGTTGGCCAGTGCCTCCGCCATAGCTGTCGGCACCTTAGCCTGTGCTTCCACAACCTTCGCCTGCATTTCCTGCGTATAGGCCTTCATTTCCTGCTCCTTGGCAACAGCCATCGCACGGCGTTCCTCAGCGCGTGCCTGAGCAATGCGCTTGTCTGCCTCCGCCTGGTCGGTCATCAGCGCAGCGCCGATGTTACGGCCTACATCTACGTCCGCAATATCAATGGAAAGAATTTCAAAGGCAGTGCCTGCATCAAGGCCTTTATCCAAAACTGTTTTGGAAATATAATCGGGGTTTTCCAGCACCTTGCTGTGGTCGGCGCTGGAGCCTACGTTTGTTACAATGCCTTCGCCGACACGCGCAATAATCGTTGCTTCGCCGGCACCGCCTACCAGGCGGTCAATGTTGGCGCGCACGGTTACGCGTGCCTTTACCTTCAGCTCAATGCCGTCCTTGGCAACAGCGCTTACTACCGGAGTTTCGATAACCTCGGGGTTAACGCTCATCTGCACTGCCTCCAGCACGTTGCGTCCCGCAAGGTCAATGGCACAGCCACGCTCAAAGCTCAGCTCAATCTGCGCTCTGTGGGCCGCAATCAAAGCATCAATAACACGGTCAACGTTACCGCCTGCCAGATAATGCGCCTCCAGCTGGTTGACGTTAACGTCAAGGCCTGCCTTGTTCGCCTTAATCAAAGGCAGCACAATCTGCGACGCTGGCACACGGCGCAGGCGCATACCGATAAGGTTGAAAATGCCCACGTTAACACCGGCGGCGATTGCCGAAATCCACAGGCCTAACGGCACAAAGTTAAGAAAAATCGCGATACCGGCAATAGCAATGATTACTGCAAAGCCACTGCCGAAAATCATACTGAATAACAAATCCATAATGTCACTCCTTCGTCTGTTCTACAAAAATTTTGCTGCCCTCTACCCGCACAATAATCACGGGCGCAGACTTTTCGATATAATCTCCCTGACTGCTCACATCAAGACGCTTGCCGTCCACCAGAATCGTGCCTGCTGGACGCAGCGTGGTCAAGGCTGTGCCTCTTTTTCCCACCAGCATGCTCCAGTTTTTGCCGCCGGTGTAGCCCTCGCTGTTTTTTTGACGTGTCCACAGCACAAAGGGATTATACTTGCTTTCCTTGGGCAGATACACGCACAGCAGCGTAATTACCAGCACCAAAAACAGATACACTGCCAACAGCACCAGCGCCGCCCAGGCATTGCCGCCCAAAACGTAAAAGCCGCCGACTGTCAGGCACACCATGCCGCTGACACCGAAAATTCCGAAGCCCGGCACAACAAATTCTATCAGCAGCAGGACAAGACCCGCCAGCATAAAATAATATTCCAATGGCATGACTGCACCTCCTCAACGCTTGTACATTTATAGTATAACAGAGGAAAAGCATGAAGTAAATTTAAAGTTTGGGATGCTGCCAGGCTGCGGACAAGCTGCAAACAAAATCACCGGCGTGATTTGACGCTTACGTAACATCGCTTACGTAATATCAACTTCTTTCATAACTGAAAGAAGTTGCAAGAAAGGTTCGCGCTTTCTGGAAAGCGCGGCAAAGCAAAAACTTTTTCGGGAAAAAGTTTTACCCAAAAGCTTTAAATAAGCTAAATCGCTTTGCTGGAAATAGCTATTTTTTCGTAGTTCTGCCGAACGATATACGCGGTAGTGTTTACAAATCTGTGGTTAGCTTATGCCCAGACTGGCGTGACTAAGGTTGGGGTTAGCTGTAAGCCGGAATGCCTAAGGTTTGCATGAGCAGCTATGGGGTATCCAAGTGTTTCGCTGTAAGACGCTAAAAAAGACCTTAGCATCAGCTTTTGCCGCTGCCAAGGTCTTGATTTTTATTCAGCTTCAGTTTTCCGCCAGCACCTGCTTTAAAAGCTCCAGCGCGCTCGCTTCGCTCGCTTTGTTCGTGCCCAGCTCACCGCGGAAAGCACGCGCGAGGATGGATTTCTTCATCAGGTCAATGCTTGCCAGCGCCTGCTCCGTTGCCTGCTGTGCAGAGCGCTCACGCGCCAGCAGGTCGTCGATGAGGCGCACGATTTCGTGCTGTTCGGGGAGGGATGGGAGCAATACTGGGAAATTTTTTAATTGCGTAGAATTTATTGATACTAAATTTGTTGTTTGCTTAGAGCAACTCAAGAAATATTTCTTACCATATCTACTGTTAGACTGATACGCCAAAAAACAATCAAACAAAATACTGGTATTAGGTCGAACTGCAAAGACATGATTCTGATGCAAACAACCTGGTATTTCGTTATTCCACACAGTTCCCCTGCCCAATTTATCGTAGTCACCACCTTCTGTAAACAAAACATCTCCTTTTCGTAGAGAATATCGTTCAATTAAATTTACATCTATGGCAATTTCCTTAATTTCATCTAACTTAAGATAACCATCTTGAACATTTGCTACACGTAGGTATGGCAACAATTTAGTTTCACCATTATAATGCTTACCTTTCATAACGCCAGTTTGAACAAAAGCAACCTCGTGTAGCTTTTTCTCTTCCCAACTTTCATCGCTCACGCCGTTTTCCAAACGCCACTGCTTTGTCAGCTCGCCCGTAAATGCCTTGTGCAAAATTGCTGCCTTGCGCACGGCAAAGCTGTCCGCAACCTCCTGCAGTCGTTCCTTAGCTTCGTCGAGCTTGGCAAAAAGCTCTTCGATGCGCCCAACAATGCGTTGCTGTTCGGAGAGCGGAGGGAGAGGAATGGGATATGTTTGTACATATTTAGGTTGCGCCCTCATCAAAGAACCACCAACGCCAGATACATTAGAAAGCATAAACTTTCTAAAATATTTTGACTGAAAGCAGTACATTAAATAATTTGCATCAATATGATTATTCCTAATGATAATCCATTCAGAAGAAGCTATCAATTCATTATCAGTAAACTGACTAACTTTCCATACACGATTTATTCTTGGATTGATTTTGCACAACAAAACATCTTTCTTGCAAACACTTTGTTTTGAAGAACCTATGTCTGAACCTGCGATAATTTCAGGATAATTGTCAACCATACTTGGAACACTGTACAACTCAAAAATTTTATCCGGTTCACTAATAGGGTTTACTGATTTAGAAATATATTTATTAACATCTCCAAGCCTTACCCACACCCAATTCTCTGGCACCTCATAAGGCTGTTCCTCCGCAGGCACCAGCGCCTGCTGCAAGCGTTCTTCTATTGTCAATGCTGTCTTTTTCTTTGGCATTGCCAGCTCTCCTTTATAAGCAAACATTCTATTGCTTTAATCTATAATTTATGATAAAATGTTTTCGACAACCGTGTTGCAGGATGGTGTTGCCTTAATTCCTCAGGAATCGAGGTGATGCTTATGAAGAACTATTCCTTCCAAGACTTAATGCTCTTCGGAATGTTCATTCTGGCATTACTTACATTTATTTTTCAATATTGTAAATAACCCAGACATAAGAAAACCACTCCTACACTTTGCGGGTTAAGAAGTGGCTTTCTAAAAACTTTTTTTCCTAGGCAACCCACCTTGTGGGCGGTTGTCTTTTTCTATGTCTAATATACCACACAATTCATAGCTTTGCAAGTTTTGGATTGTGCTCAGGATGCAGTGAAAGGCTCCCCTCGGGGGGAGCTGGCGCCCGCAGGGCGACTGTGAAGTGGTAAACTTATTTTAGACACAGAGGG
>ULNQ01026037.1_pt1 | contig 14365 bp, 4 predicted proteins | sample 1951951 | NCBI WGS metagenome assembly ULNQ01 (sample SAMEA4835580, study PRJEB28245) | human gut metagenome | biome: gut microbiome; material: fecal sample | place: Denmark | collected 2008
TCGCCGTACAACGGCAAAGGAGCAACAATGAAAAACAAACTCGACGGCAAAATCGCCGTAATTTCCGGAGCGTCCTCCGGCATAGGTAAAGCCATTGCAACAGCCCTGCAAAAAGAAGGGGCGAAAATTGTGGACATATCACTGAAAACGGACGGAAGTTACTTCAAAAATTACGCCGCCGACATCACCGACAACAACGCCGTTGCAAAAATCGTAACGGAATTGCAGCGTGATTGCGGCAAAATTGACTTTTTGTTTTGTAACGCAGGCTTCGGAATAGGCGGAAGCATGGAAAACACCCGCCTTGGCGACATTGAAAAACTGTTTGCCGTAAATTTGGTGTCGCACGTAAAAATGACGGTGCAAATGCTACCGCTGATAAACAACGGCGGAAAGATTTTCTTCACCGGTTCGCTTGCCTCCATCATTCCCCTGCCCTACCAGGCGTGTTACTCGGCAAGCAAAGCGGCAATAGAAAACTTTGCACGTGCCATTCGCACGGAACTTAAACCACGCAAAATTGCCGTCTGCACCATTATGCCGGGGGATATCCGCACAGGCTTTACCGACGCACGTGTGAAAACTTCCGCCAATACCGACGCTGAAAATCACAGTATAGCCAAAATGGAAAAGGCGGAAAGGAGTGGCAAAAGTCCCGACACTGTGGCAAAAGTTGCAGTTGCGCTTGCAAAACGTAAAAATCCACCGCTGAGAGTTTCGGTGGGCGCAGACAGCAAAGCCATTGCCCTTTTGGTAAAGTTGCTTCCGTTGCGTACAGTAAACTTTTTGGTGGAAAAACTGTACATCTGATTTCAACCGCACGGCAACAAGAGCGGTTGACAGGCTCATCTCACAGTAAAAGACCGGACGCAATATCCGGACGCAATATTTAGGTTTATTTACCGTGTATTTATTACATAGTAGTTACAAAGAGGCGTGCTACAAAATAAATAGGCGTGTACAAAATGCAACTAACGACCAAAAGGTGCCTTTTGCCTGACAACACAAACATTGCAGAAAACCTATTTTGTTTGTAATGAAGTTTTCGACGGTCCAAGTTTAAGCGCCGTAAAAGTATCTCAACAACAAAACGCACTGCCGTCGGCAAAGGAAACTGCAAAACACGCTTTGTACAGCAGGAGTGTTTCTTTATCTGCCGCCGTTTTGCAACGCACCGATAAGACTTTGCCAAACCGACTTTTCTATTATGGAAGGCGATTCTCGGCGAAGTCGCATTAACGCAACGGCTTTGGAAAAAGTTTGATTGACGATAAATGATTTGCAAAAACAAAATCTGTATCTCTACGAACAGACGTCAAAAAAAGAATAATTGTGACAATATTTTGCAACTTTTGCAAAAATTTTTATATTTTTGTGCAAAAATTTACATAAATTCGTTGACAAATTTGTGTTTTTGCATATAATATAGGCGAAAAACAGGAAAGGAGGAAAACCAAATGAAGAAATGCATGTACAGCCTGATGCTGTCACCCGACGTCGTGCGGGAGATAGACATTTTGGCGGACAAACAAAATACAAACCGTTCCAATTTGGTCAACCAGATTCTTGCGGAATACGTTTCCCTCATTACGCCGGAAAAACACGTCAAAAACATTTTCGACGTGGTGGAACAGATGTTCGGTCAAAAAAGCAACTTTTTGTTTTACAGTCAACCCAACGATTTGACAATGTCCATCAAAAGTTCGCTGAAATACCACTACCGCCCCACAATAAGGTACGAAGTGGAAATGTACCGCATGCCAAAGGAAACGATAGGACAGTTGAAAATACTGTACCGCACGCAATCGCCGGAACTGCTTGTGGAACTGACGAGGTTTTTCAAAATATGGATGCGCCTGGAAGAATTGTACATCAGCAATCTTTTTGACAAAGACGCAATTTCCTACGGTTTGGAAAACGGAAAGTTCACACGTACCTTTGCCGTACCAAACCACTTCGACTACTCGGAAAAGGACATCGGCAACGCCATAGGCAACTACATTGCCACATTTGACGAAATGCTGAAAACCTATCTTGACGGCAAATACACATCGCTGGAAGAGATGGAAAGCAGATATCTTGCCTACCTCAACGGCGGAGCGCAACTGATTTAACAAGGAGGTGAAAAACATGGACGCTCAAAAACTCACTAAAAAAAGTCTTGAAGCCATATCTGCCGCACAGAACATGGCTTTGGAAAATCAAAATATGCAAATAATGCCGGAGCATTTGTTGTACGCTTTGGTAGATCAGGAAGGAGGACTTGTTCCGCAACTGCTTAAAAAGCAGGGTGTGGACTGCGACAGTCTGCTTGCCGCCGTGGACAGGGAAATTGAAAAAATCCCCGGCGTCAGCGGCAGCGGAAGAGAACCGGATAAAATCTACATCTCCCCCATTACCGACAAAATTCTTTCGCAGGCGGAGAAAAACGCCATGTCTTCAAAAGACGAGTACGTTTCCGTCGAACACATAATGCTGGCGCTTTTCGACAACGCACCGGAAAACATAAGGGAAATTTTCCGCACCTTCCAGATGACGAAAGACAAATTTTTACAGGAATTGAAGAAGGTGAAAAGTTCCCCCGTTACGGGCGACGATCCCGAAAGCACCTACGACGCCCTCAACAAGTACGGATTTGACCTTGTGGAAAGGGCAAAAGCGCAAAAACTCGACCCCGTCATCGGACGTGACAACGAAATACGAAACGTAATACGAATTTTGTCACGTAAATCCAAAAACAACCCCGTGCTTATCGGCGAACCGGGCGTTGGTAAAACCGCCATTGCCGAAGGTCTTGCACAACGTATCGTGCGTGGCGACGTACCCGAAGGATTGAAAAACAAAACCATTTTCGCACTGGACATGGGCGCCCTCATTGCAGGGGCGAAGTTCCGTGGCGAATTTGAGGAAAGGCTGAAAGCCGTCCTAAACGAAATAAAGAAAAGCGACGGCAGAATTTTGCTGTTTATCGACGAACTGCACACCATTGTGGGCGCAGGAAAGAGCGACGGCGCAATGGACGCAGGCAACTTGCTGAAACCCATGCTTGCCCGTGGCGAATTGCACTGCATAGGCGCAACTACGCTGGACGAGTACCGCAAGTACATCGAAAAGGACGCCGCTTTGGAAAGACGTTTCCAACCCGTCATGGTGGACGAACCGTCGGTTATGGACACCATTTCCATTTTGCGTGGTCTTAAAGAAAGGTACGAAGTGTTTCACGGAGTACAAATTCACGACCAGGCGCTTGTTGCGGCGGCTACGCTTTCCAACAGGTACATTACCGACAGATTCCTGCCCGACAAAGCCATTGACCTGGTGGACGAGGCTTGCGCCACAATCCGTACGGAAATTGACTCCATGCCTGCGGAAATGGACGACATATCCCGCAAGATAATGCAGTTGGAAATTGAAGAGATGGCACTGAAAAAGGAAACGGATACCCTTTCGCAACAGCGTCTTGCCGACATTCAGAAGGAACTTGCCGATTTGCGTGAGAAATTCAACGCAATGAAGGCGCAATGGCAAAAGGAAAAACAAAGCATACATTCCGTTTCCGACATAAAATCGGAAATTGAAAAGGTAAACGCCCAAATCGAGGCGGCACAGCGCAACTACGACTACGCAAAGGCGGCGGAATTGAAGTACAGCCGTCTGCCCGCTTTGCAAAAACAACTTGCCGAAGCGCAGAAAAACGGCGACAAAAAGCAAAACACTTTGTTGCGTGACACCGTTACCGAAGAGGAAATTGCAAAGGTCGTTTCCCGCTGGACAGGTATTCCCCTCACCAAACTTATGCAGGGTGAAAGGGAAAAGATACTGCACCTTGACGACATACTGCACAAACGTGTTGTCGGTCAGGATGAGGCCGTTACCAAAGTTACCGAAGCAATCATCCGTTCCCGTGCGGGCATAGCCGACCCCAACCGCCCGATAGGTTCGTTTTTGTTCCTTGGCCCCACAGGCGTGGGCAAGACGGAACTTGCCAAAGCGCTTGCGGAAAGTCTGTTTGACGACGAGCACAACCTTGTGCGTATCGACATGACGGAATACATGGAAAAGTTTTCCGTTTCACGTCTTATCGGTGCGCCCCCGGGATACGTCGGTTACGACGAAGGCGGTCAACTTACCGAAGCGGTAAGAAGAAAGCCTTATTCCGTTGTGTTGTTTGACGAAATAGAAAAGGCGCACCCCGATGTGTTCAATATTTTGTTGCAGGTACTTGACGACGGCAGAATTACCGATTCGCAGGGCAGAACGGTGGACTTCAAAAACACCATAATAATTCTCACCTCCAACCTCGGTTCCGGTTATCTTTTGGAAGGAATCGAACCCAACGGGGAAATTTCGCAGGAGGCCAAAGACCGTGTGTCGGCACTGCTCAAACAGAGTTTCAGACCGGAATTTCTTAACCGTCTGGACGAAATTGTGTACTACAAACCGTTGACAAAGGACAATATCTCCAAGATTATCGACTTGCTGATTAAAGACCTTGCCCAACGTATGAAGGAAAAACAACTCAATTTGCAAATTACCGACAAAGCAAAAGATTTGATTATCGAAAACGGCTACGACCCCGTATACGGCGCAAGACCGCTTAAACGGTACTTGCAAAGCAAAGTGGAAACGCTCATTGCAAAGACGATAATTGCCAAAGATTTGCATGCAAACGACACCCTTGTCGTGGATGTGGAAAACGGCGATTTTACCGTAAAAGTGAAGTAATGCAGGTTGAATTGTAGCGAGAAAGCAGGAAAAATGTACCGCTTTTTCCAATACGTATCAAGTTTTTTGGTACAATACAGCAAAACAAAAGAGGCTTGTCCTTGCGGGCAAGTCTTTTTTTGTTTTTTGTCGTCAAACGAAGTGAAAAGCAGGTTTGAACCGCTGTACCTTGCAACAATGCCTCTTGCAACTTCAATTTGTTTTTTTTCGACACGCAGCCTGTGCGCATCAGACGCCGCAGCGAGAATTTGCAAAAGCAGCCGTTTGCCTATATCAAATGTTTTACCCCCAAAGGCGTTGCCGACGTCAATCGGTTTATTGCACGTATTTGTTTTCCTGCACGTTTTTCAAACCAAGTTTAAGCGTAAAAAACATTTACCACCACAAGTTTTACAACAAAAAGGCATTTTTCACTCAAAAAAATTTGTTTTTTACTCAATTTTGTTATGTTTTATTCATATAATTTGATAAAATTTATTACTATAGGTTGATTTTCATTATTGAATGTGTTAAAATACACTACAAATACAACAAATTCGACAAAATCTGCGTTGTATTGAGCCGTTTTTACGGAGGACAAATTTAACCAGCAAATTTTCGTTGTGCTGACAGCGGCAGCATTGATTGCAATAGAATTCGGATTGGCAAGGTACATCAGAGGCACGACTTCCGTCAAAACTCCGGTGGACTTGCTTAAATATTGCTTCATGTACGCACTTGTGGCATTTGCGCCCCTAAGTGCTTTTGCCACGCTGTTTTTGGCTAACTTTGCGGAAATCAGTTTTGTTCTTAAAAACAGCCTTACGCAGGAATTTCAGGATTTCTGCCGTGCTTTGCTGCAACTTACACTTGGTACGCAATCGGTATTCGTCGCAGCGAAGTTGCTTTTAGGCTACCTGTTGCTGCTGTTTGTAGGGTCATCGCTGGCAACGGCAATTCTTTGCTTTTATTCCCGTTGGTACAAAATTCGCAAACAACAAGCAAGCGAAAGCCTTGCGGTGAAAAAAGTTGTTTTCAACTATCAAAATCCGGTGTGTAACAAACTGTATTTGTTACTGGAACGTTTGCTCAACTGATTTTTTGTTTTTTGTTTTTCCCTAATTTCAACAAAATCCGCAACTTTTGAAAACGACAGTTCCTGTCGTCGTTTTTGCCGTGCATAAAAAGCACACGTCGTTTTTTGCGTGTGTAAGGCTTCTTGCACTGCAAAAAAAGTGTATTTCAACAAAAACACAGTGAAAAACACTTTTGCACAAAACGACGGGGAAACGTGCCCGAAAGTAATACCCTGCGGAAAACAGTTTGTAACAAAGACACACCGAAAAGCCTTTTTTGGGGCATACACGTTTTTTAACGTTTTTAACATACTGAAAATACGCCACAAACGCTGTTTGTGGGAAAGGAGTTTAACCATGACAACTTCAAAATGCAAAATACTTAAGGCAATTGCACTGCCTTTGCTTGCAATAATTTTTGTGGCAAGCGTGCTTTTGGGAGTATTTGCAGACAGAATCGACTTTTTTGCAAACGCCGATTCTCAAACGCCGACATCCACCAACCCCAATGCGTGGGACGGAGTTAGTAGCGATACTTCCTTTTACACCTTTTCTTCCAACACACTGCACATCTACACCCCAAACCAATTAAAGGGATTGCAGACGTTGGCGGGAAACGGCTTTACCTTTGAGGGGCTTACCGTCCAACTGGAAACCGACATCGACCTTGGCGGACACGACTGGTACCCCATCGAAAACTTTGCAGGCATTTTTGACGGCAACGGACACACCGTAAGCAACGGCGTGCTAAACATTGTCGGTTCCGCAAACGTGGGCTTTTTCGGCACCGTTGACAAAATCGTCACCATCAAAAACCTGACGCTGAAAAACTTTACCTCCAAAGTAACAAACGAACAACTCAACAGCAAAAGCGTGGGACTGCTTCTGGGCGAAAACACCGCTAACGGCACAAGAATCGTCAACTGCGACGTTGTGGACAGCGCACTGAAATTTCAAACCGACGGTTACCCCGATTCCGGCAAAAACGGTTTGCTGGTGGGCAGAAGCAAGGCGGCAATACTTATTGACGGTTGCACCATTGCAAACAGCACGTTGTACGAAGCATCGTCAACGGGCTACTGCTTTGGCGGTATTCTGGGGGGAAACACCGCTTCCGAATACGACAGCGTGGTGAGAAATTGCAACATTTGGAACACCTACCTTCTCAGTTACCGAAATCCCGCATCAGGCACAAATTACGGATTGATTTGCGGCGAAGGTAATGCAGTAACGGTGGAAAACTTCCACACCAACATGATAAATTACACGGCAGGTTCATTCCAAAACGGCAAATACGACCTTTCACAAGTAGGACTTTCACAGCAGGTTGTTTCTGCTTTGGACAACTATCCTTTGTACGACGCCTATGCAAAAATCTACACCTCAAGACTTTTCGGCGGTTCCGATAACTTCACGGGCGACACCTCTTACGACGGAATTTTGTTGGAAAAATCCTTCCTTGTGGACGGCGTTGACAAACTTGCAGACGTGTATGGCGGACACGGTTCACTTGCGCTAACACAAAACGTGCAAAACGTCAAAATAGAATTTGACGTTGAAGTCGACGCAGTTGTTACCGTTGGCGGCGTTACCGTGGAAGACACCAACCCCGACGGAAAAATCGTGGAATTTACCGTTGGCGACGGTTTCAAGGAAAGCGTAGTGAACATTTATACCGACGGCATATTTGTGGCGAGATATGCTCTCACGTCAGGCGACATGTCTTTTGGCTTTTTGATGGATAATGTTGCAATTGACGACAGCCCTTATCTTCTTAAGGTAGAAGGTAACACTTTGCACATTACGGAAAACGCAGCGAATTTTGCCATTCAATTCAACGCTCCCGCTCCGGAAGGATACGTTTATATGGCAAACGGACAACAGGCAGACGAAAGCAATCGCATTACATTTGCCGAAATCCCGACTGTACCTATCGAGATAACGTTGGCTTCGTCCGAAAAAATTTACGAACTAGGCAACTACAATATTCTTGTCTGGAACGAAATTATACCAGGCAACGATTCCGTTTACTACCGCAACGTAATTGCCGACCCTAACGATGATTGGACGTACTGGACATTTGAAAACGGACAGTTCAAACACGAATATTCCGGTTACACCGTAACTCAAGTCGACTTTTTTGTGACAGGTGCGGAAAGCGTAACTTTTGACTACAACATCAGTTGGACATACGACTCTTTGGGAGCAACCTTCCCAAACACATTCCAAATCCTAGTGGACGGCGAACCTGCAGAATACCACACCGTAAACCAAGGAGCTAACAACAATACCGTTCCGTGGTCAAATACTTTTGAGTTGACGGCGAGCGGTGAATCGCATGTTGTTTCCGTGTACATGAAGTTGCTGAGCCCAAACAAGCAATCGGTTGTTACGCTTAATGTATCGACACCCTCTTCTGCCGATACCTCCGGCGCTGTGACAACTGCAAACAGACAGTTGCCTGCCAAGATGACTTCCGTTGTACCGGAAAATCTTCCCTCAAATGCGGAAAAATATTCAGACAACGTGTACTACACCGTAACAAGCGGAACTACTGCTGAAAACACTTGGACGCTTTCCGACAAACAATTTGTCGGTTACATCGGAGCAGGTAACCTTTCTTCGCAGGACAAAACAATTCTGACCTTGTATTTTTTCGGGGTAGATTCAGTCACAATAGATTACCTGTATAATTTTTCTTCTTCAGCAACTACTTTATATGGGGCATTGAGTATCACAGATATTACAGATGGAGCAAATACACCACTTCTGAGTGGCATTTGCGGATCAACAGATACTAATCAGACATTCAGTAAAAAATACGATACTGTAGGTAACTATGTATGGGAAATCGCAATAGAGGCATCAATGCACTTTCCAAGCGTACACCCTCAAACTGCCTGGATAAATCAAATAACCGCAGGAATAGCGGGAATTGATGTAAACATTTCATATAATTCTGAATACGGTAACGTAACCAACATTTACGCCTTCTCCGACACGCCGCTCGTTAACGGTACGTTTGAGTTGGGAACCAAAATTCAACCTTGGGCTGTGGCAAAAGACGGCTACAAATACGTCGGTTACAAACTTAACGGCGGAGATCTCATCGCTTCCAACGGCGACATTTACTACATCTACGAAGCAATGTCGATAGAACTCGTTTTCCAACCGGAAATTGTAATTCCCGACAAAAAACTTGCGGATTTCACCTTCGAATTTACCCAAGGCGACAACGTGATTTCCGAACAGGCAAAATTTTACACCAACTACACGGTGGAAGCCTATCCTTCGGACAACAGTCTGTTGCTGAAAGCGCCCTATCTGAACATTGGCGAAACGGCGAAACTGTACATCAACAACGAATTTGTGTTGACCATGCAGGAAGAAAGCGAAACCTTTTACGGACTGATGTACAACATTGCCGACAATGCCAAAGTTGACATTGTGTACAGCAAGGAAGGCAGCAACGACGTTACGTTCACTTTCTTTATTCAGTTTGAACAACCCATGGAAGGAAGTTTGATTTCCGACGAATCGCTAATGATAACATGGGAAAACGACTCGCTGTACCCCTACACCTACAACCTTGGATTGTCAAGCGCCGACAGGGCTGCTTACAGCGCAGGAAACAGTGGCGTGCACAACTCTGCGTCCACCTTGAAATTTACCGTTCAGGGCAACGGCGTACTGTTCTTCGACTACTACGTCAGCAGTGAAAAAGGTAGTGTGTACGGTGACATGGCAGTGTTTGCAATAAACAACGAAACGCTGAAATTGGACCAGGACGACAATTTTTTGTATGACAACAACCTTTTGCCCTTCACGGGAATGACGGGAACTACCTACGTAAGCCTTGCGGGAAACAACCCCTACATGGGATACCTCGGCGCCGAATTGGTGGAAGGCAACTACCAAAACGAAAATGCCGAAGGCGGCAGTCTGTACGACAAGGCTTGCGGCGACGTGGGCTGGGTGAGTTGGCAAATACCCATCAACACCGACGTTACGAGAAGCGACGTGAACGACATTTACATCGGCTATTCGAGAAGTTCACTTGACAACAGCGAAACCTACGAAGACACATTCGCCATTGCAAACGTGCGTTTTGTAAGTCAGCAATACACCATTTCCGCAGGCGTGAGCAACGAACAAGGCGGCAGCGTAACGTCCAACCCCGAAATACCAGCAGACGGTTTTACGTACAGCGGAGGAAACTACACGCTGACGGCAACGGTAAACGACGGTTACACCTTCTACGGTTGGGTGAACCAAAACAATGAGTTTTTGTCCAACAACACAACCTACACCACAACAATTATCGGCAACGTTTCCTACAAGGCTATTATCGAACCGAACGGCACCTACACGGCAAGAATAAACGACAACTTCTACCAAACTTTGGAAGAGGCTTTGACTGCCGCTAGCAGTGTATCGACAACCGACTTGATACTGTACAAAGACGTTACCTTCGATAAGGACTCGACAATTCCCGAGGGAGTTCACCTGATTGTTCCCTACTCCGCAACGGACACGACGGGATACAAAGAAGGCGGAAATAAAGACAGAGTTTCCTGGAACGTGGGCGTTGACCCCTACATCACCGTTACCGTAAACAGCGGCGTAACGCTTACAGTTGACGGACAACTTACCCTTGGCGGTGTACAGCACCACCTCAGCCAGACGGCTCAGGGACACACTTCCGGCGATTACAGCCAGATTGTCAACAACGGCAACATTGTGTTGAACGGCGACATGAACGTTATCGGCAGAGTGACGGGCAACGGCGTGCTTACGGTAAACAGCGGAGCAACGCTTAAACAACCATTCCTTGTAAACAACTACGCAGGAGGCACAAACACCCTCAACTACTACGAAGACGGGCATTTCCCCTTCGTGCAGTTTGCAACGGTTAACATCGAATGTAAACAAATCATCAACTACGGTGCAAAAGTTTCCGGTGCCACGTCGCTGTTCTTCTTATCGTCCATCACAACGCAGGACGTTGTGCTTATGGACGCCATCGAGAACAAAGAAACAAGCGGCGAAGGTTCGCTTCTGTGGATGCAACAGGGAAGCCGCATTGAAGTTACCTACGACGGAACGAAATGCGTGAACGAACTGCACGGGACAACCAACAAAGTTCACCTGGGCGACAGCGGACTTACCACGCTTGACATCTACGGAAACGTAACTCTCGGCGAATTCAGTCTTAACGACTACGGTTCATTCGACATGATTCTTGCCCTGCCCTACACCTACAACATAGTGGTGAAGGAAGGCACGCTCACCGTTCCTGCGGACAGAGCATACAAAATTATGCCGGGTGCAAAAGTTACAGTGGAAAGCGGCGCTACGCTGGACGTACTGGGCAGGCTGTACGTGTACGACGGACTGATTCAGGCGGATAAGAGCGGAAAACTGTACCCCAACAGCACCACGCTTACCTACTACGGTTTCAGTGCAAGCGGTAACCTTGTTGTGGACGGAACACTGAAAGTTGGCGCAGGCGCAACCTTTGCTGGCATTGTTCAGACAACGGGAACAAGCGGCGTTATCGAAATTGCCGAAGGTGCGAAACTGACCGACACAATCAAAGAGGGAAGCGAGCACGGCTACACCAACGACAAAACGATGCTTACCCTTTCGGCAAGAGTGTTCGGGCTTACTCACAACACACTGACAACGCTGGAAGCAGGTAAAACCTACAAGGCGTACAGCGGAAAGCAGTTTGTGCTGGAAAGTTTCTCGGTGGACAGCGCCGCCGGAATGGACCACACAAGCGAAACCATCAACCAACAGATGCAAGGTATCTTCCTTGTTGACGAAGGCGAGGGACTTTACGGTGTGTACGGCGACGTGTACATCGGCGAAAACGTCGCAGGCGTAACCGTCAACATCAGCGGAAGGGAATACCCCACCTATGAAAACGGCAAAATTTACAACGCCTATCTTGTGATTGACACCGACGGCAAGTTCGATTACTACACCGTGGACAAACAGACAAATACCTTTGAAGGCGTGTACGGCACGGAAGAGGCGTTTGTAACGCTTACGCAGGTGATTAAGGGTGGCGAACTTGACGAAAACAACAACTATCTGCGTGAATTCGACACCAACGGCATAACAAAAGACCTCGACGTCAAAGCCTACATCACCTACTACGGCGGTGGTGAATCGGAATTCTTTGAACTGACAGGCGACATTGCCGACGGCAAACTTGTGGCAAAAGTAACCTTTACGAACGCTACCTACCCCGTGCTTGACAGCACCGTTACGGTGAAACAGACAAGCACCGCAATTGCAACCTACATTGAAGAAGTAAAAGCTTTGGCAACTGCGGAGGGAAGTCAACTTGTAACAAAGGCTACGGAAGCCTACGAAGCCTACACCGCTTTGCGTGACGGCAGACAAAACGAGGAACTGGAATTTTTGGAAGGATACCTTGCTTCCTACGAAGGATACTTCAAAGTTGCCAAGTCCCTTGCAATCGTCGGACAGGTAAACTACGGCGACGGCACGGCAACGGCAAATGTTACCTACATTGACGGCACAACTGCGGAAACCATCGTGAACAACACGGCATACACAGTGCAAAACGGCGCAGTTGTAGCAACATTCCAATGGGCAGGCAACTACCAAGAAGTGGCGTACACCCTTTCCGCAGAAACTCAAAACGTAGCAAAAGTTACCTTGACCGTTTCCGTTGACAACAAAGAAAGCGTGTACGGCGATGCACTTGAAACGTTGACGGCACAGGTTAGCGGACTTGTCAACGGCGACACGCAAGAAAATGTACTTGTTCTTACAAAAGCAGGCACAAACAATGCAGGCACGCACGACATTACTGCGTCGCTGAAAGGCGACTACCAATACTTCTACAACCTTGTTGCAACAAAGGGAACGTACACCGTTACCAAACGTGCAATTACCGTTGTAATTGAAGACAAAACAAGCGTGTACGGCAATGCGCTTGCAAAACTCACCGCAACGACAACGGACGACGTTGCAAATGCCGACGGAATAGCAACAATAGTTGCGCTCACAAAGGATGAGGGTGCAACGGTCGGAACGTACGCCATCACAGGCAAATGCGTAAGCGACAACTACACCGTAACATTCACCAACGAAAGCGGCGACTCTCAAAACGGCACCTACACCGTTACCAAACGTGCGACGGAAGTTACCGTTGCGGAACACTCCGACGTGATGATTTCCAAGACGGACAACATCGTGTTTACGGCAATTAGACAGTACGACAAAGCAACGCTTAGCGGTGCAACATTCCGTATTTTGAAAGACGGCGTGCTTGTTGCAACAGTTGCCGCCAACGGCGACGTTTTTGTGGCGGAAGGTCAAAAACTTGCCGCAGGCGAATACACCGTTGTAGCGGAATATTCCGACAACAACTTTGAAATGACCTTTGTGGAAAACACATTCACCGTTGTGGAAGAAAACAAGTATTACACGGTGGACTTCGGTTTCCAGACGGCAACCAAGGTGTACGACGCAACGCAAATGCAACTTGACGTAACGGTCAAAATTTCCGACACACAGGAAGCAGTGGAAGACTTCACTGTTACCGTGAACAAAAACGGAGGCGCCGTGCAATACATTTGCGACGTTGGCACCTACGACATTGTGGTAGACGTTGACGGAGTGAGATACACCGCTTCCTACACCGTTACCAAACGCGAAATAGACGTAACCGTAGAAAACAAAACAAGCGTGTACGGCGAAAGCCTTGTTGCGCTTACCGCAACTACCGCAGACAGCGTGGCAAACGCCGAAGGACTTGAAAACATTGTTTCTCTTGCCAAACAGGACGGAACGGCGGCAGGCACCTACGCAATAACGGGTACCTGCACAAACGGCAACTACACCATTAACTTCACAAACGGCACCTACACAATTACCAAACGTGAAGTTACGGTAACGGTAAACTCTGCAAGCAGCCTTTACGGCAATGACATTGCAATCCTTACCGCAACGGTTACCGAAGGTAGCGTACTTGAAGCAGACGGCACTGTTTACACCTTGTCCACAACTGCAACAAATGCAAGCAAAGTCGGTAATTACGACATTACGGGTACCTGCACAAACGACAACTACCAAGTAACCTTTGTCAATACCGCAGACGCATACGCAATAACGCAACGTCCCGTGGCGGTAGTTATCGACGACAAAACAAGCGTGTACGGCGAAAACCTTGTTTCTCTCACGATGCGCTACGCCGAAGGCTCGTTGTTGCAACTTGTGGGCGGTCAGACATTGACGCAGGTAGTAACGCTCACCAAGGCGCAAGGCACCGATGCAGGCACCTACGCCATTACGGGAAGTTACACCGACGGCAACTATGACATTACCTTTACAAACGGCACCTACACAATTACGCAACGTGCAATCACGGTAACGGTATACGGCAAAACAAGCGTGTACGGCGACGAAATAGCAACGCTGACAGGCAAGGTTACCTCGGGTAGCGTGCTTGCAGGCGACGGCACCGTGTACACCCTGTCCACAACTGCAAAAAGCGCAAGCGACGTGGGTAGTTACGACATTACGGGTACCTGCACAAACGACAA
>ULNQ01031124.1_pt1 | contig 14341 bp, 20 predicted proteins | sample 1951951 | NCBI WGS metagenome assembly ULNQ01 (sample SAMEA4835580, study PRJEB28245) | human gut metagenome | biome: gut microbiome; material: fecal sample | place: Denmark | collected 2008
GCGATATGAGGATTTGCTCCGCTATAATTCATTTCGCCGTGCCCGCAGAGTCCGCGAGGAATTGGGACACGGCTTCGTGTTCGCAGTCCACGGCAATAAGCCCTGCTACGAATTCGATATTTTCAACCCGAAGCAACAGGCAAAATGGCGCAAGGAACACGGCAATACCATACTTGATTTCGGCGCGGGACACCTCACGGAGACGAACATTTTAAAAGCCGCAGGATTTGATTGTGTGCCGTTCGAGCCGTACCACATCGGATTATCTGAAATCGACAAGGAAAAGTCTTTGGCAATATCGAGGGATTTTTTGAAGGCTGTTTCCGACGGAAAGGAATTCACGAGCATATTCATTTCAAGCGTCCTAAACTCCGTTCCTTTTGAAAAAGACCGTCAGCATATAGCCTGTATTTGCGCCGCCTTGTGCAGACCATTTACCAAGCTCTACGCTTGCGCTTCGTCAACCTCGGAGACTGGTTATAGGCAGGTAAACGGCAAAGCCTTTCACAACGAATCAAACGCAGGGAATATCGCCTTTCGATTGGAGTATGAATCTGGCGTCCGCATTGGCGATTTTCAGGACAAGCCAAAAGTCCAAAAGTACCACACGAAAAAGGAGTTTTTTGACTTGTTTTCGCCGTTTTTTCGCAAGGTTGAAATTTCTGAAATGACAGGAAACGTCAACGCCCAGTGCGAAAATGTTAGGCGTATTCCGTGGGAACGCATAGAGGAAGCCTTGCGTTTTGAGTTTGACTTGCCGTACCCTGACGGTAGCCGTATGGGATTGGTTGAGGAAGCAATCGCCGCATTTAAACGCCGCTATGAAATATTTGGTTGATTTGAATTACACGCTTGTTGACAACTCCCCCAAATGGGGAGAGCCGCGCATTACGCCGTTTTCAAGGCAGATTGAGCAGGAAACATATCGCCAGTGGCTTGTTGACTTTCTGAGGGACAAGTACGCAATTCTCATTACGGCGCGTCCCGACCGATATAGAGAACAAACCCTTGAAAGGATATTGGCGCAGACAGGTTGGCAACCGCAGGAAGCGTATTTCGCTGAAATTTCCGCAACGCCGCCAGAAATCAAGGAAGATTTGCTGTTGCGGTATATTTTCCCGAAACAAGGCAAAAATGGCGCAGATTTCTTTGGAATAGAAAGCAATCCCAAAACAAGGGAAATGTACAAAAAATATGGTATAAAATCGCTAAAATTTTCCGATTTCAAGAAACAAACCGTTGACAAATTTGCATAAGAGTAAGAGATTATGGGTATGACAATGATAGCAACACAGACAGAAGAAGAAATTCAACGTCAGGTGCGCGTTATAAGAGATGCCGCGAGAATCATTCGTCGTAGCCCGAGAAAAACAGATGCCTTCTTAAGGGCTATCGATCCAGACCTCGATAAGCGCAAAAAAGCGAAGAAAAGCAAATAAATGAATTCTTCCCTTATTCTTATCGGTTACCACGGTTGCGATATAACGACTGTGTATGATGTTGTCTTGGACGGCAATCTGAACCCGAGCAGAAATACATACGACTGGCTTGGCAATGGCATTTATTTTTGGGAAGACGATATTGAAAGAGCCTATGATTGGGCGAAATATGTTTCAGAAAATCCAAAGCTATTTCATAATAGAATAAAACACCCTTGCGTTATTGGAGCGGTAATTGAATTAAAAAACCACCTCGATTTAACAATTTCAAGCGCAAGACAGGTCGTAAGGGAAGCATACAATAATATTTCGGAAATCTATTCCGAAAAAGGATTCTCTTTGCCCAAGAACCGTAAAGCGGCAAAAGGCGACGAATACTTGAAGATTCGTGAACTTGATTGCCTTGTTATAAACTCCATAAACGAATTCAGAAAAGCAAAGAAAGAACCGCTTATCGACGTGATACGCGCGCCATTTTTAGAGGGAGAACCATTATATGCGGGAGCTTCCTTTATGAATGAAACGCACATACAAATATGCGTAAAAGATCCAGCTGCGATAAGGGGGTATTTTATTCCGCCGCAATATAAAGATATGTTTAAAAACGTAAAAATTCCGAATTGGGATAAAGTTTTGGGCGAATACTAATTTTGACACTCCGCCGTCTTGTATGAAGCTTCATACGGACGACAAAATTATTTCAAGGCAGAGCAACTGGGTATTCGACGAACACGTCGCCCCCGAATTCGACAAGCACGTCAGAAAGAGCGTTCCTAATTATGTACACGTTCAGGAACTGGCTGAAACGTTTTCAGACTGGTTTACATATCCCAATTCCACGGTTATAGACTTTGGAGCGTCTACAGGAGAGACTCTGCGCCGAATAAAACGCCGCCATTCAAAGGCGTTAAATCTCATCGGCTACGACAATTCTCAAGCTATGATAAATCAGGCGAAACTCAAAGGCATAGACATCACATTCGCAGACCTTGAAAAGCCTTTAGATTTCCCGAATATTTCCTACGCGGTTTCGCTTTACACATTGCAATTCCTACGTCCAGACGCTCGTAATGCCCTATTGAAGCGTATATACCACTGCTTGGAAAACTGCGGTGGAATGTTCGTAGTCGAGAAAGTACTCGGCTCTACCGCACAAATGCAGGACATCTTACAGCAGCTTTATTGGGAGATGAAGGCGAAGAACGGCTTTTCGTCAGAGCAAATCATCAACAAGGCAAAAGCCCTACGAGGCTGTATGTATCCCAAAACCGTAGCCGACAATGAAGCGGAATTCCGCGCTATCGGGTTCAATTCGGAAATAGTATTTAAAGAATCGCAATTCTGCGGTTGGCTTCTTACGAAATAAGCGGAAGTCCTGTTTATGACCCGCAACCCGCTTTCATCAATTCTAAGAGACGCTTGGACTCCCGCCGACCGCAGAGAACCGTGGCGTTGGTGCGAGGAGCATATAAAGAGCATTCCGTTCTCTCCGATGCCCGGACCTTTCAGGAGCGAAAATTCGCCTTGGATTAGAGAGGTTATGGAAGCGATTGTTGATCCGAAAATCCGCCTTGTTTCGATTATTGCCGCTGTTCAAAGCTCCAAGACGACAAGCCCAGAGCTTACGCTTTGCTACATAATCGCGAACCTGCCCGGACCCTGCTTGTGGCTCGACCAAACGGACGAGGACGCAAAGGACGAAAGCGAATCGAGACTCCAAAAGCTTTTTGAGAGCTGCGAGCCTGTAAAAAAGCTTTTCCCAAAGAACAAAAACAAGCAGCGAAACTGCACAATCCACTTTTCCAACGGAATGACGCTTTGGCTATTGGGGGCGTATAACAAGACGAATCTTCAACGGCGTTCCATACGTTGGCTGTTCGGGGACGAAACTTGGCGATGGCCCGTCGGTCATATGGCGGAAGCTGAAGCCAGAACAACCGCCTTTGGGTGGCTCGGGAAATGCGTTTTTATGTCGCAAGGCGGAGAGGAAAACGACGATACCCACCGCAAATTTGAGACTACCGATATGCGCGAATGGCACTATAAATGCCCAAAGTGCCAAAAATACGTTCCCTACAAATGGGAAAACGTAGAATGGGACGACAATTATAAGGACGAAAACGGCGAATACGACTTTGCCAAGATAAATCAAAATACCGCCTTAAAATGCGCTGAATGTGGGGAATACTTTGAAGATACAGACAGAATGAGGCGTATTCTCAACAAAGACGGAAAATTCATTCCCTTAAATCCGAATGCCGCCAAGGAGAATGTAGGCTTTCACTGGAATGCTCTTGCTTCTATGTCTTGGGGGAAACTTGCAGAACTGTATCTTAGGGCAAAAATCGCCGCCAGAAAGGGCGACAGTTCTTTGCTTCAACAGTTTTACCAGAAACGTCTCGCCCTGCCTTGGAAAGAATTTGCCGAAGACTACCGACTGGAAATTGCGTCGTCTGGATACAATCAGGGGGAATCTTGGAGCGAAGAAGGCGGTTTCAACAAGAAAGGCGAAATCATCTCACAGCCTTTCGCAGAGGGAGAATGTGTCGCGCCATTGCGGATAATGTCGGTTGACGTCCAAATGGACCATTTCTACTTGGCTGTGCGCTCATGGAGTCCGCAAGGTTCGAGTAGATTATTGTGGCACGATAGAGTATTAACGTGGGAAGACATCGAGGATATTCAAAAGAGATTTTCAATACTGCCCAATCTCGTATTCATCGACGCAGGATATAATTCCTACGAAGTTTATAAGCAATGCGGCAAGCACCGTTGGATAGCCCTAATGGGAGACAATCGGGCTAATTTTGTTCATAGGCTACCGCAAGGTAAAAGCGTTTTTAGGTTTTATTCTCCAGTCAAAAACATCTTTATATCTCGAGACGTTAAGTGCCGTATGCACTTTTGGAGCAATTTAAATGTAAAAGATACCTTAGCCCGTATCCGAAGGAATCAAAATCCTGAAAATGGAGCGACTTGGGAAGTGCCTACGGATATTTCCGAAGATTACCTAAAACAGATGGAATCCGAACACCGAATTAAGAAAGGAAATTCGTGGATATGGGAACAAATTGGCAACCGTCCAAACCACTATCTTGATTGTGAGGCGATGAATTGCGCAGGTGCACTGATGTTGAAGATAATCGGAAATGAGAATTTAAAGGTAGAATAACTTTTTTGACATTCGCCAATTTAATATGGCGAATTACAACTATAAACGCGGCTATACTGTTGAAGAACTTGAGGTACTTCTTGTACAGGTTAAAGCCGAGCGCGAAAAGTATCTTCAATCCGCTTCCGACAGCGGAAGTTCCTATTCGCGCATAGCGGCGTCGGAAATCGAGAAGAAATTTAACGGCATAATGGACGCATTGGAGCTTCTCGCGCCCGAAAAGTACCAAAAGACAAACCGCAGGATTTCCCTTAGCGGCATATTCGGAGGGGTTATACAATGAATTTCCGCCGAAAAATCGCCAATTTGTTTTATGGGATTGGGCACGCCTTTGAAGCGGCAAAAATCTCTCCGTCCCGTGGCAATCCCAACACCACAAATCCGACAGACGCAAAATACGAGCTTACTTCATACACGAGAAGCGAACTTGTCCGAAAAGCCCGCTATCTTGAGAAAAATTCTGGGCAGATTCGGGGAATTTTGCGCGACCTGAAAGTTTACGGAATTGGCAAAGGGATTTACCCGAACGCCAAAAGCGGCAACCACGCTTGGGATAAGCAAGCGGAAGACTTCTTTTTCAGGTGGGCAAGGCATTGCGACATCACTAATCGCTTTTCTTGGCGCGAATGTCAGGCGATGATACTCCGCGCCCTGATTATCGACGGAGAGGTTTTCGTGATAAAGACGTTCAATGCGTTCAATGTCCCGAAAATCCAGATAATCGAAAGCCACCGCCTTATGTCTCCCGAAACTGAAAGCAGTCCTTTCATATCGGACGGAATTGAATTTGACCGCTACGGCAGACCCAAAGCCTACTACTTTATCATTGGCGAAAACAGAGAGACAACGAGAGTTCCCGCTTCTGCGGTAATTCATATTTTCGACCCAGAGCGTGTCTCGCAAGCAAGAGCATATCCGCACATTCAGCACTCTATAAACGACGTCATCGACCGTAAGGAAATCCTCGCCTTAGAGAAAAGGAAGGTAAAGGCAATTTCCGACATCGTCCATATTCTGAAAGGCGGTCAGGGAATGAGTCTCGACGGCGATTACAGAGTGGACGTCGGCAACCGACCTGAGGGAACGTCAACGGCGGCTTTAAACCAAATTCTGGGCGGAAAGAATATCCGCATAGACCCCGACGAAAGCATAGACGTTCACGAAAGCAATATTCCCTCTCCGACATTTTCTGGATTTTTGACGGAACTCGACCGTTCGGGAAGTCTCGGCATTTTGCCTTACGAATTTCTCATAGACCCGTCGAAAATCGGCGGAGCGTCTGTAAGGCTTATCGCCTCAAAGACGCAACGCTACATTGACGATATGACACAGCTAATCGACGACCGTTTTAACGACGCCGTATGGTTCTTCGTAATCGGTTGGGCAATAGACAGCGGGATATTGCCGCTTCAGAACTGGTGGTGGTACGCCACTTGGACACACCCCAGAAAGCTGACAGTTGACGCAGGGCGCGAGGAACAGCAAAACCGAGCAAACGTTGAAATGGGCTTAAAAACGCTCGAAGAAAGCTATTCCGAATGCGGCTTGGACTTCGAGGACGAAATGCGCACAAGAGCCGACAACGCAAGGTTCATTATGCGCTTGGCGGGAATTCCCGACAGCGAGCCAATACCGCTTTATATGCTCTACAAGGTTAACGGAACTCAGGTTATCGAAAATAGGAAAATAGGAGAAAAAGGTAATGATGACGAATAACATTTTTTTAAACGGAATTTGCAGACCGTGGAATATACACGCAGGGACATTTCTTGCGTTGTCGCTAAGGGTATTGGCTGACGCAAAAGGCGCGGACTCGCTTTCTGGGTGGCGCGAGAAGTTTTCGCAGTTCGTGCCACAACGCCAGAGTATGGCAATAGACCCTAACGGGATTGCCCATATTGCCATTCACGGAACGCTTTTCAACAAGGAAGCCCCTTATTTTGTGGCGGGCTTTGGCGGCACTGATTATGAGGAAGTCCTGCAAGACATAGCGGTGGCATCAAAGGAAGCCAAAGGGATATTCCTAACGGTTGATTCTGGCGGCGGGCACGCTTGCGGGAATGACAAAGTGGCAAAAGCAATATCGCAATGCCCCAAGCCTGTGTTCGCCTATACGGACGGAATGTGCTGCTCGGCGGCATACGCGATAGCAAGCGGAGCGTCGTATATCTGCGCTTCCGCAGACGCCACTGTCGGGAGTATAGGAACTATTTTGCCGCTAATGGACGTTTCGGGATTGTGGCAAGCATTGGGCGTAAAGCCTGACTACATTACAAACAAGGAAGGCACGCTCAAAACCGCAGGATACCCGCCGAGCCAAAACGACGACGAAAGAGCCGCTTTACAGGCGGAGACTCAATCGTACTTCGAGCTGTTTAAATCACACGTTCTGGCGCACAGAAACATCGAAAAAGAGGATATGCGGGGTCAGGCTTTCGTAGGCGCAGAGGCGTTTAGACGGGGGCTTGTTGACGATATTTGCGACAAAAATTCCGCCTACGACAAATTAAGAATTTTGACACGGGGATAAAAAGTATATGGACGAAACCAATAAAGAAAAAACTCTTGCCGAAGCCATTTCGCAAATCGAAACGCTCACGGCGGACAAAACAAAGCTCGATTCCGATTTGGCAACCGCTTCTTCGCGCATTGCCGAACTCGAAACCGAACTTAACGAGACTCGGGAGAAATTGACGGCTCTTGAACAAAAACACAGAGACATCGACAGCGAAGTTTCTGCCAAAGTCGCCGAAGTTGCGGCTCAAAGCGGCGTTGCACCGATTGCGGACGTACCGAACAGCGGCGACGAAAGCATAGAAGACCTTGCTAAACGCATTGACGAAGCTCAGGGCGTTGAAAAGGCAAAACTCATCGAAGCAAATTATGACCGAATTATCTCGGCGTTGAAAGGAGTCTGCTAAGTGAATACTATACCCGCCGCATTAAGGCGTTCGCTAATCCTCAAATCGGCGATGGAGGAATTCAAGCACAAGCTCATATCCTTGGGCTTGTTCTCGACCGTTCTTCGCAACGTCCCGCTCGAGGGCAACAACGAGATTGACATTCCCTATATCCCGCTTGCGACTTCCGCGAGCAAGGATTTTGACGGAACATACAAGTTCGACAAGGGCGATATGGAGTCCCGCAAAATCACGATTGATAGGCGCAAATATCAGTCTCTGACCTACACTTCAGAGGAGAAGGCGCGTCAGCCGTATTTCGACCCCGTAACATTGGGTAGACTCAAGGGAGCGAAGCTCGCCGAAGACGTCCTGCTCGACATTTTGTCGGTCATTACGGCGGAAAACTTCGGAGACGCCATTCTGACAAGGAATGCCGCGGATTTCGACACCGACGACATCATAGACCTTGAGACGAAGATTGACGAGCTTGAATGGCCCGATTCTCCTCGAGGTATGCTTTTGAAATCGTCCTATATGGCGAATGTTAAGAAGGACATAAAGACTTCGGGAGGGCTTTCGACATTTGGATTCTCGCCTTTGGGAGAACTTCCCAATCTTATGGGATTTTCGTTCTCCAAGTTCAATCGCTTGCCCGACAATGGCGAAAAGTTGCAAGGGTTCATTGTCTATCCGTCAGCAATAATGGTAGCTCTTGCTCCGATTGCGCCGACGGCAAATGTGATGAAGCAACTGTCAACCTATACGACCTACACTGACCCGCAGACTGGGCTCACTTTTGAATATCGAGCTTGGGGCGACGCAGACACCGACGCTTCAAAGGAGATTATCGAGTGCAACTATGGGTTCGGCGTTGGCGAAAAGGCGGCACTCAAACGTATCGTATCTGAATAAGATGAACGCATTTATTACGATAGGGTACAAGAAAAACGGCAAGTCGGAGATTCTTTTGAGTCCCGACGAGCCTTACGCCAAACATAGGCAACTGTTTAAAACCCTAACGGGAGACTATACAGATGTCGAAGTTTGGTCTCGCGCTATGGGTAAAATCAAACAGCGCAAAGTCAAAACTTCAAAAGTTGCCAAAGTTTCAAAAACTTCAAAAGAATCAAAGGAGTAAGAAATGGGAGAAAACGACATTTACCGTATCAGACCTGAACATACGCACGGGGGCGGTTTGCAGATTTGCGACGACGGCAGCGACGGAACCGTACAAAAGCTCGGCTTCTTCGGAGTTGCGCCCACTGTACAGCGGGCAAATGCAAATCAGGCTAAGCTTGAAGACTCGGCGCAACTTGCGCAAGTGATTGTGCTTGTCAATGAGCTTAGAGAAGCTCTTGTCGAAAAAGGACTGATAAAGGGTTCGACTTAGGATTGGGTTGTTTCGTGTTCACTGGGAGCTTTCGGGAAACTGGAAGCTCCCTTTTTTTGAAAATAAATGATTTTATGAATAAAAAATCTTGATTTATGAAAATATTTCACGATTATATAAGTACAAAATCCTCCTGAGTAGTTGAGAGACGAAATGGAAGCGGCTCTTATCAAGAGATTGGTAAGACCGCATTTTTTTTGATTACAAATGAAAAAAACATGCGTATATGTTGACGGCTTCAATCTTTACTATGGGATTTTAGCTCATTATAGAAAGGCTTACCCAAAAGATAATAATCCTATTGGGGTAAAATGGTTGGATATAAATACGCTTGTAAAAGGTCTTCTGAATGAATCTCACGAAATAGTAAAAATAAACTATTTTACAGCAGAAATAAAATCCCCTATTGCGGATATTGATTTTCAACAAAAAATCACAAGACAAAGGCTCTACATAAGAGCATTAGAATCTAATTCCAATACAAGCGTTGTCATGGGTTGCTTTAAAGAACGTCAGCAGACTTTTAAAATGCCAGACCCACCTTTTACGAAGTACAAATATTCTACATTTTCAGAAAAAGGAACTGATGTAAATATCGCAACGTGGATGTTGCGAGATGCCTTTAAGTCTTCATATGACTCGTACGTCCTAATATCGAATGATACAGACTTAAGGGCTCCTTTACTTCTAATGAAAAATGAACTTGCGTGTAATGTAGGCATAATCTGTCCTCAAGTAAAAATGGCAGAAAGCCTGAAAGATACGTCAAGTTTTTATAGGAAATTAGATTTAGGAGATTTAAGGAAAGCTCAATTCCCCGATAATATGACAGATTCAAAAGGAGATTTCAAAAAGCCCAAGGAATGGTAAACCTTTTGACACAGCCCATAGAGATATGGGCTTTTTTAGTGAAATTAGAACCGCATTAAACGAAATCTTTGCCGAATTTTCGCAGGACGTTCAATTTAGGGGCAAGATATACAAGTGCATAATTGGCGAAAATGGACAGCAGGAAGTAGAACTCGAATCGGGCGGGTTTGTGCCTAACGAAACTTTTACCGTAAAGTTCAAAGAAGCGGATTTGGAAGATGAGGCATATCCTTTCATAGGAGAATTGCTGCAATATTCAGGACGTACTTTTCGCATACATTGGATAAGTACACGCTCTAAACGAGGACAAATAGAAGTATGGGTAAGGAGTATTGACAAGTGAGTGTAAAGTTTGAAGTCATTACCAAGAATTTCGAGGACGCACTTGTACGATACAAAGTAGCTTGCCAGAAGGATTGGCAATTTGTCGTAAAGCAGCAATCTCGCATTGTTGGAGAAAAGCTAATAAAATTTACGCCGCCAAAGACAGCTTCAATCGGAAAGCGAAATGTAGCCCGAGACATAGGCAAGGTATTTGCGGATTTAAGCGGCACAACTTGGGAAGATAAATCACTCAATAAAATGTGGAGAGCGGGCAATTTTGAGGGAGTTAAAAAGGCACTTGAAAGCCACCCGAACAAATCCGAAATGCCCATATTTAAGTATAAGCGAATATTCAAATCTCCTGTAAGAAACATTCATAAGGCGGCAATAAATAAGAGCGGGAGAGTTCCAAAGAATTGGACTACTCAATATGCTGTTGCGGGGAGAGGAGAGCTTAAAAAGTACACGAGAAAGGTACAACTTCAGGTGGGAATTGCAAAATCTGGCTGGCTTGCGGCTCTTACAAAGTTGGGAGGAAAGGCTCAGAGCTTCGTGACTCGCCACGGCACTAAGTATGGCGGATTCGTAGATGGAAATAGAGGAGATAATCCATTCTTTACTCTCATAAATCGGGTGACGACATTCCCGCAAGGAGGAACACCCATGAGAATTTTAAAGCGGGCCTTTCGGGTACAAGCAAAGGCAATGGAAAACAATATTAAGCGAATTTTGAGCAAGAGAGGGAGAAACTTTTAGTATGAGAAAAGAAATTGAGGATATACTATTTGAATACCTACTAAGCGCATTGCCAGAAGCAATGAAGCTGATGCTTGTAAAGGGACACAGCACGGAAGACAGGCACATACCGTACATTTCACTCGATGTTGGAGATGTAAAGCCGTTTTCAGATATGTTGGAATCCGACGGGATATTTGAGTCTGAAGTAAATGTGGCAATAGCGGATTCAGCCCACGATATTGACTATTGCGAAGTCTTCAAACGTGTTAGAGAAGTAATGAGTGCTTTCCGCGAATTTAAATATGCGAGCGAAAATATTATCATAAACGCTTTCTGGTACGAAGGAGAGTCTGATGCACGTGACGATAACAATATAGGGTGTGTCTTAATCTATAGGGCTATTGTACAATTCATTTAATGTAACTTTGTCCTAATTTTGTAGATACTACAGGGAGCACATTACACAAACATTCGAGGAGATCCTCGTTTTCGGGAAACATTTTACATGCTTTAGAGGAAGCCAACTCTATTATCTTATTCACGCTATTTTTCAATTTTACAATAAATTCTTTATTTGTTTTGTATTCTAGATTTGAACGAACATTATGAACATCTTCAAACGAAGAGGATTCCCATTCTGTTACATATCCTTGCTTGGAAGCTTTACAATGTACCCATTCATTTCTAATTATTATAGCAGTATTTAAGGTTCTAAATGGCTCTTTACTAAAGTTGCATTCCCCTTCAATTTTCTCAAAAATGAGTTTGAGCTTATCTTTTATAGGTTTTTTCTCATATTTACTTTCAAAATCTTCTATTAAGACAAACCCAATAGAGTTAGAAAATGATTCGATTGCCGCTATATAAACTAACAATAACGGCATATAATAATTTGACCAACCTCCTCTTTTGCATCCATCTATATTATATTCAAGATATTCAGAATCTTCAAACAAGCACTCTGCCATATGTAGAATCGAATGATATGCATAGAAATGTCCTTCGTCACATTTTGATTTCATGTTCATTATAATGATGAGTTATAGAAGATTTTAAAGCTGAATTATTTGACACGCCTATATTTTGTATGGCAAACGAAGCATACAAATTAAGGGGTACAAAGCAACCGATAGCCTTTGGGGTTGAAAAGCTCGAGGGCTACATAGTTGACGCTACGGAAGACACCGTAGAGGGACAGGAGCTTGAGGTGGAAAACGAGGACGGCAATGTTGTCGCCCACTTTTCAGGGTTTGGGATAAAGTATAACAGGACGGCGAGCGTCATTCCTTTGTCAGACGCAAGCGCACCGAGTCCGGGAGATTCTTTCAAAATTGGCGAGAAGTTTGAGTTCATCGTAAAAAGTGTTAAGAAATCTCGAGCAAGAAAAGACGTAGAAAAGTGGGATTTGTCTGGAACGTACTACCCAGAAGTTCCGATGGAACCGATTAGCTAATGGAATCCTTCTACGAGGCGTTTATAAATTGCGAACACAAGGTTTTAGGCAGGAGACTAAAGCCTTTTTGTTTGCGCCATTGCCTTTATCTTGAAGCGATAGGCTCTCCCATAATGCGCATTGTAAATGGTGAAGAAGTAGCAATATCAAGAAAAGACTTGGAACTTGCCGTAATTATTTGCTCTGCCGACAGAGATATAATAGCGGCAATGAAACGTCCGAACTTCGGCTTGAGATTCCATAGATTTAATCGCGGTTTAACGGCGTTTTTAGGGTATTTGACGGACTTTCTATCGCTTCCAGATATGTGGGATAGTTCTGGGGGAGAAAGAGCCATTAACGCGCCTTGGATACTCTCAAGGGCGACGCTACTACTTTCTAAGACAAATCTAACGCTTGGGGAGATTTGGGATATGCCGCTTGGCGAGCTTTTATGGTACTGTGCAAGTTTCGCGGAACAAGAGGGGCTTGGGCAAATACAGTCGGACGAAGAAAAGAAAATGATACTTGAAGCGGAGAGGGTAAAGAATGGCCTCAAGTGAAATATTAGCTAAAATCGGCTTAAATTCGGCTGGATTTAAAACAGGGCTTGCGCAATGCAAGCTTGCGGCTAACTCCTTCAAAAGTTCGATTGGGGGAATGTTCAAGAACTTGGGCGGTCAAGTGCTTGGAATGCTTGGGGTATCGGCTGGAATAGCGGGCTTAGGTGCGTTGGCGAAACAGACAATAGACCTTGGCGGTCACGTTGAGGATATGGCGAGAAATTTGCGCATGGGCAAAAGCGAATTTCAGACGCTTGCTTACGCCGCAAAACTTGCAGGCATGGAAGAAAGCCGCCTCGTAATGACGATGAACAACCTGAACTTGCGGACGATTGAAGCTTGCGACGGCAATAAAAGTTATCAAGAGTCCTTTAAGCGTCTTGGAATATCACTACAAGAGTTTGCAACGCTTTCCCCTGATAAAAAGATTGAAGCATTAGGGAACGCTTACAAAAAGTCGGGAGAAAGTCTCACCGCATTAAACGACATATCGACAATATTAGGGCAAAAGACTGGAGCGCAAATGCTCGAAATACTCGATAAAGTGTCCACAGAGGGAATGGGAAAGCTTACCCAAGCTTCAATAGAAGCCGGGCACGTTATGGACGAGGAAACTCTTGCCGCCCTTGCGAGGGCTGGAGATGAAATAGACAAGTGGCAAAATCGCATAATTGTAGCCTTTGGTGGATTTTTGGCAGATATGGGAAGTGCTATTGGAAGGCAAAAGTGGGGCTTGATTATCGGACAGAAACTTGCTCAAATGGGAGAATTTATAGAAACGGCGTTTCGAGACATATCCAACTATATTTTAGGCACATTTAACACCGTAGGACGGTACATAAATGGTCAATTCGGCAATTTTATTACTCCGATTAGAAACGCAATCACCGACTTTATAAGCTATCTCGGCAATGCGCTTGCAAAGATTGTCGGATATTTTGACTCAGATTGGGAGCGAGCCATAAACAAGGCTGTTAACGCCTTGGACAAGCTGAGGGAGGAATCCAATAAAGTCGCCCAGAAGGATAAGGGAAAGAGCTTTTCAGAAATATTTACCGAGGAGATGGCTACTGCCAAACTTCAGAATGATACTCGCAAGCGTTCAGATTTATGGACCTCTGGCAGTGTAGATTGGTACAAGACGCAAATAGCCGAAGCCGAAAGACTGCGCGATATTGAAAAGCAAGCCCACATAGAGGCGGAAAATGCCCGCAAAGCAAAATACGCCGCCGCTGATGCCACACCCGAAATAAAGGACGCAGGGAAAGGCTCGAAGTCAAAATCTAAATCCCAGTATAACGACAGCTCCCTTGCTAAAATCGGGGGCGGAGGTCTTACGGCAACCAGATACGATGTAGCAGAAAAGCAGCTCAATGAATCGAAAAAGCAGTCTAAGCTCTTATCGAAAATTGCTGAAAATACCGAAAAGCAAAATTCGCAAAACGAGCTTCTTATGCGTTAATTTTTGACAATGCGACTTTCTATAATGAAAGTACGCTTACAAAACGGA
>ULNQ01030021.1_pt1 | contig 14313 bp, 10 predicted proteins | sample 1951951 | NCBI WGS metagenome assembly ULNQ01 (sample SAMEA4835580, study PRJEB28245) | human gut metagenome | biome: gut microbiome; material: fecal sample | place: Denmark | collected 2008
ACTTTAAGTGCCAATAATTAAAAGCTTCAAATAGAGATGATTTACCACAACCATTACTACCAACTACTAATATTAATTTTAAATTTTTGTTTAATTCTTCTATAACAAGGTGAGTAAATCTTTTAAAATTTTTAATTTCTATTCTTTCTATTTTCATAATTATACCTATTTATTTTCTACACAAAGTATTATATTATATTTTACATAATATATCAAGAAATATTATATTTATTATATATATAATAAATTTACTTTAATAATATAAATTCAAAAATATTAAAAAATATAGTATAATAATTCAAACTTTATTTTACAAATTTTTAATGAATTTAGAATAAAATTTATTTGAAAAAACAAACGAAGGAAAAAACAATGAAACAAACATTTTTAAGATTTTTATTTTTAACTTTAATTTTATTTACGATTATTTATTGTAAAAAAGAAAACGAAACGGTTGAAGAAGAAAATATTTACAACGCTTATGTCAAAGGCAATCCGAATAATATATATCATAGCAAATATTCTAATGTCGTAAAAATTCAAGGCAGATATGTCGAAAAAACGAATAATTCTTTCTATCTTACTTTGGGCGGAAGAGAAGAAGGCAAATATGACGAAAACTATAATATATTTGAAGCTATCAGATTTGGAAGCCTTCAAAGAGTGGCGGAAATAATAGAAGCGGATAACTCGCAAATCGAAGCCGAATTCGATAATGACGGAGAAGAAGAATATAACAAATTTACGAATAATGATTACAATATAGACGGCGTAAATCCTCTATCGCTCGCCGTATTCTATAGAGATATGGGAATAATTCAATATTTGCTTGATAATATTAACGATGAATCGGTTTTATTGCATAGAGACGAAGACGGATGGAACGCTTTCGCTTATGCATGCGCGGTTGGAACTTTAGATATAATAAAAGCGCTTATTCAAAAATATCCCGATTTCGTTAATTGGGAAAATTCTTACGGAGCGAACGGGCTTCACATGGCGGCTTTAAATGGAAATATTTCAGTTTTAGATTATTTGGTTAATGATTTAAAAATAGATATAAATTCTACGAATGACGAAGGAGAAGGAGTTTTATATTTCGCTAAAAATGAGGAAACCGAAGAAGCTCTTATAAAATTGGGCGCTGAAAGAAAATATTACGATTATGACGAGGATGAAGAAGATTATTAAAAATAAATATGAATAAATTTACTAAAACAAAAGAAAGATTAAAAGAATTAATTGAAAATCAATATTTAATAATTGACGGCGATAAAAATTAACTAACCAAATGACAAGCGCAATAATGCCCTTTTGAAATTTCTTTAATTTCAGGCTCTTCGTCTTTGCATTTTTCTATTCTTTCTTTGCATCTTTCGTAAAATAAACATCCTGTAGGCGGATTTAATAAATCGGGAGGAACTCCTTCTATAAAGTCCAATTTTCCGACAGATTTATTTAATCTTGGAGTAGCGGCAAGCAGTCTTTTAGTATAAGGATGCAAAGGTTTTTGATATATATCTTTATTGTCCGCTAATTCCATAATTTTTCCGCCATACATTACGCAAACTCTATCCGCAATTTCCGCCTCCAAAGACAAATCATGAGTTATAAATATAAAAGATAAATCAAATTCTTTTTTTAATTTTTTTAATAAATTTATTATTTGAGCTTGAACGATTACATCTAAAGCCGTAGTAGGTTCGTCCAAAATCACAAGTTTAGGCTTAAGAAATAACGCAGCGGCAATAACCGCTCTCTGTTTCATGCCGCCTGAAAGTTCATGAGGATATCTATTTGCAATATTTGAATGAAGTCCGACATAACCTAAATATTCTTCAATTAATTTTAACGCTTCCGTTTTATCCATTTCGATATGTCTGTTTAAAGTTTCAAGCATCTGTTTTCCGATTGTATAAACGGGAGTTAGAGAATTCATAGCGCCTTGAAAAACCATAGATATTTTTACCCATCTTATATTTTTTCTTATATATTCTTCTTTTAAGTCGATAATATTTTCGCCGTCAATTATAATTTTTCCGTTTTCGTATTTTCCAGGAATTGAAGGCATGCCGAGTAAAGAAGTTCCGAGACTAGTTTTACCGCATCCCGATTCTCCGACTATTCCTAAAGTTTCGCTTGTCTTTATATTAAAACTTATATCGTTTATAGCCTTAACTTCTCCGCTTGAAGTATGATAATACATTTTTAAATTTTCTACTTTTAATAAATCGCTCATATTTTTTATTATTCTATTTTTTAATTATTATGTTGATTATATAAATTAATAATTATAAATGCAAGATAATATTTCTTTCATTTTCGACATTGCGATAAATCTATGGCTTATAGAATTTTTTTTATCTAAAGGCATTTCGGCAAAAGTTATATCAAATCCGTTTGGCATAAATATTGGGTCGTATCCAAAACCTTCAAATCCTCTTGGGCTTTCAATTATTTTTCCTTCAACTTTTCCTTCCGCTACTATATAATATTTTTCGTTTAATACGCATACGGCGGAAGTTATAAAATAAGCGCTTCTGTCTTTTTTATCTTTAAGTTCGTCTAAAATAATTTGCATTTTTTCTTTATAGCTTAAATTTTCTCCTCCATATCTTGCCGAATATATTCCTGGATTTCCTTTAAGCGAATTAATACAAAGTCCCGAATCGTCCGCTAAAGAAGGAATTTTTGTAAAGTTATAAACAGCTTTTGCCTTTATCAAAGAATTCTGTATAAAAGTTTTTCCGTCTTCAAGTATTTCGGGAATTTCTTTAGGCATAGCCGATATTTTTGTTTCTTTAAAAATCGCTTCAATTTCAATTAATTTATGTTTATTTGCCGTAGCTATAATTAATTTATCAATCATTAAAATCTCCACTAAATAATAATATAACATATATTTTATAAAGATATATATTTCTTCTTTAATAATTCTTACTTTTTTGTAGTCAAAAAATAATTTATTTAATTAACTATATATTGTTTTCATGTTCCCATATCAATTACGGCATCGTTTAGCATATCGGAATCGGGATACGAAGGAAAATCGTTTGGCGAAGAAGGAACTGTATTATTTCTTGGATTTGTTCTCGCTTCATATTTTTCAAGTATTCTTGCCGCAACGGATGCGTCCATCAAACTTAAAAGATAAGAAGTCGTGCTGTTTCGTCCTTCCGTAGCGGCTATGGAATCCATTTCCAAAAGAACATCTATAACCAAATCGTCCGAACCGTTTTGAGCCAACTGATTAAGAAGAGCTACAGAATTTTGAGGAGGCATACTATTAATTTTATTTGCCAAATCTGTAAGAACAAGTTGATATTGCGAAGATTCGTCCATAGTAGCCTGATAATTAGACCAAGCGCTTAATAAATTTTGTCTGTCTTGTTCTATTAATTCGGACTGTGAGTTTAATTCAATCGCCCTGCTTGCAATTAAAGATTCTTGAGCTTCAATATCTTTTTCTCTCAAATTAAAAGATTCTCGCATTTTTGCTAAATCGTCTCTTGCCAAAAGCGACATATCTTCCACTCTCGGTTTGCTTATAAATCTCGATAAAAGCGGAACATTTGGCGCTATTCTCGTTCGCATTAAAGTATAATAATTTACAACTCCAAATACATCAAACATATAAAGCAAAGCTATGAAAGCTATTAAATTAACTATAATCAAAATTCCTATCTTCAATTTCATAATTTATTATCACCGCCAATATAAATATAATACATGTAAAATAATAATATGTCAACTAATATATTATCGAAATAAAAAAATATTTTGTTATAATTTTTTAATCGGTTCTTCTTAATAATATCATGCTTATATCGTCAGAGAGAGAATTATTTGAAAAGTATTTTATTTCACGAATTATATTATCTTTTATTACATTAATATTTTTATGCATATTTTTTAAAAATATAGATTTTAATTTTTCATCTCCAAGCATTTTATTATTGTCGTCAAATATCTCGTAAGCGCCATCCGTAAATAAAAATAAAGTGTCATTATGAGCAAGTTTTATGCTTGTTTCCGTATATTTGCTTTCTTCAGTCATTCCAATTAAAGGACCGTCAATATCTAAAAAATCAATCTTATTAAAAAAATTAGAATAATATAAAGGTTTTGGCGAACCTCCCGAAGAAAATAAAAAATATCCCGTTTCATTATTATAAACGGCGTAAAATACCGAAGCGAATAAACTTTTATCAAAACCTTCGTCTATAAAAAAATTATTTAATTCTTTCAAAAAAACTGATGGAGAAGTATTTTTTGAATCGATAATCGCATGAGAATCAAAAAAAGATTTTATTAAAATTGTAAGCATACTCGCAGCCACGCCATGTCCTGAAACATCGGCAAGCAAAATTGCATAACAACCGTCATTTATCTGCTTTATTCCGCTATAATCTCCCGATACTTCGTTTGGAGCATAATGATAAATCGCTATATCGTTTTTTGGTATTGAAACATTTCCATAAGAGAGAATGCTTTTTTGCAATTTTGAAGCGTATTCAATGTCTTTTTTTAATATATCCATATACATTATATTTGATTCAACGGCTTTTTTTAATCTTATGTAGGATTTCATTTTTAATAAAAAAATATCTATATCGATTGATTTTTGAAAAAATCCATCAGCTCCACATTCAAAAGATTTTATGCATTCCGCTTTATTGTCGTTTGCCGTCATAAAAAGTATAACCGTATTATTTATAAGATTATCCGCGCTTATTCTTTCCGCTAATCTGAAAGCTCCGCCAAAAGGAAGCATATAATCTACAATAATGCAATCGGGAATTTTTTCATAAGTTAAATTAATGGCTTCTTCATAAGATACGGCAATATAACATAAATATCCGTCTTTTTTTAAGGCGTTTTGTATAAATTTAGCGTAATCTATATTTGAATCGACTATTAAAATTTTTTCTGTTAAAATATTATTTCTCATAATTTGAAACTTTATTATAATATATTTTTAAATTGTAAATTATTAATGAACATATCTTCTTGCCTCGACATTAAATATAAGCCCTATCGACATTGAAAAAGTTAAAATTGAAGAGCCTCCGCTACTTACGAAAGGCAAAGTTAATCCTGTAATCGGCATTATTCCCACAACCATTCCTATATTAATTATAACATGGCATAAAAACATAGCTATTATTCCCGCGACTATTAAAGCTCCGAGTCTGTCTTTTGCAAAATAAGCGACTGTTATTCCTCTTATAAAAATTATCGCATAAGCTATAACGACTAAAGCGCTTCCTATAAATCCCCATTCTTCGCATATATTTGAAAAAATAAAATCGTTTACCTGTTGAGGAATAAAATTTAATTGAGATTGACTTCCGTTTAAAAATCCTTCTCCAAATAATCCTCCGCTTCCAACGGCTATTAAAGACTGAATTATATTATAACCCGAACTTAATCTTGTTAATTGAGGATTCATAAATACTAAAAGCCTTTCTTTCTGATATTTTTTTAATCCTATATCGAATACTAAAGCGGCGCACAAGCTTAAAAATAAAACGAAAAACATAAAAGATAATAATTCTATATATTTATTGCTCATATAAAAGTTAATCGTTAAAAGTAAAACCGCTATAAATAATAATATTCCTGCAAGATAACCTATATAAATTCTTTGAGATAAAAAATTAAAAAGAACATTATTTATATCGTCCGACATTCTTTTATATTCTAAAAACATTGGAATTGAAAGCCCTATTATTCCTATGCTCATTAAAGCGACAATATATCTAATAGGAACTCCGCCGACAAAAAGCATAACGAAAACTATAAAACAATAAACCAAAACAGTTCCCAAATCGGGCTGCATTAAAACTAGAGTGATTGGAATAACTATAAATAAACCCACAAGAGCAAAATATTTTTCTTCTTTTATTTTATCTCCTATTTTGTCTAAATATCCCGCTAAAAATATTATCATAATTAATTTTCCAAACTCCGAAGGTTGCATTCCAAAAAGCCAACTGCTGCTTCCGTTAATCGTAGTTCCAATGTTAGGAATTAAAACTAAAATTAAAAGCGCAATCATTGGAATATATAAAGACATTCTATGCTCGGCTAATTTTGTATAATTTATAAACATAGTTATGCACATAATAACCAAGCCCGTAAAAGAAAAGAATAAATATTTCAAAAAAAGCCAACTCATTCTACTAGCTTCAGCCGAATAAGTGGAAGAATAAACGGCGACTCCTCCCGCTATCATTAAAAATATTATTGAAAGTAATATTCTAAAGTCGAATATAAATAATCTTTTTATCTCTCTTTTTTCATTCATATTTTATCCTATTATCTTCTTCTCTTTTAGATTTTTTGCCGTCTTTTTCTTCTTCTTCATTTTTTTCGCTTTCGCTATTTTCTAAAGCTTCCAATTCTCTTTGAAGTCTAAATTGTTCGTATATGAGTTGCATTCTATTATATATTGAATTTCTAACATTAATGGCATTCTCTCCCGAAAGTATAGAACGAAGCATTGCCGTAGCGATTGGTCCCGCCGTGCTTCCGCCTCCGCCTCCGCTATGTTCAAGCATAACCGTAACCGCTACCATATCGTCCGTTGGTCTTTGATTATAAGGTCCGAAAATAGTAATCCAAGTATGGTCCTTACCTTGTGCGGTTTGAGCGGTTGAAGTTTTTGCAGCCAATTTAACATAAGGCGACCAAGCTCCATTTCTTGCAGTTCCGCCGTCTACAGCCATTCTCATTCCTTCTTTAACTATGGTAAATACATTTTGAGGAATATCTAATTTTTTAATTACAACTTTATCGTTATTGTATATAACTTCGTCAGTTTGCGAACTTCTTATTTCTTTAACGACATGCGGGCGATACATAACGCCATCGTTTATAATTGCCGATGTAGCCATATGAACGGCTATAGGAGTTGCGGACATATAACCTTGCCCAATAGCATATTGCAAAGTATCGCCATCCCACCAATATTCGCCTATTTTCCTTCTCTTCCAATCTGCACTCGGAACTACTCCTATTTTTTCGCCTGGCAAATCTATTCCCGTTGTAGAATTGAAGCCGAATATTTCAGCGTATTTTTTTATAAAATTAGGTCCAAGTTCATAAGCTAAATTATAAAAATAGGTATTGCATGAATATTGAATCGCTCTATACATATTTACATAACCATGCTGTCCAGTGCATCTATAAAATCTATTTTCAAGAGGCATTCCTCCACCGCAAAATCTTGTAGTGTTTGCAGTAATTCTTCCTTCCGCAAGCGAACCTGAAGACAATATTAATTTAAAAGTCGAGCCTGGAGGATATCTTCCTCTTATAGCTTTATTCCAAAAAGGATTTGCTGGATTATTTATAAGTTCTACATATTTTTCTCTGTCGATTTTTCCTATAAATATATTTGGGTCATACCAAGGTGCGCTTACCATTGCAAGAATCTCTCCCGTTGTAGGACGCGATACTATTATAGTTCCAACTTGTCCATATAATAAATCTTCAGCATCTTTTTGAATTTTTGAATCAATGCTTAAAATAAGTTTTTTTCCAGGAATCGGTCTTCCAACTGCTGGACTTATAGTTTCTTTAACTCTATTTCTTGAGTCAACTATCCATTGAACATATCCGTCAATTCCGCGAAGTTCTCTATCGTAAAATTGCTCGACTCCTTCTTTTCCAATCATGCTATTTCTTCTATAACTTTCGGCTCTCTTATCTTCAAATTCTTCTTGAGAGATATTTCCTATATAACCCAAAATATGAGTCATAGTCTCGCCAAGCGGATAATTTCTAACCGATTTGCTTCCGTAATAAACGCCTGGATATTCTTCGGAGCGTTCGGCTAAATAACTAATCTGCTCCATAGTAATATTGTTAGCTATTTCTATTGATTCGTAACTGTTTTTAGGAACTTTGTCTAAAATAGATTTTATCTGTCCTAAATCTATATTAAATATTTTTGAAACTCTATATAAAAGCTCTTCTCTTTCAAAATAATTTTTAGGCAAATAAACGGGAATCATATACATAACATAAACTTTTACATTTTCCGCAACCATAACGCCGTTTCTGTCGTATATTTCGCCTCTGTGAGCTTCAATCGGTATTATTTGTTCTTTATTGTTTCTTGATAAACCGCTATAATATTTATTCTTTATTATTTGCAAATAAAATAATCTTATTAAAAGCAAAGCGGATATAAAAACGCATACAAAAAGAATAACTAAAAGTTTTCTTCTATATCTAAAATCTTCGCCCACAAATTTTTTATCTTTATTAAAATCTATTTCAAACAAATTCATTGATTTTATCCTTTTATTAAAGAATTTATTTTTAAGAATAATTTAAAATTATATTACAAAAAATACTTTTATCAATACTATAAATAACGGTATTATATAAATTAAATTAAAATTTTTTTATTAGAATTTAAAATTAAAATTTTCTTTTCAAAATTATCGCTTTATGCGGACATAATTCCTGACAGCAATAGCAAGTTATACATTTATCATAATAATATTCGGGCGGATAATTTTTACCTTTTTTATTAAAATTAAGCGCAAGCGGAGTGACAGGGCAAACTTTAACGCAAACGCCGCATTTTACGCATTTGCTATATTCTATTACGGGTTTTGGTATCATTATGGCGAATAATCTTTTTATTATTGGAAATGCGCTTAACTTCATTAAACTTCTTCCAATACCGATTCTTTTATGCGGTTTTTTGAAATCATTAACTTTAACGCTTTCAATATTATCTCCGACTATTTCAATATTTTCTTTATTTGAAAATCCGAGTTTAAATCCCATTTTTATTGTTGGAATCAAATTATAATCAAAAGAGATTATTTGAGAGGCGACATAATCTAAAGCGATAGCATCCGAAGATAATAATAAAACATTTAATTTTTTTGGGTTTCCGCTTCTTGGACCGTTTCCTTCCATAGCCATAATTCCATCCATTATATATAATTTCGGACTTACTAATTTATTCAAATCTAAAAGCATTGTAGAAAAATCGTCAAAATCGGGAAGCTTCAAATGATACTCCGCTTTTCTAAATCCCGGGATGCAACCAAATTGATTTTTTACCGCTCCCGTCATAATCGTAAGAGCATGCGATTTTAATTTTGGCAAACTTATTATTGTATCGGCTTCTAAAATCGGTTTTGCAATAGTAAAACTTTTTTCTTTTATTCCTTCGTTAAAACTTACGCCGATAGGTTCGTCAAAATCTGCATATTCAATATTTAGTTTTTCGGCAACTTCGCTTATTCCCGATTTTTGAGCTACGAAAATTCCTTTTCCAATTCCAGGAGAATCGCCATAAGAAATTTTTTTAATATTTTTCTTTTCTTTTATTTCTTGCAAAATTGAAATTATAGCTTCAAAAACTATGGGATGAGTTGTGACAGATTTTTCTGCAGATTCTGAAGCGAGTAAATTTGGTTTTAATAAAATTTTATCGCCTTCTTTAATAAATAAATCTATTCCTCCAAGCAAATCGATTCCTCTATTTATAGCCGATTTTACTTCGCTTAATTCGTAATTATCGCATTTTATTAAAGCTACTTTTATTTTATCCATAAAATTACCTCTAAACAATATCGTTTTTATAAAATTTAAATCTATTTTCTTTATAACGAATCGAAATATCTTTTGAAAATATTGAAAATCTTAAATAATTATATCTATATTTTACTTTTGAATAATATTCTTTAATTGATACGGATTCTATTAAATCTATAAATTCTTTAGAAAAATATTTATAATCTTCTTTATCAATATTTTTTATAACTTTATTTAAAGTATTTTTTATAATTTCAAAAATTTTTCTTTCGTCTTCAATATTAAAATTTTTCGTTCTAAATGCAAGAAAAACTTCCTGCTCGATATATTTTGCAAACGACAAAGATTTATTTTCCCAAAAATTATATTCGCTATAAAATTCTTCCAAAATTTCAAACCATTTTTTTATAGCTTTTAGCAATATTTTAGGCTCTTTAACCGCTCTTTGAGAATCTTGTCCCGCTCTTTTAACATAATGATAATTTGCTTTATACTCAAAACTAACGGTTTTAACGAACATTAAAAGTTTATGAGAAAAAATTCCATCCTCGCCTGGTTGCACATTTAAAGGATATCTTAAAGTTTTATTTTCTTGTAAAATTTTTCTTTTTATAAACATTGAACAAGTAGGAAGCGCCGAATGAAAACTATGATTTTTATTTATTCTTTTGTCTAAATTCCAAAAACTGCTTAAAACTACCAAATCGCTGTCGTTTTTTTTAGCGTTATTATAAAATTTTTCAAAAAAATCTTCGCCTATATAATCGTCTCCGTCTACGCAAAATAAATATTCTCCGTGCGCTTTTTCAATTCCATCGTTTCTTGCCGCTGACACGCCCGCATTTTTTTTATCGATTATAATTATTCTTTCGTCTCTTTCTTTATATTCTTTTAATATTTGCAACGAATTGTCAGTTGAGCCATCATTTATACAAATTATTTCTAAATTTTTATAAGTTTGATTAATTACGCTTTCCAAACAATTTTTTAAATATTTTGAGACATTGTAAATTGGTATAATAACTGTTATCATTTTTTTATTATACTAAAATATTGAAAGTTTGTCAAAATAAATTTTATTTAAGAAAATCTATCTCAATACAAAACTTCTCGTCTCTATACTTGGGCTTTCATCCGCTATAAAAGATTCAAATACTATAATATATTCTCCCGCAGACAAATTGCTTAAATCTTTTTTAGGAATCGTGAGTTTAAAAACCTCGCCTTTCAAATTAGCGTTATATTCGATTTCGCCGCCTTTTTGTAATTGAAGCAAAACTTTAACTTTAGTATTTGCATCGGGAAGTTCTAAATTATTGTTTGGATAATCATAAGAAGAAACATATATATTAATATTCATATCTTCGTTTTTATTTACTATAGAAGGATATTCTATATCTTCAATTCTGCTCATTTTTGTAGAAAGTTTTTCAATCCAATATTTTGCCGATTCAGAATAATCCTTAAAAGCCGAAAGTTCTATATAATTTGCTTTAGAATCTATTTTCGATATAAAAAACGGTCCGTTAGAAATATAAGCATGTCCGTAATTGTCGATAAAATCAATAGCCGCTTGATATCTCTTTACCGCTTCCTCTTCGTTTATCCATTGTTCTATTCCAACGGGAATATATTTTGAATCTCTCATTTCAATTAATTTTTCTTTTATATCCGAAACACAAGTTGGATTTTTTACATCAATCGCCGTAAAAGATTGGTCTTGAGAGATTGTATAAACATTTCCAGATTTTGAGCCTTCTAAAACTAATTTCATTATCGCTTCGTTTATTTCAAAAGGAACTACCGTATTTCTGTTCGGATTTCCTATTTTCGGACTAACCGCAACAGTCGCAATTTGTCTGTTAATATCCATAGGAAAATAATAATTTCCGTAAAGAGTAAAACTTCCGTCTTCGTTTAGCACGCTTCCAACTGCTCCGTCCATAGCAGGCGCATATCTTCCTGCCAAAGCCGAATCGTAATATTTATCGTTGTCGTTAGTTTTTGTCACAACATTTGCTATAAATACGCTTCCATACATTAAATCTACTAAAGAAGATTCTATTCCATGATGCCATTTAAAATATTTTGGTTTAAAATTGCATTTTATATAAGCTTTCAAATTATCGGATTTTTTATATTCTATATTTCCGTCTTTGCTTACAATCGTTAAACCTTCTTCCCATTTTTGAGTATATGGATTAAACATCATAGCATTTTTAGGAACTTCAATAGTGCCTACGGGTATTCCGTTATTTCCCGCAACGACTCCAATCTCTAAAGTATTTGTATCGGCTTCTCCGAGTCTAAATATATCTTTAGCCGTTGAAGGCGATTCAAAAGTAGCTCCAGAATCGCTGCAAGGACTTATTATTATTCCAGAATACGCGTCCGAAAATCCGCCAACGCCTACAGGGTCCCAAGGACTCATAAATAAAGAGCCTTGAGCAGAATGTTGCAATACTCTTAAAATTTTCTCTCCTCTTCTATTTGGTTTTACATCGGCGCTTCTTATCGACCAGTCGTTTATTCCGTCTCCGACTCCGTAAAGCATTCTTCCGTTAAATCTTTCTTTATTTGCCACAAAAAATTGAGTTTGAGAGTTTAAATATATTCTAACCGCTTCTTGTAATCCAATTTCTTGCAATCGCATATTTCCATCCCAATATTCCTCTGAAGTTAAAAACCATCCATTTGAATTTTTATCGCTTATTTTTGACGCTTCTTTATTATCGTAATTCCAAAATTCAGCGACATTTCCGCCTGGCATATAATTTCCTTCTCTAACATACATTTGTCTTAAAGTGACATCCCACCAAGCTCTCGTTGCTCCCGCTCCCCAAGCTTCTGTTAATATATTCCATTCATAATCTTTAGGGTCGGTTAAATATACCACTTGAGTAGATTTGTTTCTATCGTATAAAAGTTTTTCCACTTTAATTCCCGTCTTTTCTATTAAATCTGCAATCGAATTTCCCGCTGGCAATCTTCCGCTCGGGTCGTCAACTCTTATAACAAATTTTATGCTCACTACTTCGTTATTATACTTCCACCAACCGTTTTCTTTTTTTAATTTTCCTCTATTTTCGGGCAAGTTAGCCGCATTTTCCATAGCTTTATTAATATCTTTAATCGCTTTATCTTCGTTTCCGTTTTCAGTCATTCCCATTCTTAAAGGAATTAAATTATATCTATAAGTTCCAGGTTGTCCTGGAGTCGCTTGAGTAAAGGAAGGCATTCCCGCACCTTTCAAAATTTCATCAATAAGTTTTTTTCGATTTATTAAAAAATTCATCGCAAATCTTACTTCTCTTATGGCGAGAGGATTAAAATAAGTTTTTCCGTCTTTAGTTATAGTATAAGGAGCTTTATTAGGAACGGGGTTAAATAATAAACTCCAAGTGCCTGAAGGAACTTCGTAAGTATCGAGTTTATCTAAATCTTTTTTCTCTAACGATAAATAAACTCCTCCGTCTATTCCGCTTGCCATTAAATCGGCTTTGCCTTCTGCAACATCTTTAATTGCTATAGTCATATCCGTTCTTATATTAAATATTATTTTATCTATCAAAGCTCCGCCTCTATCCGTTTGAGAAATATTATTTTTATCTTTTGAACAAGTTAAAAATAATATTGCAATTATAAATAAAAGTAATAATTTAAAATAATTTAAAAATTTGAATTTCATAATACGCCCTCTTTAGTATAATATTGAATTATTATATATAATAACCTTATATTAAATAAATTTCAATCTATCTTTAATATAATAATAAAAAATACCCAAGCTTTAAATCTCTATAAGTTAAAACTTGGGCAAAATTTATGGTAAAAATTATTAATTAAAAATTAATATCGTATCCGTAATAAGCTGCTTCCAAAACTTTTTTCATGTTTTCAAAATCGGTTTGTCTCGGATTACTTCCAGTGCATGGGTCGGCTACCGCATTTTTAGAAATATCATCGCATTTTGCTTTGAAATGTTCTTCCGTTACCCCGTTTTCTTTATACGTTTGTTTGATTCCTAAAGAAGAATTTAATTCTTTAACTTTATTAACCAAAGAAGCGGTTAGCTCTTCGTCTGTATTTCCAGAAAGTTTTAACATTCTCGCAATATCGGCAAATCTGTCCGCGCATACTTTTGAATTATATTGAATAACGAAAGGAAGAAGTATAGCATTGCATCTTCCATGCGTTATATGAAATTCAGCTCCAGTTTTATGAGCCAAACTATGAACTATGCCAAGTAACGCATTTGAAAATGACATTCCCGCAAGACATTGAGCGACATGCATTTTTCCTCTGCCTTCTTTATCTCCTTTAACCGCTTTCTCTACATTATGAACTATCATGTCAATAGCTTTCATAGCTAAAGCGTCCGTAATATCGGTTCGTAATCCCGCTACATAAGCCTCTATAGAATGAGTGAGAGCATCCATTCCCGTATCGGCGGCTATAACTTCAGGCATAGTCATTGGAATATTTGTATCCAAAATTGCAATATCTGGAGTGATTTCAAAATCAGCCAAAGGATATTTAATATTTGTAGAATAATCCGTTATAACCGAAAAAGCCGTAACTTCGCTTGCCGTTCCACTTGTGGAAGGTATTGCAGCAAAAATCGCTTTTTTTCTTAATTTAGGCATAGTGAAAGGATTTTTTATATCGTCAAATTTCTTTTCAGGATATTCGTAAAAAACCCACATAGCTTTTGCCGCATCCAAAGCCGAACCGCCTCCCAAAGCT
>ULNQ01003558.1_pt1 | contig 14300 bp, 13 predicted proteins | sample 1951951 | NCBI WGS metagenome assembly ULNQ01 (sample SAMEA4835580, study PRJEB28245) | human gut metagenome | biome: gut microbiome; material: fecal sample | place: Denmark | collected 2008
TTTTTCACCGTCGCCGCTACCGCCGTGCTTTGTTGATTTTGTTGTTCAGCCTGCTTTTTTGCCAAATCGTTGGTGTCCTCGCTTCCACGGAAAACGACAAATTTGTCATACAAAAATTCCGTTACGAAGTTTATTACCATTGTTACTGCAAGCACAATGTATTCGTTTACGTAAAGCGTTTCCACGAAGTAATCCGTCCACCACGTGGAAAGAGGCGTGAACACGAGGTAGTAGCCTGCAACTTTCAGCATGGCAACAGGCACGTTGTTTGCCGATTTGAAGGTAAACTTGCGGTTGAAGGTGAAATTCCACACCACCGACGCCACCAACGCTACAAGATAGGCAAGCCATGCCAATCCTTTTTCGCCAAAGCCGAACACTTCCAACAGCAACGTGTCCACCAAAATTTGTATTATTCCTGCGGATACGGAAAACAGAGTAAATTTCAACGCCCGAAACCATTCTTTCTTATTCATTTGTTTCTCCGAGTTGCCCTCACGGGGCTTTTGCCTCAGTTTACACCAAAGAAAAGGCTTTGTCAAACATTTAACAAATGTTTAATGTTGCCGCAGTTGTAGTGTGTTTACGGCGTTTTTGATTGTTTTTTATCTTTTGCCTGATAGTTGGTTTTTTGTGCGAGTTTTTTGCAGACAAATTTTTGTTTTTGAATTTTGTCTAAGCCTGCTTCTTTCAAAATCGGTAGTTGCAAAAAAAACAAACCTGAAAGCAAAAGCACGTTGTTGTTGAACATTTTTCAAACAAATGCATTATGTTTTTCGATAGGTTTTATTTTATCTTTTGTAAACTAAAAGGTCGTTTTTTGACCATTTGTCGATACCTGCTTTTGCTTTTCCACTCGTTTATTGAAAAAGAATAATCTGCACGGAAAAGGGCATTGGTGTTGAACCTTATTAAAGCAAACTCTTTCGGTTTTGCTAATACTCATAAGCATTATTTTATCTTTTGAAAACAGACAGACCTTTTTTTTGCCGCAAAATTTCTTCCCTTTTTACGCATAAAACGGTGCCACTTTCTGAAACTTTTTGCAAATAATCTCACCTTTTCAACAATTTTCCGTTGTGTTTTGCAGATAATTTTCTGTTAAGCAAAAACGTTCTTTTCAACCGTTGCCACTGAAAACCTTTTCGTTCAAACATGTTTCAGCAGAAACATTCAACATTTGTTTTGTAAAAAATACCCCGCACTGTGTTTCGGTGCGGGGTTATTTTCTGTTTTTTCAATTTTTACTATTTCAGCAATTTGTCCAGATCTTCCACTTTCATGCCCCAACAACGGTGGCGTTTTACCAACTTTCTGTCGTAGTTTTTCCAGAGGTTCTGAACGTTGAGGTTGTCTTCCAACTCGGGACCCGTTTCAAGGTACTCCACCCCCAACTTGATGCATCCACGCAAAATTTCATCCATTACTATGGAAACGGCACCCAACTTTTTGTGTTCGGCAGTTACTCCCACCGACATCATGTCGGCAACCTTGGGATGCGTCATTGTCTGAATGTAGGGAATTATTCCGCAGGGGAAAATGCGTCCACGCCCTTTTTGCAGTACTTTGAGCATGGAAGGCATACAAAATCCGTAACACACCACTTTGCCGTCCTTCATTACGGCGCAGGCAAGTTCCGGCACAAATACCTGCAACAGCGTTTCCATTTCACGCTGCTTTTGCTTTTCGTTTAACGGGCTTGTTCCGTACAAATCGGCAAACGCTTCGTCCAGCACTGTCAGACACTGCATCATGATTTCTTTCAGACGCTTTTGTCCACGTTCCTTCGCCATTTGTTTGACGTCGGCTATTTCGTAGCCGTTGCGTTTTGCAACATGCGTTGCAATTCGTGTAAGCCTTTCGTCGTACTGTTGCGGCACTTTGATGACGTAGCAGTTCCAATCCACCACCTTGTAGGCGTGAAGTTTTTCCATGTGCGTTACGTAGTAGGGGTGATTGTAAATTTCGATGTAGGTACTGTCCTTGTCGAAACCTTCTATCAACATACCCTCTTCGTTGAGATCGGAAAAACTCATGGGACCGATTATTTCTTCCATCCCTATTTCTTTTGCCCACTCCACCAACTTGGAAAACAGCGCCTTGGTTACTTCAAAGTCGTCCACCACGTCGAAACGGGTGAAACGCAACTGCTTGACGTTGTTTTTTTGGTTGACGCCCTTGTGCCAGATGCCGGCAATTCTGCCCACAATTTTGTTGTTGCGGTACGCCAGAAACATTTTGCACTCGCAAAAACGGAAGGCGTCGTTTATTTGCGGGTCAAACTCCGCAAACTCGTCCATGTACAAATTGGGTGAAGCGTGCGGATTGTCGCTGTACAGGTCAATCAGAAATTTGAAAAATTTGTGCTTGTCCTTTTTGGAAGAGATTTCCTTAACGATGATGTTACTCATTTTCCTCTTTCTCCAACGGAATGGGGCGTTTGTCGGCAATGAAAATAACGCCTATGGTACCGGGGCCGCAGTGTGCTCCGATGACGGGACCTACCGTCTGACGCACGACTTTGGCATCCGGTCTTTTTTCCTTTATCATATCGGCAACCATGTCGCCCTCTTTGGGAACGTCGGCATCCACAACGTACACGTTGTACGCCGTGCCCGTGAGATCTTTTATTACCTTGTCGGCAATTACTTTCAACGCCTGCTTTTTGCCGGAAACCTTTTGCAATACAGTGAGGCTGCCCTTCTTGTCGAAGGTGAGAATGGGTTTCAGTTGCAACATGGTGCCTGCAAATGCGGCAAAACCGGAAAGACGTCCGCCACGTTTCAGATGCATGAGGTCATCCACTACAAAGTACACCGCCACCCTGTCGGTGAAGTCTTTCAGCGCATCAACAATCTCCTCGTCTGTTGCGCCTCTGTTTTTAAGTTCGGCGGCGTATTCCATTTGAATTCCCGCACCCAAAGAAATTCCTTTGGTGTCAAAAACGGTGCATTTTCTTTCGGGATACTTTTCCTTCAACTGCTTTAATGCCGTTTCAAGGTGTCCGAAGGTGCCGCTCATTGCGTGGGAAAAACTGACGTACAGCACGTCTTCGCCCTTTTGGAAGTAGGGTTCCAATATTTCTACGTATTCCTGCGGGTTGAGCGCCATCGTAGTAGGTATCACACCGCTTCTCACTGCGTCGTAAAACTTGCGGAAATCGGTGTTTTTGCCCAGGTCGTAGTAGTAGGTTTCATCGTTGTAGGCATAGGGCATTTTGATGTAGTCTACGCCAAGTTGTTCCTGACGTGTGTACCACAATTCGCCGTCTGCGTCAATTAAAAGTACGCTCATACTATTCTCCTTTTGTTTTGTGTTGTTAGTTATTTTACCATATTTTGTGCCATCGTTCAAGATTTTTGCAACATTTTTTGTCTTACCGCTTTTTTATGCACCGTTTTGCTTTTCTTTTACCTTTCGGTTTTGTTGTTTTCGTGTCATTTTCTTTACGGGATTTTTCCCTCTTCAACAGGTTGATTTCCGCAAAAAAATGTTTCCCACCTTTTTGCCGATTTTGCAATTTGTCTTGCTTTTTGGTTGTATTTATAGTATAATTATTAAGTACTAAAAAGGCGTCCGAAGAAGTTTTCTTCAACGACGGGGACTTTTTACACGGCGTAATGTGGATATCCACATTGTTTCTACACCGTACACGGAAAAACGGGCAAGGTTTTCCACACAAATTATTTTAGACATACCACTAGATATGGGACAAGCCTGCCTGAATTTTTCAAAATGTTGTAACGGACGAAGGAAAAACAAGGGTTGTACACATTTTCACACCCCCTGATACTGCTACTACCAGAAGAAAAGTATCATTGAACAAGGACGCACTGCACCAAAGGAGAGGTATATGAAAATTATTGTAAACAGTCTGGATTTGAACGACGCAATTTCCAAGGTATCCAAGGCATTGCCTGCAAGAGATGTCGCTCCCGTGTTGGAATGCATCAAAGTTACTGCGGAAAACGACAAACTTACCTTTTTTGCCACCGACAAAGACCTTGCAATAGAAAAAATCGTGGACGCCAACGTTATTGTCGGAGGTGCGATGCTTGTTCCGGGAAGAGTGTTTGGCGATTACATCCGCAACATTGCCGGCACCGACACGGAAGTTTCGTTGGAAACGGAAGACAACAGACTTACCATTTCCACTTCGGGAAGCGAATGTAACATCACCACGATGAACGTGGAAGATTACCCCGAAATTGAAGAGATAAGCAACGAAAGTTACTTTACTATTCAGGAAATAAACCTGAAAGAGATAATAAACAACGTTATTTTTTCCGTAGCCACCGACGACAGCCGTCCCATGCTTAAAGGCGTGTTTTTCGAGGCTGACGGATACACTCTGACTGCGGTTGCCACCGACGGCTACCGTTTTGCAATGAGCAAAAAGGCTTTGGAAGAAAAGGCGGAAAACATTTCCGCCACCATTCCCGCAAGAAGTCTTTCGGAACTGTCCAAACTGTTGGAAGACAGCGAAAACCTTTTGCGAGTGTTTGTGGAAAAGAACTATCTTTCGGTAGTGCTTGCCAACACTCGCCTGCAAACACGCTTGCTTGTCAGCGGACAGTACATCCGTTACGACAACATAATTCCCAAGGAATTTGTGTCCACGCTGCTTGTAAACAAAGAAAACTTCGAGCGTTCGCTGAACACCGCTTCCATCATGTCCCGTGGCGACAAAAACAACCTTGTCGTGCTGGACATAGAGGAATACAACATGAACATTTCTTCCACCAGCCAATACGGCACGGCAAAGGAAAACATTGCCATTTCTCTGACGGGCAAGGACGTGCGTTGTGCCTACAATGCAAAGTACCTCAACGACTGCCTTAAAGTGATAAACGCCGAAGCCATAAAAATGCAGTTTGCCCAACACAACAGTTGCGTGATAACGATAAACAACAGCGACGAAGTGTTGTACTTCATTCTTCCAGTAAAACAAATTGTGTAAAGAAAAACATAAAAACTTATAAAATTGCCGTGATGACCGTGAAAAAAAACAGTTGTTACGGCATTTTTAATGTGAAAATTTTTTATTTTTGATAATAAATTGTAAAAAATAGAACAACTGTTACAAAAAAAAATTGTAAAATAAAACGGCAATTGCCAAGAACTACAAGAGGGATTTTCTTGCAATGTACATGCACGGCTAGCGAAATGTCGCAAAAAGGCAAAAAGTAAGCAGTTTTCGGTGAAAATGCGGTTGAAAAATCAGCCAAAAATCTTTCTGTAACAAAAGGGGAAAAGTAACGCAGATTTTACAATAATAAAAACAAAATTGCAACAAGTATAAAAATTGCAAAAAAAAACATTTGATAAACACAACAAAAAAAACAATCCTTTGTGGCAAAAAAAGCGTTTGAAAAAACATTTTGTGCGAAAAAATGCAAAACGGTAACGACTACATTTACAAATATAAATACAAAATAGCATCAAATATAAAAATTGCGGAAAAAACCTTTGTAATAAACTACAAAAAGCAAAAGTGAAGCGTTTTCGTGTAAATGCGTTTGAAAAAAACGTCTGCAAAACTTTCCTGTAATAAAAAGGACTAAAAGTAACACAGATATTACAATTATAAAAACAAAATTGCAACAAGAAAAAAATGCATGCAAAAACATTTTGTAAAACACGAAAAAATGGCAAAAGGGAATTATTCATAAACAAATACAAAAACAATACTGAGGAAAAAGCATTTGAAAAACACGACAAAAAAGAAAATTGTGTGTAAAGGTGCGTAAAAATTACGAAAAACAAACAATTTCCGACAAAAAACAACAAAACGGCAGTAAAAACATGTCTTCTGATAGGGTAACCGCCTCAACAGACGATTGCAACAAAACACCGACTTTTACTCTGCCGTTACCGCCTGCAATACAGGCAGAAAAAATTTTCATCGTACTTTTGCAAAAAAAAGTTGTGAAAAGCGAAAAAAAACAACTTTTTCGGTGAAAAAAGCCACACAAAAAAGTTGTTTTAATACAAACTGCCCTGCCCAAATTTGTCTGTAAAAAAGTTTGGGGCAGTGTCTGTTTAAGAAAGTTTACCGCAAATTACAAATGAAGCATTACAGAGCCTTGCTTTGCCTTGCAAACGGGACAAATCTGCCAAGGCTCGTTTCCCGTGTGACGGTAGCCGCAATCGGCGCACACCCATTCCACGGGCTTTTGTTTTTTGTACAAAGTACCCTCTTTAAGTTGCGTGTACAGTTCTCTGAACAGTTTTTCGTGCGCTTCTTCCACCTTTGCCGTCATATCGAACAAAGCGGCAATTTCCGTGAAACCTTCCTCTTTGGCAGTGAGGGCAAAAGATGGGTAGATTACCGTCGCTTCTTCCTTTTCGTCTTCGGCGGCAAATTTGAGGTTGTCCAAAATTACCCATTTTTGCTTGAAGGGGTAGCCTGTGCATATTTCTACGTTTTTAATGGGGGCGTTGTCCGCCTTTTGCAAAAAGGTGTAAAACATGCGTGCGTGGTTGAATTCCTGATAGGCAACGGTGTCCACAATTTCCGCCATGGCTTTGTAGCCTTCGTTTCTCATTCCGTATTCCATAAATTCGTAGCGTGTGCGAGCCTGCGTTTCCCCCGCAAAGGCCTTTGCAAGATTGACAAATGTTTGACTTTTCAAAAGATTCATTGTTTGCTCCTTCAAGACAAGGTGTCTTTCAATGTGTTTTGTGAAAGTGTTTCCCAAAAGAGAAAAAACAAACGGCAAAGGAAAAATTTTTTGCAAAGTTACAGTCGGTAACGGTTGTTGACAAGGGCATTTTTGCTGTGATATTCTATACAAAAAGGTGAAAAATGAAAGAATACGCAAAACAACTTGCACGTCGGAAGTCCGTGCGCAAATACGACGAAAGCCTCAGCGTTTCCGCCGAAGAAATGAGAAAAATTCAGCAACAAATTCCCCTGTTGAAAAGCCTGTGCGACGGAATAAAGGTGGAAATTGAAATTACCGAAAGGAAAAACACAAATTGCAAGTGGAACGCACAGTACTGCGTGTTGTGTTACAGCGAGGAAAAACCCCGTTGGAGGGAAAACGCCGGCTACATGCTGGAACAGTTGGATTTGTTTTTGGCGTCGCTGGATATCGGGTGCTGCTGGTACGGCTGGGGCAAGTGTCCGCAGGAAAAGGAAGGCATGAAGTTTGCAATAATGATGTGTTTCGGAAAATGCCGAAAGGAAGACTTCCGCACGAAAAAGGACGAGTTTTTGAGAAACGGTGTAGAAAAAATGTACAAAGGTCTGCACGGTGAGGAACTTTCCGACGCATTTCTGGCACCCAGCGCCTGCAACAGTCAGCCGTGGCGGGGGGAACAAACGGACAACGTCATTAAAGTGTTTCGCCTAAAAAGCACGTTGAATCCTCTTTCGAGGGTGCTTGCGGCACACTTCAACAAAATAGACATGGGCATTTTCCTGGTGTTTCTGGAAACCGTTTTGGAAGAAAAGTCAATAGAATTTTGTCGGGAAACGGTAAAAGAAAGCAAGGAAAACCCCGAGTTGGTGGCAGTTTACACATTGCGTTGAGTTTTGAAACACCGCAAAGGGAAAAACCGCCTTTGCAAGCAAACGAAATGCATTTTGAAAAGTAAAAAACTTTGCAATCGGTAAAAAGGCAAAATGTCTGGCGTTTGCAAACGGCATCGCCGAAACGGTGTTTGAACAATTTTTCTTGCGAAATTTGCAAAAACATGCATGCTAACAAAAATTTTCCACCGAACGCCTGCCCTTTTGCGTAAAATGTAACGTTTCTGCAACGGAAAATTACTTGAAAAACAGGCAAAAGGAAAGCACGAAAGGTGAACGGCAATAGATTCGCCTTCCAAAAGTATTTTGACGGCAAAAAAGAGTTTTATCATTGCAAAACTTGCCGACAAAGTGTATAATAAAAGTACTATGCTGAAACTGAATCAAATTTGGAACAACATTCTGCTGGAAGCGGAAGCAAAGGTACAAACGCTTGTTTACGATTTGTACATCAACACACTTCAACCTGTCGGGCTGTACCACGACAGGCTTATTTTGCTTGCCGAAACAAGGGCAGTGAAAAACATTGTGGACAACAATTACAAGGACATTTTGCGCAGTTGCACCAACGTCGTTTTCCCTTCCATTGTGGACATAGAAATTATCACGGAAAAGGATCTTCCCAACGTAGGCAACGTGGAAAAGGAAGTGGACATTCCCGTCAGCGCCAACTACATTTCCGTAGTGGAAGAAAAAACCAACTTCATTTCGCAGTACACCTTTGAAAACTTTGTTGTGGGCAAAAGCAACGAGTACGCCGAAGCGGTGGCAAGGGCGGTGGCGGACAATCCCGGTACAAAGTACAATCCCGTGTTTTTGTGGGGAGGAGTGGGTCTTGGAAAAACCCACCTGATGCACGCAATAGGAAACCGTCTGCAACGCAACTACCCCGAAAAAAAGATAATGTACGTTACCTGCGACCAATTTATGAACGAATTTATCGAGTCGCTTCACGACACATCCAACCCCAACGCCAAAAAGGTGTTCAGGGACAAGTACCGCAAACTTGACGTGCTGATGATGGATGACGTGCAGTTTTTGGCAAACAAGGAAGGCACGCAGGAGGAAATTTTCCACACTTTCAACGAGTTGTACCTTTCGGACAAGCAGATTATTCTCAGCAGCGACCGTCCCCCAAAGGAAATAAAGATTGAAGAACGGTTGCGCACCCGTTTTGCCATGGGCGTCATTGCCGACATTCAACCCCCCAACCTGGAAACGAGAATTGCCATTTTGCAAAAAAAGTGCAGTCAAAAGGGATACAACGTCAACATAAGGGTGCTTAGCCTCATTGCGGAAAAAATAACCAACAACATCCGTGAAATGGAAGGAATGTTAAACCGCATAATCAGTTACTCCACACTTGTCGGAGGCGACCCCAACGACATGAACATCGTCAACGACGCTTTGAGAGATTACGCCGAAGCGACAAGCGACATAATCACCATCGACCACATAGTAAACGCTACCTGCGAATACTTCCACGTCAAAAAGGAAGAACTTGTGGGCAAAAAGAAAAACAAAGAAATTGTCGTTCCCCGTCAGATCTGCATCTACCTCATTTGCGACATTCTGGGGCAAAGCGTGCCCCTTGTTTCCATAGGCGAGTACTTTGGCGGAAGGGATCACACCACCGTCATGCACGCAAGGGACAAGATAAGCGAGGACGTGAAAAACAACGATTTTTTGGCGTCGCAGGTCAAGGACATTAGGGACAAGATTTACAACAGATAAAAAGCAAGGGCAAACACCGTATAACCCGTTTGCCCGTGTATTCCACAGAATTTACAACAGATAAAAAGCAAGGGCAAACACCCTTGCTTTTTTAACGCAATTGTAAAAGTTCTGAAACAGACGGTTTTTGAAAAAATGCAAATAAAACATGTACCGTATGCAAAAATTTGCAACAGTAAGTTTACATTGACAAATTTGTTTGGTAGTTTATCATGGTTTATTACGTCCCCACAGAATGTCTATATAGTAGTTATCATGAGCCCAATCGTCATGCCAGCCTTCGGGCTTTGAATCTACTTCGCAATACACAGTTAACTGATTGAAAGTAAAAGTAACGAAAGCCGCTTCTCCGATGTACGTTACGCTTTTTGGAATGAATATTTCTTTTAAGTCGGTAATGTAGAAAGCCTTAGTTCCAATCTCTGTAAGATTTTGAGGCAGAACAATAGTTTCAATGGCACATTTGGAAAAGGCATTTTCACCTATGACGGTTACGCTTTGCGGAATTGTTAATGAAACTAGCGATTTACAGTTTGAAAACATGTACGGTCCTATTTCCGTAAGATTATCGGGAAGTATAACGGATTTCAAACTGAAGCAATTTGTAAAAAGATTTTCCGTGTCCAATTCCGTAACGCCGGACAGGTCGATTGATTCAAGCGATTGACACTGCTCGAAAGTGCTTTTCCCGACTTTTTTGACGGATTCGGGCAACACGACAGATGTCAGATTGTAAAAACCACGGAAAGTTCCGTCAAGTTCCCTGACTTTGCATCCGTCCTCAAATGTTACGGTGGAAACGGTGTTAAATTCGTTGACGGAGCCATGGTGTTCAAACAAATTGAAATAGGTAGCGACTTCCACGTCTTTTCCTATCACAAATTCCAGGCCGTTGGCGGTTTTTGTGTCTAAAAGGTACCAAGAATACTGCATAGTTTCGTTACCTGGCACGTTGTTGCAGTTTAATATTACTTTTTTCAAACCGCTCAATCCTGAAAAAGAGGACACGTAGGATGTTTGGAAACTGTGTCCCAAGTACAATTCTTCAAGGGAAACGCAACCTTTAAACGCCGATTCGCCCACAAAGTTAAGGTTGTCGCCCAAGTTTATCCTTTTCAGGTGGGTACAGTTGTAAAAGGCTCCGTCTCCGATTTTTGTAATTGTCGAAGGCAACACGACTTCTACAATGTCGGACCTGCTGAAAGTGCTGTCAGGAATTTCCGTAAGACCTTCCTCAAGAACGATTTTGGAAGGCATGTGATCGTAACTTACAAATCTTTTGATGTCCGTTCCCTTTATGTACAAGGTTTGGACCTGTTCAAAGTTTTTCCACTCTACCTGTCGCACGGGAAGTCCTCTCAATGTTGTGCTGACGGTAACTTCGGTGAGGTTTTCGTCGATGGCTGTTACTTCGTATTCCTTCCAGTTTTCCGTTACCTGATAGGTAACGCCGTCAACGGTCAATTTGCTGAAGGGAAACAGCGTTGCAAAGGCCGTTCCGCCTGCGATTACGCACACCAAAAACAGCGACACCACCACGACGGAAAGAGCACGCAGTTTTTTGTTGACGGCGTCCCTCATGTGGCGAAAACAGCCTACGATAAAGGCCGCAACGGCGGCAAAAATTTCCCCCGCAATCAAAAATATGAAAAAGGAAGCAATGGGATTGCCGAATCCGAACCCGATGACGGGCAAAGTTTTTTCCGGCGGGAAAATGAAGGGAAAGGCAAATCCGAAAATACCGAAAAGCACTCCGAAAACGGCGGCGAAAATGCCGTGAATTTTCACATCGGTGTCGGTATCCACCTCTTTGCCGCTGCTTTTGCGGTACAGACTTCCGCTCACCACAAAGTAGTAGTTGTGCTTTTCCCCCGTTTTAACGAGTTTCGCTTGCTTTGGCTTGAAGTCCGATTGCAAAGGCGCTCTTCCCCCGGTGTCGTAGTTGTACCAGTTGTTCCAGGCACTATCGTAATCTGCCTGCGCCTTGGCGTCGTTTATTTCCTGCCTTGCCTGTTGGTCGGCGTAGTCCTGATCCGTGGCGTAGTAGGTAATTTCGTCCACAAGGCGGAATTTTGCCGAGGAAAAACCGTCCTGTTTGAGGCGTTTTGTAAGGTAGTCGTTCATGAGAGTAACGACGCTGTTTTTGCCCTTGTTGACGGAAGCCTTTTCTTGGTAATAATCTGCCGAAACGGCGTCTTTGAAGTGGAAAGAGAGATTTCCTTTCAGAATGTGCTCCTTTATTTTTTCCACGTAACCGTCGTACAGTTTCACCCATTCGTCGGGAACGTGTCCCTCTTTGACCTGACGGGCAAAAGCGTCGAAGGCGTCTTCCTTCTGCTTTTGCAGTTGCGCCTTTTGCTGTTTGTAGTTTTGTTCCCGTTGCAAAGAAAGGGCTTTTTCCTCTTTTGCCTTTTCTCGGTTCTTTTGGCTTTGTTCCTTTTGCTGATTTACCAAATCGTCACGTAAAGACATTGCGTTTACCCCCGTTTGTGTTTTAACAGAAATCTCCTTCCGTTGCCAGATTGATACTTGATAAAATTTTATTAAACAATAATTTACAAAATTATATCAAAAATAAATTAAACAAGCAAGAAAATAACGTCAAAAAAGCAACCGCATTGTAAAAAGTCTTTTTGTAAAAATATCCGCAGCGGCTGTCGGCAATGAAAAAAATACTTTTTGGTAAAAATTTTGACAATAATTATCAAATGATAAGGAAAAACATTGTACAACGCTTGAACGGCGTTTTGGGAAAAACGGCAAAAAATGAAGCAACCTTTGCCCGTCAAAGGCAGGCGTGTGCGTTGCAAACACTTGACTTTGAATTGTGTATTTGATAAAATAGGGTGAATGCTATGGTGGTAGTGTGTGTCTTTACCGCCGAAATGCTTTTTTTACTACTACAACGCACAATTTTTTGTGCAGAAATAAGGAGAACCAAAATGAAAAGAACCTATCAACCCAAGAAAAGACAAAGAAGCAAAGTTCACGGATTCCGTGCAAGAATGAAGACAACCGGCGGCAGAAGAACGCTTGCAAGAAGAAGAAACAAGGGTCGTCATTCTCTTTCCGCCTGATTTCGGGGCAGAAACTTGAAGTCTATTTACAGGCTTAAAAAGAACTATCAATACAACTACGTCTACAAGCATGCGCAAAGCGTAGCCGACAAATACATTGTGTTGCTGTACTGCAAAAACAACAAAAAATTGTCGCAGGCAGGCTTTTCCATAAGCAAAAAGTACGGACACGCAGTAAGCCGAAACAGAATACGCCGTCAGATGAAGGCTGCGGCGTCGATGTTTATGCCCAAAGTAAAGGAAGGTTACAACCTGGTGTTTGTGCCTCGCAAAAAGGAAGAGTACGCCTTTGCGCAAATATGCGAAAGCATGCAAAAACTGTTGCAAAAGGCGGATTTGTTACTGTGAAATACGTGGCAATTTTTCTTTTGAAGGTGTACAAAGCCACCTTCTCCCGCTGGAAGGGCAAAAAGACATGTATCTACACGCCGAGTTGTTCGGTGTATTCCATGGAAGCGTACAGGTCTTTCGGTTTTTTCAAGGGAAGTTGGCTGACTTTTTTGCGTCTTTTGCGTTGCGCCCCGTGGGGAAAGGGTGGTTTCGACCCTGTGCCAACAAACCTCAGGGGAAATATGAAGTGGTTTGTTTGATGGATTTGTGGGAGTAACAATGAAAAGAAAAAAGCAAATTTTTGCGCTTGTAATGCTGTTTGCATTGCTTTGCGTGTTTGTGCTGGCAAGTTGTCAGACGGAAAAAGCCGACTACTTCAACTACACCGAGGCAAACCTCGGCGTAATGGGCAAGTTGGTCAAACTGATGCACGGCTGGATTGGCAACTACGGCTGGACGGTTGTTGTATTCACGCTGTTTCTGAAGTTGGTAACATTGCCGTTGGACATCTGGCAGCGTGTGGCATCTCGCAAGATGACGCAGAAAAACAAACAAATGCAACCCCTGCTTGCGGAAATTGACAAGCGTTACGGAGCAAATACGCCCCGTGCAAACGAAGAAAAGAAAAAGGTGTACGGAAAAGCCGGTTATTCCATGTTTTCCTCCTGCTTGCCCATGATAATTTCCATGGTCATTTTCTTTGTAATGTTTGCCGGCTTGCGTGATTACTCCACCTACAGCAGCGTGAAGAACTTTCAGGGACTTTCCGACACCTACTACGAAGCCTACTACACCACTGTACAACAGGAAGGCGGCGAAAAGTGGGACTATCTGCAAAACGAATACAACACGGTGTTTGAAAGCAGTCAGGAAACCAACGAGTACAAAAAGCAGACAAATGCCTACATTGTGGGCATCGACCACTTTGAAAACAAGTACGGAGTGGCATTTTGCGAAACCTATCGCAACGCCTCTTTGGAAAAGGTGAAAGAGTACTACATCGGCAACCACGAAAGTTGGCTGTGGATTCAGAACGTTTGGCAGCCCGACACGTGGGTGTCCGTAATGCCTGCCTACAACGACAGCACAAACGGATTCAGCGCAACGGTTGACATGAGCGAATTCGGCGTGGACAGCGGACTTACTCACTACGAACTTATTCGCAGCGCAGTGTTGCAAACGGGCATCCGTGGGAAAAACGGCGCATGGAACGGGCTTATGATTTTGCCTCTGCTTTCCATCGGGCTTTCCTTCCTTTCCATGTTTTTGTCGCAGTATCTGGACAAAAAGAGCAAAAACAAGGCCGAACAACCCACCCAGCAGGACATTCAGACGGCAACTACCAACAAAACAATGATGATAATGATGCCCCTTATGATGGCGATTTTCGGATTTATGTACACCGGAGCATTTGCCATCTACATGGTGGTAAACTACACTTTGAGCATTCTTTCCACCGTTGCATTGCGTAAACCCGTGGAAAAGATTGTGGACAGAAGTTTTGCCAAGGAGGAAGCAAAGAACAAATCCGGCAAAGCAAGTTATATGAGGTAATTATGAGAAAAGACAACTCTGAAACCGCAGTAACGGAGGACGTTACCTCCGTTGCACAAGCGGAAGTT
>ULNQ01051339.1_pt1 | contig 14293 bp, 10 predicted proteins | sample 1951951 | NCBI WGS metagenome assembly ULNQ01 (sample SAMEA4835580, study PRJEB28245) | human gut metagenome | biome: gut microbiome; material: fecal sample | place: Denmark | collected 2008
TTTGCCCATGAATATTTCGGAAAAATTTTCTCGGTTCATGGAAAAAACCGCACAGTGTGCGTACGGGCAAAAAATCTTTGCCCGTCAAATCAGACATTACCGTGGCAATCACGTTGATATATCCAACATTTACACAAGGAAAAATTATGAAAAAGCAAAAACAACAAACAGACGTTATCGTGCAGATAACCGACCTGTGCAAAAAGTACAAAGGTGCGGACAAATTTGCCATAACAAACATCAATATGGAATGCCGTGCAGGGGAAATTGTCGGGCTGCTGGGCAAAAACGGAGCAGGCAAGTCCACCACCATCAAGTGTCTTACAGGATACTTTCCTTTTGACAGCGGCGAAATAAAAATTTGCGGACACGACATCCGAACAGATGGCGTTGCTGCAAAGCAAAATCTGGGATACGTTTCCGACACCCGTGCAATGTTCGACAAAATGACGGGGACGGAATACGTCAATTTTGTGGCGGATTTGCACCGCACTCCCTTGAAGCAACGTGAAGAAAGGATAGCGGAAATGCAAAAAGTTTTTCATCTCGGCGAAAAGATAGACGAACTGATTGCTTCCTATTCGCACGGAATGAGGCAGAAAATATGCATAATGGCGTCCCTCATTCACCGTCCCAAACTGTGGCTGCTGGACGAACCGTTGACGGGACTTGACCCGCAAACATCCAAAGCGTTGAGGGAATACATGCAGGTGTACAAGCAACAGGGCAATGCCGTGCTGTACTCGTCGCACAACCTTGACGCAGTGGAAAAGACCTGCGACAGGGCATACATCATCAACAACGGAAAACTTGTCAGCAGTATCGATATTGCCAAATTCAAAAAGAAAAATCCCGAAAAAAGTCTGGAAGACGCTTTTATCGAGTACTTTGAGGAGGACTGATGAAAACCGTACTGCTTTTGCTGAAAAAGGACAGACAGATTTTCCTTTCGGAAAACTTCAACGGAAAACGACGCCACGACGTATTCGGTGCGCTTTCCACAATTATTTTGCTTGCATTGCTGTACGGCACGTTTATCTACGTGTTTTACCACTTTGCAAGGTTTTACATGTCCGCAACGTTTGAAGTGCAAGGTGCCGAAAGGGCTCGTGCCTTTGAATTGACCACATTTGTGTACGCAGCAATGTTGCTTATCAACATTTTTGTGGGCGTAAAACAAATCTATTCCGCATTGGTAAGCAGCAACGATTGCGACGTGCTTATTTACCAACCCATATCGCAACAGCATCTGTTTTTGTACAAACTGATAAAGATCTACATCGGACAAATAGTTTCCACGTTACTGGTACTGTTGCCCTCCGCAATTGTAATTGACGTGCTTTCCGCTTCCGTGGGAGGATTTTGGTACTACCTGACGGTGGTGTTTCATCTGTTGCTGTGCCCATTGCTGGGATGCGCCATTGCAGCCCTTTTCACCGTGCCTTTCAACGGCATTATGCGTTTCGTGCAACGCAAATTCGTGCTTCACCTGATACTGTATGTAATTGTTCTGGCGTTGGGATTTTGGCTGTACGGAATGTTTTTGTCGGTGCTTACGGACCTCATTCAGACGGGCGAACTGCTGTACGTGCTGGATTCCTCCACCGTTAACGCCGTTGCCGCAGTTGCCGCAAAGTTTTACCCCGTAAAGTTTTTCAGCAATATGCTTTTCGGGCAAAATGTGGCGGTAAGTTTGCTGTCGGTGTTGGGCATTTGCGCCGTTGCAGGCGTAGTTACCTACTTTGTGATACGTGCAATGTATTTCAAGGTGTTGCAACAAAAATTGGAAGGGGACATAAAAATTTTCCGCAAAAAGAAGAGCGTTGCAAAAATACATTCGCCCTTGGCGGCGTTGGTAAAAAAGGAATTTTTGATAATTCTGCGCACCCCCACCTACGCTTTTGCCTACTTTGCCACCACTTTTACGTTGCCTTTCATGGTGTACGTGTGCGCAAACCTTATGCGTTCCATGGTGGCGACGCTTCCCAACGTTGCCCTGATAAACTGCGATTTTGAAATTGCAATTTTCGTCATTGCAATGTTTTCCGTACTGACAAACACGTTTTGCACTTCCAACATATCCCGTGACGGCAAAATGTTTTCCATGCTGAAAACCATGCCGGTGGACGGACACCTTGTGGTAAAGGCGAAACTGCTGTTTTGCTCGGTGGTGTCGGTAGCGTCGGTATTGGTAAGTTGCATAGTGCTGCTGTGCGTATCCTACCTCAACTGGTGGCAGGCACTTGTTATTTTTGCCGTGGCGTCGCTGCTGGACATTGCGGAAATTGCCTTTGCCACCAAACGGGACCTTGCCAAACCGCACCTTCCGCAAAACGACCGTGACGAAGTTACCGAAGACAACAACAACGTTTCCGCCGTTACCCTGCTGGGGCTTGTGTGCGCCGTACTTCTGGGAGGCGGTGCGCTGGCGATGTCGCTTATTCTCTCACTGCTGTACACAAACGCTCTGGCGCTTACGGTTACCATGACATTTGTGTTTATTGCCGTGATACTTGTGTTTATTCTTTCGCTTGTGTACCTTTTCAGGGATTTGGAAGACAACTTCTACAAAGCGGAAGACTGAGGTGTAAAATATGAAAAACATGAAAACAAAAGTTATTGCGCTTGTGCTTGTAATACCCCTGTTGCTGATTTTCACGACAGGCTCCGTTGTGCAAGCCACGGAATTGTTGGTGGATGTACCCGTTACGTCCGTTACCATTTTGGGGGAAAGAAACAGGCGCATAGATATTGCCGAAGAGGGAACGCTGAAAATAGAAACGGAAGTTTTGCCCGCCAACGCCACCAACGCCAAAGTTACTTACAGCGCCGAGGCGGTGGAAGGTCAGCAAAAAGCCGAAGTGATAATTTCCGATGACGGCACGGTGAAACCCCTTACCGCAGGCACTGTAAACATCGTGGCATACGCCGACGGCAAAAGCGACAGTATTACCGTGACGTTTTACTCTTCTCTTCCCATGGGCGTTTATCAGTACCTTACGGAAGTTAACCTGGCTGTAGGCGGCAGCACGCAAATACGCAACGGCGTGGACTACGCAATTTCCCCCGACGACGCTTCCGTTACCAATGCCGTGTGGGAAAGCGAAAACACCGATATCGCCTCCGTCAGCAACGGCAGAATTACCGCTCATTCGGCAGGAAACACCGCCGTCAACGTTACTTTTGACGGAATAAAAACAGACGGCAACGGCAATGTTTCCCCGCAAACCTTCTCAATGCGTTTCGACGTTACGGTAACCGTGGATATGCCGGAAACGGGCGTCAGCATAAACGGCGCAAGCGAAGGCACCTTTCCGCTTAACACTTCCGACAAAAACAATCCGCAAACTTTTTCCTTCCTGTACGATTCGGAAAAATTGTCCACGGAAGACATAAATCTGCGTTACGACAGCGAAAAATTTTCGTTGGTGGAAATTACTGCTCAAACGCAAACGCTTTCTCAGCAAAATTACAGCGTGGCAACGCTGAAAGCGGCATTCTCCGACAGTATGGTGTACGGAGAAAGCGCCGTGATAGTATTGGAAAAAGACGGCGAACGGCTTGCTACATTCACTATGGTGTACGCATTGCTTACAACTGCGGAGATGATTCCCCAAAGTACCGACCTTGTTGTAAGCAAAAACAACAACACCTTTGTGGAATTCACAGTGCTTACAAACGCCGAGGAGATGTACGGCTACGACTTTCAGACGGGACAGCGTGCCCAAAGGTACAACGTTACCTACTCTTCGTCGGACGCACAAATTTTGCGAGTGCAAAGTCAGGACAACAGATGCATTGCCACGCCTCTTGCCGAAGGTACGGTAACCGTTTACGCCACCGTTACGGACAGAAGCAACGGCAAAGTGCTTGCAAAAACGGAAATGCAATTCACCGTACACAACCCCTACACGCAACTGCTGTTTGAACTGAACCCCACAAATTACGGATTGCAACGGGAATACGTTTTGGGAAGGTACAACATTGACGTTTCCGAAGGCAACAACGTTTTGACTCCCGTAAGCGGAGAAAACGCCCTTACGCTTGAGGTGAAGGCTTACACCGTGAAGGGCGAAACAACGCCGGACTTTTCCAAAGTAAAGTTTGAAAGCAGCAACGAAAAAATTGCCACGGTAAACAATCTGGGACAGATTTCTCTTGGCAGTCAAAGCGGCTACGTTACCATTACAGTAACAAACATCGAGTACGGTTCGACGGCGTCGGCGCAAGTAACGATACACTGCCGTGCCAACGGCGTAAACGTGTACGACTACGACCAACTGATGGCGGTTACACAGGGCAAACAGTACGAAACGGTGCTTCAGAACAACATTATGCTGGCGCCGGAAATTGCCAAAAACACTGCCGACGGAAACTTCCCCTTCCTCGCATACGCCAACAGTTGCGTTAAAACGACAGACGCCACGGCAGACGACAAATACTACGAAAACAAAGGGGAAAAATCTACGATAAAGTACGCAGTGGAATTTTCCGCAAACGTGTACGGCAACGGCTATTTCATCGACGCCGACAATCTTACGCAAAAACTTTTCAGCCGCTCGGGCAACAGAGTGTTTACAGGCCCCACCGATTTGGTGAGTTGGGGCAACAACACGGAAAAAATCGCCGTCAAATCGCAGGACAACGCAGTGTTCCTTGTAAAAACGGACAACGTGGCAATTTGCAACGTGGAATTGAAAGGATGCTCCGACGCTTCTCTTGTTGCGCAAAACGAAAACGGCACGTCCTACACCGACCTTGGCAAACTTGACTACTGCGGAACGGTGCTTGAAGTGGCAAGCGACAACGTAACGGTCAGTTACAGCCGTCTGAACAACGGAAGAACGGTGTTGCGCATTTTCGGCAAAGCCTCGGCTAGTCTTGCCGACGTGCAAAGCAATCCGCAATCCTTCAAAGCGGAAGTTACCGTGAACAACTGTTTGTTGGGATACGCACGGGAATTCATTTTGAAAATGGGCACCAACCAAATTAACCGTGTTTCCCCGAGCAACTACACCGATTTCGGCATAACTTACCTAAACAAAATAAGCGGCACCATTTCTCAGGAAGTGTACGACGAGGCAAGCCCCTTCTTCACCAAAGCAAACGGAGAAAACTACCTGCCAAAGGACGCCGACAATGCCACCGACGACTACTTCAACAACAATTACGTTTTGACGGACGTAACGCTTGAAGACTGCGCCTTCCGCAATGCTGGGCTGTTTTCCGTGGGATTGGAAAGTATGTTTGGCGGGTTGTGTCTGCACCGCTACGATTACAGCGACAACTACGCTTTCTGTTCCAAACTGAATTGGGGCGGAATTGCAGGCGCAAGTTACCCTGCGGCACTGCACTTGAAAGGCGATGTGCGTTTCTACGACTGGAAACAGGTGGACTCGGTAAACAGCGACACCTTGCTGGAAGGAAGCGACACGGAAGTCGCCCAACTGATCGGGCTCAACCTGGATTTTTCGGAACTTATCGGCAACTACGACGCACAACTGCAACAGTCGGAAAAACTTATGCAGGACTACAACGGTCAAAAATACGTCAACGGCGCAATAGCCTTCTACGGCGGAGGGAAAAATTACAGTTACGTGGACACATTGGAAGTGAGCGGGGAATTTCATTCTCTGGCAAATTACACGGTACCGGTAACCTACTTCATTGCACAGGGCAATGCACGTCTTATCTATTACACGGCGGGACAGGAAGATTTCCGCTTCATGCTGTACAATTCCGCAAGTTCCTTCAACGTACAAAAACAATTTAACGATTTTGCCTCGGGACAGGCTCTCAACTGGCTGTACCGCACCGTCTGAGGCCGTCACACGGCTTGTGACGAAAGTTTTGGTGAAAGTCGACTGAATCTGCCGTTGCACCTTATCGCCACAACCGTTCGACAAAAAGCGTAACAGTACGGCAAAATTTTCCGATAAAAAAAAGGGAAGCGTTTGACGCTTCCCTTTTTTATTTGTACTTTTTTTGCGCAGTTTTGCATGGCGTTTTGCATGCGACGTTATTGCCTAAAAACAACGTGTGCTTCCCCTCAGAAAAGGTGAAAACAAATCTTCGGCATGCAGACCGCCTTTCAGATTTTGCGAAAATGTGCAACCACGGTTTTGCAATCAGTCCAAAGCCTTGTACAGACGCACTACCGTGTCCACGCAGTTGTCTATGCCAAGGACGCCGCTGTCCAACGACAAATGATAGTTTTGCGCCTTGCCCCATTCCATATCGGTGTAGTAGCGGTAATAGGCGCTACGCTGTTTGTCCTTTTCCTTCAAACGTTTTTCCGGACTGTCGGCACGCTCACCATACAGACGCACTATTCTGTCGGCACGCACAGACATGTCGGCATGCACAAAAACTTTGAGAAGAGGAAAGTCGTCCCGCAAAATGTAGTCGGCACAACGTCCCACTATCACGCAGGCTCCTTTTTGCGCAAGTTCCTTGACGGTGTTGCTTTGTGCCACCCACAAAATGTCCTGGTTGGACATGGTGTTGTTGGCACGCATGGAAAAAATGTTGCCTATCCAACTGGATTGAGTGGCGTACTCGCCGTGTTCGGAAATGTAGTCATGGGCAAATCCGCTTTCTTCCGCCACCTTTTCGATTATTTCCTGGTCGTAGCAGGGAATACCCAACTTTTCCGCCACTTTTTTGCCGATTGTACGCCCTGCGCTTCCAAATTCACGGCTTATTGTAATGATGCGGTTTTTCATAGACTTGCACCTCTTTTTTTACCGACGTTTATTGTTGTTTCAAAAAAAACAAAACGACGTCTTTTTGTGTTTATTATACGTTTTTTACGTGAAAAAGTCAACACGCAACCCCTTGTGAGGCACAAAAATTTGCTTTGTTTTTCAAACAAAAATTCATTTGGTTTGTGCATGCGTTTTTCAAATTGACTTTATTTTTGATACGTTGTATGTGAAATTTGCCTGCGTTTTTCCAAACTAACCTCAAAACACATTGCAAAACGGGCAATGACTTCATACTTTGCCTGCATTTACTTTGTTTTTCGTGCAGTAAACATTCTGCGTTTTTCAAATTGACTTTGTTTTTGATACGTTATATGTGATATTTGCCTGCGTTTTTCAAAACAAACCTCGAAATACATTGTAAAACAGGCAATTACGTCATACGTTGCCTGCATTTACTTTGCATTTTGTGCAATGAAAATACTGCTTTTGTAGATTGACTTTGTTTTTGCTACGCTGTACGTGTTTTGTGCCTGCGTTTTGCACAACTACCCTGAAACACATTGTAAAGCAGGCATTTGATATATACGTTGCCTGCATTTTCTTTGTTTTTTGTACAGTCAAAATACTGTGTTTTGTAAATTGACTTTGTTTCTGCTACGCTGTACGTGTTTTGTGCCTGCGTTTTGTAAAATCGAATTTCCTTTGATACACGGTACATTGTTGAACGACGACGGTGTGGACAAACGGTGCAAAACACGCAAGTGCACCGCAAGTAACATTTTTTTGCACACGGTAAGATAAATTTGCCACAAAAAACCCGCCCGAAAAGGGCGGGGTGTTTATGGCAGGTTTGATTTGAAACGGAAATTGAATAATCCAGGAGAAAAAATGATTATTCTTTGACTGCGCCTGCCGACAAACCGTTTATCATGTACTTAGTCAGACAGAAGTACAAAATGACGATGGGTACCGCAATGAATACTGCGCCTGCGGCAAAACGGGCAAATTCCGTTTCCGGCAACGACATAAGTCCCACTGCCACCGTCCACAAATCTTTGTTTTTCAACAAAAGTTTTGGCAAAATGAAATCGCTCCACGGCCATGCAAACTGCGTCAGCAACGTGTACACCAAAATAGGTTTGGACAACGGTACCGTTATCGTCCAGAAAATGCGCATATTGCTTGCGCCGTCGATGCGTGCCGCTTCGTAGATGGTTTTGGGAATGGTATCGAAAAAGCCCTTTTGCACCAGGTACCCCATAGGTGCGCCGCCGGCATAAATCAATGCCAATCCGATGTGACTGTTGATGAAGTTGAACTGCGTCATAAGAAGGTACACAGCCGTCATTCCCATGAAAGAGGGAAACATTCCCAGCACCAACGCCCCTTTCATCAGGGTGCGTCTGCCCTTAAACTCGAAGGAAGAAATGGTATAGGCTGTTACAATCACCAGAAACGTCCCCAAAAGACTGCTTATCACGGCAACCAACAGGGTGTTTCCAAACCAACTCATGTAGTCGTAGTAGGTGTCGGTGAAAAGGGACACGAAACTGTTGAAGGAGTACTTGGTGGGGAAAAATCCGTTGAAAGAGTAGATACTGCCGCTTTCGGAAAAGCAACTTAGCACCAACCACAAACAAGGAAAGAGGAACACTACCGACACCACCAACAAAATGGCGTAGGTGAGGAAAGCGTCGGCAATACGTTTGGAACGAACTCCCGGTTTTTTCATCTGAATGTATCCTCCTTTTTGTAAGATGCCGAACGCACGTACACGATGAGGCTGAGTACCGACGTGATAATGAAAATCACCAGGCTTATTGCCGCACCTATGCTGTAATAGTTTTTGTCGATGGACATACGGTACAGCCAGTTGATGAGCAAATCGGTGTCGCTGGCAAGGAAGTACCCCTCGCTTGTAACGTTGCTTCGAAGGAAGAAAAACACTCCGAAGTTGTTGAAATTACCGATGAACTGACTGATGAGTACGGGCGTTGTGGAAAATATCACAAAGGGCAGGGTGATTTTTTTGAACTGCACCCAACTTGACGCACCGTCAATTTTTGCCGCTTCGTACAAATCGGCGTTGATGTTGGACAAAATGCCCGTTGCAAGCAACATTATCGAGGGAACGGAAAGCCATGCATTAACGAAGAAACCTATTCCTCTCGACATCCATGTGGAATTGATACCGAAGAAGTCAATTATCTTTCCGCCGTCGGCAACAATCATGTTGTTGATGGGTCCGCCGTTGCTGAACATGAATTTGAACGCCAAAAGAGTTATGAAACCTGGCATTGCGTAAGCCAACACGGGAAATGCTCGCCAGATGGCTTTGCCTTTGACGCATTTTTTGTTGAAAAGCAACGCCAAGCCCAATCCCATGAAGTAGTTGGCAAAGGTGGAAGCAAAAGCCCACAGCAGGTTCCAACCCAAAATTTTAACAAAGGATTGAGAAAGTTCGCCCAACGCCACAAGTTTTTTGAAACTGTCCAGACTCCAATCCACCAGTTCGGGAGGAACAATGTCGCCGCCGTAGTTGGTGAAAGCGATGAGAATCATAAACACGATGGGCAACACGTTGAAAATGCCCACGCCCACAAGGGGAAGCACCAGAATGAACTTGCAGAAATTTTTGTTTAGCAAAGAAGACAGGTCGTCTTTGAAGGTGGGAAGGGTTTTGAAAGGACGCATATCGGCGTACTTTTGGGCGTCTTTGATGTTGGACACCCACAACGCCACAAGTACAACCAAGGCAAACCATGCAAAAATGCCCCACAACAGCATTATTACCGAGTTGTCCCCCTCAATGCCCAGCCAGGCGTCGGCTTTTTGGGTGCCGAGGGTGAAAAAGCCTATTATGTCCCCGACACCACGAACGGCGAAATACGCCACAAATGCCACTTCGGCAAGCAGGTACAAAAGCCCCTTGACGTACTGACCGTTGAGCATTTGTCCCGTACCCATAAGGCACATGGAAGCGTATGTTTCCCTTCCGCTGTTACCGAAAAAGTTTTTGAACCGTGCGGGGATGTTTTTGAAGTAATTGCCCACACGTTGTAAAAATTTGTTTTTCATAGGCGTACCCTATCAGGAAAATGTGTGAATTGCCTTGTAAATGTCGTCTGAGATGTCTTCCAGAATGGACTGAATGTCGTCGAGAGTGTATGTTCTGTCGCCGCAGCCGTCGGTAGCAATCTTTTTGAAGCCCGACGATATCGGAAGCCAGATTTGTCCCACTGCGGATATCGAAGGCATTACCACAAGCGTGCCGTTGTCCAGATTTTCAAAGGTAACTCTTGAAGCCTCGTCCGTTATTCCCTGCAAAGCGTCGGCTCTTGCAGGCACTACGCCCAGCATTTCCGCACGCTTCGTTACCATTTCCAGACTTGTGGCAAATTCCACAAACTTCAACGACCATTCTCTGTTTTTGGTGTAACTGGAAATGCCGTAGCCGTTTACGCCGCCCATTGTCTTGTGCGCTACCCACAACGAATCGTCGTTGACGTCCTTGCGTACGGTAATGTCGCCGTCGGCAGGCAGTTTGGGCAAACCCGTTATTACAAGGTTTTCTTCCGTTGCAGCCTTGGCTTCCTCTTCCGTCATGCCCTGATTTTGGTACTGCAACACAAGTTGATTGACAAAACTGCTGGTCATGTCGGGAGTGCAGATTGTGGCGAAAATGGTTCCGTTGGCAAGCATGGTTTCACGTCCCACGGTGAAACTGTCGTCAAGACACTTTTCGTCCATTATTCCCGCAAGATCCCAAATGATTTTTCCGCCCAACTTGGCGTTGGCGTTGGCAAGACCGATGTCGGTGTCGTCGGTGTTGTTGTCTCCGAAGACGTATCCGCCGTAGGTGAACAGGAATCCCGAGTTGAAGTACTCGTTGTTGAGTTGCAAAACGAAACCGAATTTAAGGCTGTCGCTGTTGCGTATCTGCACGCTGTAAGCATACATTTCGTTCCAGAATTCCACCATGTCGGGCACGCCGTTTCGGTTGTCGTCCCACTCCGTCTGCCAGTTTTCCGGCAACATGTCCTTGCGGTAGAACAGCAACGGCTGCTGCACGTTGACGGGTATTCCGCAGTACACCGTCTGCCCGTTGTTGTCCGCTTTGTAGGCGTTCCATGCGTTTTGCGGAATCTCATCGTAGCAATCCAGCGATTGCACGTCGATGGGCATTACGTGGTGTCCGTCCACATACTTCATAAGTACGTCGTTTGCCTGATAAAGCACGTCGGGACCGTGTCCGTAGGGACCGTCCAGTTCCAAGTTGGAATATTCGTCCATGTTGGCGTCCACAGCCTTAACGTTTTGCCCTGCGTATTTTTCATTGAAGGCGTTGAGCAGGTAATCCAAGTAGCCTTCCTTTTTTGCCGTGTCGTTTTCCAACACACGTATGATAATTTCTTTGTCTTCTTCACAGGCGGCAAGGGCAAACAGTGCGCCCACCGTCAGTAAAACAGCCAATAGTATTGCCAAAATTTTTTTCATAACAGCCTCCCCTGAACTGCAAAATATTTTTTTGTAACTACGTTTTCCTCTTCTACCCCTTGGAAATCTTCTTTTGTGTTTACCAGAAGCGTGAGCGTTTGCTGCGGTGCGCTGCGCTGCAACACAAAGGTGTTTCCCTTACAGGATATGGACACGTCGCCGCAAAGCGCAGGCTGACGTTTGAGGGCAAGCAACGAGGCAACTTCCTCACGAAAACGCATCGTTTCGTCGTCGGACAGTTTGTCCCAATCGAAAGTGCGTCTGTTGTCGGGGTCGTAGCCTCCCTCGGTGAGTATTTCGTCACCGTAGTACAGGTTGCAACTGCCGGGCATAAACACACAAATTGCCAAAGCGCACAAAAACCGCTCTTTGTCGCACCCCGTGAGGGAATAAAATCTGTGTGTGTCGTGGCAGTCCAACAAGTTGAACATCATGTTGTTTGTCGTGTCGGTGTACCTCATAAGCAAACCTATGAGTTTTTCCGCAAGAGTTTTTTCGTCGGTGCTTTTCTGCACCAAAAAGTCCATCATTTGTTTGGTGAAGGCGTAGTTCATTATGCTGTCGAACTGATCGCCTTGCAAAAAACTTTCGCTGTTGTGCCAGTTTTCCCCTATCAATACGGCGTCGGGCTTCAGTTGCTTTACCGCTTTTCGCAATTCACGCCAGAACCCGTGGGAAACTTCGTCGGAAACGTCCAGACGCCAACCGTCTATGTCAAAGTTTTTTATCCAATAGGTTGCCACATCAATGAGGTAGCGTTGCAATTCCCTGTTTGCCGTGTTGAGTTTCGGCATGTATCTGCACTCGGCAAAACAGCAGTAGTTGGTGTGTGATTTGTTGACGTAATCCCCTTCCACAATAAACCAATTGAAGTACGGCGAATGTTTGCCGTGCTTCAGGACATCGCAAAAAGGTGCGAATTTGTCGCTTACGTGGTTGAAAACTGCGTCCAGCACCACCTTTACGCCACGCTTGTGACACTCCGACACAAGCCTTTTCAAGGCGTCGTTTCCGCCGAACATGGCGTCCACGTGGAAGTAGTCGTAAATGTCGTACTTGTGGTTGGTGTCGCTGCAAAAAACAGGCGTAAGGTACAATGCGTTGACGTTCATTGAGGTGATGTAATCCAACTTCTGACAAATGCCGTCAAGGTCGCCCCCGTAGAAAGATTTGGGCGTGGGCAACTGTCCCCACTGTGCGTTTATGTACTTTTCGTTTTTTTGCGACGCTTTGTAAAATCTGTCCACAAACACCTGATAAAATACGGCGTTGTTGAGCCATGAAACATTTTCCACCACATCGTTTTTGTTGATGAAAGCAAACTGGAAACTGTTGAAGTAGGCAAAATCGAAATCATAGTCGGGAAGCAGTCCGTCTTCGCAAAAGTAGCAAGTCTTTCCGTCGTAGCACACCTTGAACACGTAGGCAAGGCGGGAATCTTTGAGATTGAGCCGTGTGGAATAGTAACTGTAAAGAGCGTCGCTTCCGATAAGCGTCATTTTGCTTTCGTACCGTTTTTGCGCAATGGAATACTTTGTGTTGTACAAAACGGATACGCTTTGCAGTTTTTCTCCCTTGGCGAAGCGGATTTTAAGCACCACCGTTTTGTCGTCCAGGGCAAAACAGTAGTTGCTTTCCGGTCTGTGATAGATTGCGTGAATATTCATTGTTACACCTTTCAGCGTATTGACAAACTGTTTGTCAAACGTTATAATTTCTGTATTATGAAAAACAAAGTTACTTTGAGAGATATCGCAAAAGAAGCCAACGTTTCCGTTGCTACGGCAAGTTACGTACTTAACAACCGTGACGACCAAAGCATCAGCGAAGCCACACGCAAGAAAGTGTTGCAAATTGCCAACCTGTACGGTTACAAACTCAACTTTCCGGCAAAATGCATTTCCAGCGGTAAAACAAACATCATTGCAATGTGCCTTGGAAAACATCGTTTTGTCCTGCACAAGGCGGAACATTTGCTGACGGTGGATAAATTTTGCCGTTTTCTTGCAAAAAAAGGCTACTCGTTGAGCATTTTTCCAAACAATGACGTTTCCCGTCTGGACTACTGCGACGGTATTGTGTGTTGCGACACCGACATTGAACTTTTCCGCAATGTGGCGGAAAACAACTACTGCCCGTTGTTGGCGTTGAACTCCGGCGTGCACAATCCACTACTGTTTTATCAGGTAAACACCGACTTTGTCAATGTAAAACGCATTGCAAAGCAAATTTTCGGAAATGAGGACTACTGTGTGGTGAGTTACCGTCTTAACAGTGCCGAAACATGTCAGCAAATATCCGACACTTTCGCCAACGTTGTTTTTGCCGACGATTTTGAAAATCTCGACTCTTTGAAGGGTAAAAATGTGGTTGCGCTTGGAGAAATGCTGGGCGAATACTGCAAACATATTGCAAAAGACGTGCTTACAATAGATTTTTGTTCTTCGGAAAAACTGGAAAAACTGTTTGAATGTTTTGACATTGCCTTCTATCGCAAAGACAGTATCGGACACAGCATACTTGTCTGACCTGCTTACATCTCCCAAAAACCGTACACTCCGCCACAAAAGTGACGGAGTTTTTTTGTACGGTATTGAAAACTTGTTACTCTGCCGCTGTTGCCGCCGTAATGGTTACAACGGGCGTTTCGCCGGACATATCCACTACCACGGTGTATGTTCCCGTGACGGTGCAACTGATGTCGCTTCCGGAAATGTCAAATCCTGCGGGGCTTCCGCTGACGTTGGAAGCGTTTGCCCAACTGCGTTGGTCGGTGGTGTTGCCGACACAAATTCTGATGCCGAATCGGTCGCCTTCGGTGAATTCCTTTGTGAGAGTGTAGGTCTTTGCATCGGCGTCGTAGGTCATCTTCCAAGCGGGATCAACTGCCCAGCCTGCACCCGTCATTGTACCGTAAACGTAAGCATCGTCGGGGATGTTTTCGTCTTCGATGGTAATCATCTTGGAATGACTGTTGAAGGTGATTTTGTAATCGCTGGTTTTAAGTACCTTGATGTTGTTGTTTGTAGCACTGACTGCGCTGAAATTTTCACCGCCGTTGAAGAGGTTTGCGTACTGATAGTTTCCAA
>ULNQ01046112.1_pt1 | contig 14197 bp, 8 predicted proteins | sample 1951951 | NCBI WGS metagenome assembly ULNQ01 (sample SAMEA4835580, study PRJEB28245) | human gut metagenome | biome: gut microbiome; material: fecal sample | place: Denmark | collected 2008
TTTTTGGAATTTCCCGAGCCTTTCAACTTGGAAAGCGGCAAGAATATCCCCGAAAGCGACAGTTTCGTGCTGACGCTGGAAAACGTAAGTTTTCGCTACCCGAAAGCGGAAAAAGACACGCTGATAAACATCAATCTCACCTTGCACAACGGCGAAAAACTTGCGGTAGTGGGGTTGAACGGAGCAGGCAAAACTACTTTGGTCAAACTGATGTGCGGATTTCTGGACCCTACGCAAGGCAGAGTGTTGCTAAACGGTACGGACATAAGAAAATTCAACAGACAGCAGTACTACGGTTTGTTTTCCGCAGTGTTTCAAAACTTTTCTTTGCTTGCGACAAGCGTTGCCGCAAACGTGGCGCAAAGCGAGGAGAACATCGATATGAATCGTGTGCGTCGCTGTGTGGAACTTGCAGGATTGAAACAAAAGGTGGAAAGTTTGCCACAAGGTTACGAAAGCAAACTCAACCGCACGGTGTACGATGACGCCGTAATGTTTTCCGGCGGAGAAACGCAACGACTTATGCTTGCACGGGCTTTGTACAAAAACGCCCCGATAATTTTGCTGGACGAGCCCACTGCGGCATTGGACCCATTGGCGGAGGCGGACATGTATCAAAAGTACGACAGTCTTTCGGACGGAAAATCTTCCGTGTACATATCTCACCGTTTGGCGTCCACAAGATTTTGCGACAGAATAGTGCTTATCGACAATGCTTCTATTTGCGAAGAAGGTACTCACGAACAATTGCTGAAAGCGGGCGGAAAGTACGCAAGGCTTTTCGAGGTGCAAAGCAAGTACTACAAGCGGGGAGGTGGCGAGGTTGAGTAAGGACAAAAAAATGACATTCAGACAGGCAATGCAAATCAACAACCGTGCTTTCCGCCTGTTGTATTCCAAATTTCCGCAAATGATGTTGTCCCGTTTGCTGTACGTCGTGTGGACAAATCTCACAGCCTACGTCGGAATTTACTTTTCCGCTTTGATAGTCAATGAACTTTGCGGTGATCGCAACCCCGAAAGGTTGAAAATTCTTGTTTTGATAACCTTGGGCGTTGCAGCCGTCATTTCGTTGGTAACGGCGTTGCTCAATAAGTGGCAAACAGGTCAAAGTGCTGGAATATGGTACAAATCGGAAAACATTTTTTCGGAAAAACTGATGAGTATGGATTTTCCCGACGTGGAAAACGCCAAAAACACGCAGTTGCTTTCGGTAATACGTCAAAATCAGAATGGCGGCGGTTGGGGATTGAACAGAGTTATTTCCAACTACGAAGACCTTGTCGGTTCTGTTTTTACGGTACTTGGAGGAATATCTCTTTCCGTATCGCTGTTTGTGTTGAGCGTACCGCAGGACAGCGTCTACGCATTTCTCAACAGCCCGTGGTTTGTGTTGGTTCTGATTGCCGTCATGGCGTTGATAACATTTCTTTCCCCCGCCCTTTCCAACAAGGCGGAAAGTTACTGGGCAAAGCACGCCGACGACCACGTTTTGGCCAACAGAATTTTCGGCTTTTGGGGATGGCTGGGGTACGACAAGGACATTGCTTGCGACATTCGAATGTATCGGCAGGATCGCTTGTGCGAAAAGCACAACACAAATAAATACGATGTATTTTGTTCCAAAGGATTTTTTGCACGTCTTACCGTCAGCAAAATAGGCCCTTTGCAGGCGGCGTCCGCAGCCGTTTCGGTAATATTCACAGGAGTAGTGTATCTGTTTGTGTGTCTTAAAGCGTGGGCGGGTGCGTTTGGCTTAGGGTCCGTTGCGCAATACGTTTCTTCCATAACGAAGTTGTCGTCGGGCGTTTCCAAGTTCTTTTACACCGTAGGCACGATGAGAAACAATGCGCAATTTCTCAAACTTGTGTTTGACTTTTTGGATATTCCAAACAAAATGCAGCAAGGGGATTTGCCCCTGCAGGAAAATATCGGCGAAAACTGCGAGGTGGAGTTCAAAAACGTTTCCTTCAAGTACCCGGGTACCGACGTTTACGTTTTGCGCAACGTCAACATGAAAATAAACTTCGGCAAACGTCTTGCCGTTGTGGGTGTGAACGGAAGCGGAAAAACCACATTCATAAAACTGCTGTGCCGAATGTACGATCCTACCGAAGGAGAAATTTTACTTAACGGCGTGGACATAAGAAAATACCAATACAGCCAATATCTTAAATTTTTCTCGGTGGTGTTTCAGGACTTCAAAATTTTTGCCTTTACTCTGGGCGAAAATGTCGGTTCGTCGGCAAATTATGACGCCGCTCGTGCAACGGAATGCCTCAACAAAGCAGGTTTCGGCGACAGGTTGGCAACAATGGAAAAGGGGTTGGACACCTTCCTGTATTCCGCTTACGACAAAAATGGCGTGAACGTTTCCGGCGGTGAGGCGCAAAAGATAGCCATTGCACGCACGTTGTACAAAAACGCACCTTTCATTGTGTTGGACGAGCCCACTGCGGCATTGGATCCATTGGCGGAGGCGGAAATTTATTCCAAGTTTAACGACATAGCGCAGGGCAAAACGGCAGTGTACATCAGCCACCGTCTGTCTTCTTGCAAGTTCTGCGATGAAATTGCAGTATTCAGCGACGGAGAGGTGGTGCAGTACGGCACGCATGAAAGTTTGCTTGCCGACAAAAAGGGCAAATACTTCAAATTGTGGAATGCGCAGGCGCAGTATTACACCGATTGACTGTTGCATGGTGGCAAAGAAAGGCTTGTACGGTAACAAGCACTTACTTTTTCAAATGTCCACTTGCCGACAGAAAAAATTGTCAACATAAAAGCGTAAAAAAAGAGCAGACAAATTGTCTGCTCCTTTTTGTTTTATCGGAATTGTCGGAATGTGTACAATTACTTGCTTGCAAGGTTCTTGTATTTTTCCACTCTTGCTTTTGCTTCCTGTTCGGATCTTTCAAACAAAGTTTCTGCAATATCAGGCTTTGTCTTTGCAAGAGAAGCGTAACGGGTTTCGCCTTTGATAAATTCTTGGTAGTCGCCCGTGGGTTCTTTGCTGTCCAAGGTGAAGGGGTTCTTGCCTTGGTCAATCAAAGTGGGGTTGTAACGGTACAGTTGCCAGTATCCGCACTCAACGGCACGTTTGATTTCTTCCTGCGATTTGCCCATGTTGATACCGTGGTTAATGCAGGGAGCATAAGCAATGATAAGAGAAGGTCCGTGGTAGGATTCCGCTTCCGTCAAAGCCTTTACAAGTTGAGCCTGACTTGCGCCCATACCAACCTGTGCCACGTACACGTATCCGTAGGACATTGCCATCATGCCAAGGTCCTTTTTCTTGACACGTTTGCCCGCAGCGGCAAATTTCGCAACTGCGCCTGTGGGAGAAGACTTGCTTGCCTGTCCGCCTGTGTTGGAGTACACTTCGGTGTCCAGTACCAAAACGTTTACGTCTTCGCCGCTTGCCAACACGTGGTCAAGTCCGCCGTAGCCGATGTCGTAAGCCCAGCCGTCGCCACCGAAAATCCACACGGATTTCTTAACGAGGCAATCCTTTTCCTTCAAAATTTCCTTTACAAGAGCGTCTGCATCGCAACCGCAGTTTGCGCAACCTTCAAGACATTTCACAAGGTTTGCGGCGGCAACTTTGCTTGCTTCGGCGTTGTCTTTGTCGGCAACCCAAGCCTTGCAGGCGTTTACGCCTTCTTCGTATCCCGCCCATTTTTCGGCAAGAGCGTTAACCTTTTCCACAAGGCGTGCTCTGCGTTGAACGTAAGCAAGGTTGATACCGTAACCGAATTCGGCATTGTCTTCAAACAAACTGTTTGCCCAGGCAGGTCCGTGTCCGTCTTTGTTCACGGCATAGGGACATGTGGGGGCAGAACCGCCGTAGATGGAAGAACATCCCGTAGCGTTTGCAATAACCATTCTGTCGCCGAACAACTGCGTTACAAGTTTAACATAAGGTGTTTCGCCGCATCCTGCGCAAGCGCCGGAGAATTCAAACAAAGGTTGTTTGAACTGACTTCCCTTTGCAGTGGTGGGGTTGAGAGGACTTTCAACACGTTCCACCGTTTGAGAGAACTTGTAGTTGGCAACTTCCACGTCGTTGATTTGTTCCGCAGGAACCATCACAAGAGCCTTTTCCTTTGCGGGGCAAACGTTAGCGCAAACACCGCATCCCGTGCAGTCCAACGGGCTGATTTGCATGCGGAACTTTGCTCCCTTCACACCGATTGCCGGTTTTGCGGTGAATGTTTCGGGCAAAGTTGCGTTTTCGTCAATCAAAACGGGACGGATAACTGCATGGGGGCAAGCCATGGAGCATTGTGTGCACTGAATACACTTGTCCACCTGCCAAGAGGGAAGGTTGACGGCAATGCCACGTTTTTCGTACTGTGTAGTTGCTGTGGGCACAACGCCGCTTTCGTTGAATGCCGAAACGGGAAGGCTGTTGCCCTTTTGTTCCAAAATAGGACGTACAAATTCTTCAAAGTACTTGCTGTCCGTCTTTTCGGGCAGTGCTGCGCCTTCGGTAGTGGTAGCCCATTCTGCGGGAACTTTCACTTCGTGCAAACCTGCAACTGCGCCGTCGATAGCGGCAAAGTTAGCGTCGATAACCTTTTGTCCTTTTTTGCCGTAGGACTTGATTACCGCCTGTTTCATGTATTCTTCCGCCTGTTCGTAGGGGATGATGTCGGCAAGTTTGAAGAATGCCGCCTGCATTACCATGTTTGTGGATTTTGCCGAACCTGCTTTCAAAGCAATGTGCAAACCGTCAATGGTGTAGAACTTCAAATGCTTTTGCGCAATCTGGTTCTTCATGTGAGCGGGCAGTTCCTTTTCCAATTCTGCGTCGTTCCAAGCGCAGTTGAGAAGGAATGTGCCGCCGTCTTTTGCGTCTGCAAGTACGTCGTAGTGTGTAACGTAACTGGGGTTGTGGCAGGCAATAAATTCCGCCTGGTCGATGAGGTAACTGGATTTGATGGGGTTTTTGCCGAAACGCAGGTGAGAAATGGTAAGTCCGCCGGACTTTTTGCTGTCGTATTCGAAGTAGCCCTGTGCATACAAATCGGTGTGGTCGCCGATAATTTTGATGCTGTTCTTGTTTGCGCCAACCGTACCGTCGCTGCCCAATCCGTAAAATTTGCAACGTGTTGTGCCTGCGGGGGCAACGTCGATGGTTTCCGTAACCGGCAAAGAAGTGGAGGTTACGTCGTCGGTAATGCCGATGGTGAAGTGGTTTTTCTTTTCTCCGTCAAGATTGCGGTAGATTGCCAAAATCATGGAAGGAGTAAATTCCTTGCTTCCCAAGCCGTAACGTCCGCCCAAAACGGTGTCAACTTTTCTGCCTGTTTCGGCAAGAGCGGCAACAACGTCAAGGTACAGGGGTTCGCCAAGACATCCGGGTTCCTTTGTTCTGTCAAGCACTGCAATTTTCGTAACTGTTTCGGGAAGAGCATCCACGAAGTGCTTTGCGGAGAAAGGACGGTAGAGGTGTACTTTCAATACGCCCACTTTTTCCCCTCTTGCGTTGAGGTAGTCAACGGTTTCTTCAACGGCTTCTGCGCCGCTACCCATGATAACAATAACCTTGTCGGCGTCTTTTGCTCCGACGTAGTCAAACAAATGGTAGTGTCTGCCTGTAAGTTCGCCCACTTTTTCCATGTACTTTTCAACGATTGCGGGTGTTGCAAGGTAGTACTTGTTTGCCGCTTCTCTGTTCTGGAAGTAGATGTCTGCGTTTTGAGCAGTACCCTGAAGGTGGGGATGTTCGGGGTTCAAGGCACGTGCACGGAATTCGTCCACGTACTTCATGTCAAGCAGTTTTGCCATGTCTTCGTAGGAAATTTCGTCAATTTTGGAAACTTCGTGACTTGTACGGAAACCGTCAAAGAAGTGCAGGAAAGGCACCTTTGCTTCCAACGTGGAAAGGTGTGCCACCAAAGCCATGTCCATTGCTTCCTGAACGGAGTTGCTTGCCAACAGTGCAAAACCTGTCTGACGGCATGCCATTACGTCCTGGTGATCGCCAAAAATGTTCAAAGCGTGAGCCGCCAACGCTCTTGCCGATACGTGGAACACGCAGGGCAGAAGTTCGCCGCTGATTTTGTACATGTTGGGAATCATCAAAAGCAAGCCCTGGCTGGCAGTGAATGTGGTTGTCAATGCGCCTGCCACAAGACTTCCGTGAAGTGCGCCTGCTGCGCCTCCTTCCGATTGCATTTCGGCAATTCTCACCGTTTGTCCAAACAGGTTTTTTCTGCCTTGGGCAGCCCATTCGTCGGCAACTTCCGCCATGGGAGAAGAAGGAGTTATTGGGTAGATTGCCGCAACATCGCTGAAAGCATAAGCAACGTGCGAGGCAGCAGTGTTACCGTCAATTGTTCTCTTTGCCATTATTGTTTGTCCTCCAATAAATAAATTGCGTTTTACATAAGACGAGATTCTTTGTCTTCGTCATACAAAGTTATTATATACTTTAACAATATCAAAGTCAAGTTACGAAAATAAACTTTGTTTGTGAAATGCAAAAAAAGACATTGCAAAGGGCATTAAATGTCTGTTTTGCATGGTACGCCTTACAAACCGTGCAAGAAAATACACAAGCAAAACACTTTCCGACAGCAAAAGCAGTGTACGAAAAATATTTTGTTTCGCACGTTACCTTTTCATCGTGAAAAATTGAACAGTAATGCTTTCGCAGTGCAAAAAACAACGCAGAAAGCAATTTTCAAAGTAAAAGTCAGGTTTATTTTGCATGTTTCATTTGGAAAACAATGTTTCTCCATGCAGAAAAGTACCTAAAAAGCAATGTTTTACAGTATTTCAACCTAAAACCTAAAACCAATAGCATTTCATGATGGAAAAAGTGCTTTTGCAAGCATTTCAATTGCATTTGTTTTTTACATAAATTTTCCCTTAAAAAGCAGTAGAATATTTCAACGGAAATCAAGAGGCAGTTTCAAAAAAATGCGTTTTCAAAATGTTGAAACACGTTGACAAGCATTTCAGATTGCATTCTGTTTTTGACGCAAAAAAAGCGGTCGATTTTATTCGACCGCTAAAATTTGGCTCCCCAAGTAGGGTTTGAACCTACGACCCTCCGGTTAACAGCCGGATGCTCTGCCGCTGAGCTATTGAGGAATATCTGATTGCCCTAGTATAATAACACCGCACAAAAAATCTGTCAATGATTTTCAACGACTTTTTTCAAAAATGGATTCAACTTTTTGGTTGCACAGTAGCGATATCGGCGTTTTGCAAATTGCTTTGTTGCGTTTGCTCAAAGTGTCGAAAGCGGCATTATTTTCAAATTGACGTTGTTCTCGCCTGACATTGTTCGATACAAAGGCCTATTCGTTCACTTAAACATTCCGTTGTTTTGCTCATTGCGTGAATAATGCTTAAGGTATATTTTGCGTTGCCGTACGTTTGGCACAAGACGCATTTTCGCCATTGACCGCATTGCCGTTGTGTGGTAGAATTTACCAAAAGAAAGGCCGAACATGGTCAAAGAGGCGGTGCAAAATGATTGTTGCGGTAGTGTTGGGAAACAGGCTTAACGACGACGGAAGTATCACGGACAAAATGCGTTGTCGTCTTGACTTGGCGTCGGAAATACACAAAACGCTGTTGCCATGCAAAATGGTGCTTTCCGGCGGTGTTGCCAACCCGTTGGCAGGCAAAAGCGAAGCGCAGGCAATGTTTGACATTCTTGTGAGGGCAGGGGTGCCTCAAAATGTTTTGATAAGGGAAGAAAAATCGCTCACCACAAAACAAAATGCTTTCTATTCCGTTCCTATCGTGGCGCAGTGCGGTGCCGACGTGTTGTTGCTTTGCACCTCACCCGAACATATGCACAGGAAATACCTCAATCCCAAAAGGCTTTTTGCCCGCATGCTGAAAGGATATCCCGACATTCGTCTGGAAACGTGCTGCACGTTGGAAGAGGTGCAAAAATTGAAAGGAAAAATTTGATTTGCGTATTTTTCAACTCATTTGCCCTTTGCCCAAAACTGACGTTTGCAGTTAAGTGTCTTTCGTTGGTTTCGCAAATTACAAATGGCTTGTTTTCTTTGTTGCCATTGCATTTGTGCGGAACTTTGCCGTTGCGTGAAAAATATTGCTTGCTTACATAAACGTTGTAAGAAGCGGTAGCGACTTTTTACATTTTGCTGTTTAAGTTGCTTTTACGTTTTGCTGTTTGCGTTTAAGTGTTTTTCGTAGGTTTAGTAAATTACAAATGTTTTTTTTCGTTGCCACCTTGCATTTGTGCGGAACTTTGCCGTTGCGTAAAAAATACTGCTTGCTTACATAAACGTTGTCAGAAGCGGTAGCGACTTTTTACGTTTTGCCTGTTTAAATTGCCTTTGCGTTCTACTGTTTGCGTTTAAGTGTCTTTCGTAGGTTTAGTAAATTACAAATAGTTTTTTTGTTACCTTGCATTTGTGCGGAACTTTGCCGTTGCGTAAAAAATACTGCTTGCTTTCATAAACGTTGTCAGAAGAGGTATCTTTTTTACGTTTTGCCTGTTTTGTATTTTCTGATTTTATTCTTGCAGTGCACCCTTTTTTTATTTTTCTAAACCGTAACCTTGTAGGTCATTTTTGCACGGCAGTTACAATCTGTTGCCCTGCATATGGTCCAACAACGGGAAAATTTTGTGCGCAGGTGCTGTGCCAAGTCGTTTTTTCGTGCTTTTTTGAAAGGTTGCATCGTTAAAATTTTTGTCAAGGTTTGCTGTCAAATTTTTTGTGTTGACTTGAAATCGCAAAAAAAAACGCTCTCCGACAGTGCGGAAAGCGCATTATTTATGTTTATTAAATTGAAGGCAAAATGCTCAATGCAATTTGGCAGTACACCAACAGCGAAAGAGCGTCCACAATGGTGGTGATGAAAGGACTTGCCACAACTGCGGGGTCAAGACGGCACTTTTTTGCCAGCAACGGCATCAGACAGCCCACAAGTTTTGCAACTATCACCGTTGCAAGCAGCGAAAGGGAAACTACAAGGCAAATGTCCCAAGTGTAGTTGTAACCGAAAAGCAAACCGTCAATAAGCATAAGTTTGCCAAAGCAAACAACGGCAAGGCACACAGCCAAAAGTACTGCCACACGCATTTCCTTCCACACAACTTTGAAAACATCTTTGGTGTGAACTTCGTCCAACGCAAGTCCGCGGATTATTGTAACGGAAGCCTGACTGCCGGCATTTCCGCCCGTATCCATAAGCATGGGTATGCAGGCAAAAAGCAGTGTACTCAACTGGTTGAGGGTGGCTTCAAAGGTGTTTATGATAAGCCCCGTGAAGGTTGCGGAAATCATCAAAAGCAACAGCCACGGAATACGGTTTTTACAAATTTCCCAAACGCTTTGGTTGAGGTAGGACACATGCGACGGCGTTACTGCAGCCATTTTTGAAATGTCTTCGGTGGCTTCCTGTTCCATAACGTCCAACACGTCGTCCACGGTGATTATGCCTACAATACGGTTTTCGCCGTCTACAACGGGTATTGCGTACAGGTCGTATTTGGAAATACGCTGCGCCACAAATTCCTTGTCGTCCGTCGTTTCCACGCTTATCACGTCCGTTTCCATGAAGTCGGCTATCGGCGTGTCGTAGTCGTGCAAAAGCAGGTCTTTCACCGTTACCAACCCCAGCAATTTACGCTTGTCGTCCGTTACGTAGCACACGTAAATGGTTTCCTTGTCGAGAGCGATTTTTCGTATTCTGTCGAAACATTCCTTCACCGTCCAGTGTTCTCGCAAACTGACGTATTCCACCGTCATTATTGTGCCTGCGCTGTCTTTGGGGTATTTCAGAATCTCGTTTATCTGTGCTCTCGTTTCCGTGTCCGATTGCTTTATGATACGCTTCACGACGTTGGCGGGCATTTCCTCAATTATGTCCACAGTGTCGTCAAGGAACATTTCGTCAAACACCGCTTTCAATTCGGCGTCGGAAAAAACCGTCAACAGCAACTGCTGTTTGCCCGATTCCATTTCAACAAATGTTTCCGCTGCATTTTCTTTGGAAAGTAATCGGAAAACGGGTGGCATATCCTTTTCGGGAAGTTCTTCCAACAACATGGCACAGTCCTGCGGCATCATGTCGTTTATCAAACCTTTTATTTCCCTGAAATTCTTTTCTTCCAGCAACTGTTTTACCTTTTCAATGGTGTCGGTCAATTCAACCTGATTTTCCTGCTCCATCCTATCACCTCCAAAGAAAACAATAAAAAACTGCACCCGTAACGGATGCAGACAAAAACAATAAAATATGTCCTCACCATTACAAGTTTTAGCATCACAGGGCAGTGAAGTTGCGTTAGGCTGTGCCTTGGTTTCGACAAAGCCTGCTTACCGGAATTGACGTGTCTCCACGCTTGTTCGGCAGCAACCCATATCCCTTGTGGTAGCCTCACCTACCGGATAGGTTACTTACATTGTAGTTTTGTTTTTTCACTCTGTCAACAATTTTCGGAAAATTTTTACATTGCAAAAAACATCTTTTGAAAAAGCCGTTTGTTTTTTTCGTGTCTGCATTTCATAATAGGATTTTTGCCGAATTTTTGTCCCGCTATTTTCAAATTTTCCTGTAATTTCAATGGTAATGTCAGGCGGTGTTTTCCCGTTGCAGGCAACGACAATTATATTCTTGACAAGTTGCCGTCTTTCTGTTGAAAATGCCCCTCGCCGTATTTTGACGTCTTGTTGCGGCAGTGTTTGCCAAACAAAAACTGCTTTTAGGCAATACAATTTGTTTTGAAAGATTACCTGCACAGTGGTGCAAAATTTTTCTGCAACGGATTGTCTTGCGTCGTGTTCCCGTGCAGGCATACGTTTGACACAATTTCCGTTTTGTAGTAATATGTGTAAAAAAGCAAAAAAGAGAGATTGTCATGAAAGAATACTATCAACAGCGTTTCCATTGGATTTTCCGCTACACAAGCAAAAACTTCTGGTATTGTATTGCAAAGACGCTTTGCATTGTGGTGGGGCTTCCCATCTATTCGGTAATGTTTTTGGTGGAAATGGCACTTACGCTTGTAAATATGCTTTTTTGCTGGATACCCGTTTTGAACGTTGTAGTAACAGTCGTGTGCAAGGCATTGATGTCCCTTGTCGGTTGGACGTTTTACATTTGCATTTTGCCCGACATAAAACAGTACCGTCAGGCAACTGCGGAGGAGATACAGTACGACGTTTTCGATGCGGACGCCGATGCGTCGGAAGAGCAAAACACCGAAGAGGTTGTGGACGAAACAAACAAGTGATATCATTTGGCACGTTGTGTTTGCAACGTGCTTTTCTTTGCAATTTTCGACAATTACACTCAATAACCGATAATTTATTTTAGAAAACAACAAAGGTTTGCGTGCTACAATGTGTTTACAAAACACGGAGGTTGCAAAAAGTGATTAAAATAGGACTTATCGGACAACCTGGACTGAAATCCAAGTTGGAGGAAAACGAAAATTTTCAGGTAGTTTTTGACGTTGACGGATGCGACGCACGCAGCAGTCTGGAAAATATTCCCGCAGACGTGGTAATAACGGAACTTATCATGTCGGGCGAAGACGGTTTCGCCCTGCTGGAAAAGTACCGTGACGTCAAGTTTATTGTTGCGTCGGAACTTAAAAGCGAAGTGTTTGTGATAAAGGCTTTGGACCTCGGCGCAAAGTACTACCTTGTAAAGCCGTTGGAATACGGCGTGTTGGAACAAAGAATAGTCAACGTTGCCGAAGGTGAAAAGTTGGGCGGAAAAATTCTGCGCAAGAAAAGCGTTTCGGAAAAGACTTTGGACGAACGAATCAGCAACATTTTTGTTACCGTGGGCATTCCTGCACACATCAAGGGGTATCAGTTTTTGAGAGAAGGCATCAAACTTGCAGTAGACAATCCGCCGATAATCAACGCCATTACAAAAAGCCTGTATCCTTCCATTGCCAAAAAATTCGGCACAACGTCCAGCAAGGTGGAACGTGCCATACGACACGCAATAGAGGTGGCGTGGAACAGGGGGAAAATCGAAAACATAAACAGCGTTTTCGGCGTGAAGGTGTACAACTCGTCGGAAAAGCCCACCAACGGCGAATTTATCGCCCTGCTTGCCGACAAAATGCTTTTGGAATGTGCCTACTAGTATCTCAACTAAGGCTAATTTCTCTGCCTAGGGTAAAAAGACAGTAGGTTCATTTCACAACGCACGACAGGCAACAAGCGCACGTTGCTTTGTAATTTCAGGACACGCAAGTGTCCTTTTTTTGTTACCGTAAACAATTTCAACAAATTTAACACAAATTGATTTGTGAATTCAAATTATTGCCCAGGAAAACAAAAAAACATTTATTTTTACAGGTATTACCCGCATTGTCACTAAAACACCACCCTCGGGTCGTGTTTCGGTTGAAAATTTGTGCTGTAACGCATGCTATGTAAGTGCGGCTTCAGTTTGTTGAATTGTCGATGTTAGCATTTTACTGTTGAAACAGTCGTTATGAAACAAAACAATTTGAAAGAAATTTTTATTGTGTTAAAAATGAAAAGTTGCAAAGATATTTAGCATAACACTTGCCAAAAGGGCAAATTTATGATACAATCACCTCACATGGAGGAATTATGCAATACCTTAAAAAAGAAATAAGAGAAAACATTTTGGCGGCGGCAGTGGAAGAATTCAAAGAGCACGGATATGCCGATGCGTCCATACGCAACATCGCCAACAATGCGGAAATATCTTTGGGAAACATCTACCGTTACTTCACAAACAAAGAGGCGTTGTATTTCGCCGTTATCAATCCTTTTCTCAACAGTATCCGACAGGCAATAGAAGAGGACATCGTTTTTGAAGGAAAGGACATGCGTGAGGCGTCGGAAAAATTGGTGGAATTCCTTGTGGACCACAGCGACGAAATTTTGATAATACGCAAGGGCAATTCTGTTCATTACGAGGCGTTTGTCAGTTTTATTGTGGAAGCCATTTCCAAAAAAATCAGGGAAATGCTGGAAAAGTCTTTCCCCGAAATTGACGAGAAAATCAAAAACCCCGATTTCTACAACGCCGTTGCCGAAGGCTTCCTGACAAGCCTGTTCAAGGTGCTCAGCAAGGATGAACCGCTGGATACACAAAAGCGCAACGTGAGGGAACTTATCACCTTCTTTTTCGGTCACATGACAGACAGGTTCTACCATTTTGAAGAGGAATAATCCCCCTTTTACCCTAAAATTACCACTTGCAAACCAAGCATTTTGCCCGACAGACCGTCGGGCATTTTTTGTGCCGTCCGCTGTTTTTGTTTTTTTTTCGTTGCGGTAACGGCATTGCAAAACATTGCGTAGTAACGGCATTGTCGGCATGGAAACATGGCAAAGTGTTTTTGAAAAAATATTTCGCTACTTTAATTTGCAGATTATTATTAAAGAAACCCTATCTTGTACCGTCTTAATTGTTCGTCGCAGCGGTGCAGGCGTATTGTAAAAGGTGCTTTTGATACTCATTGGTTGTTGTGTCTATTGTCTGTTTTCCCTAAAAAGTTTATTGTGTTTTCCCTTGTTATGTTTCAAATTTTGTGTTTTGTTTTTTTCATGGCCGTTGAAACATGGCAAAGTGCTTTGTAAATTTATTTGTGAAAGTGCGAGTTTGTACTGACAGTTGCAGAAACAATTTTGTCCTGTTCCGTCCCGTGTGTCGGTAGCGGTGTAACGAAATTTTTGCTGTCAATTTCCATGTGCTTCCCTGCAATGGTAAAAAGTTCCACTTGCGGCACTTGTTGTTTGTTTGGTACAGTCGACGCACGTTTGCAACGCAACATTTATTGTGCTTTACAATTCTTGTGCAAAAAAAGAGCGTTTTGGCTTTTTTAGCCGTTTTGAACGTTTGCAATAGCAAAAAAACAGCCTTTTGTAGTATACTATTTCAGACATAGTACTTTATTTTTGCGTATTTTGCCGTGCAGATTGGCTTATTTAGCCGTTGTAATGCAATTTACCGATGAAAATTTTGTCGAATAGGGATGCAAATTTTGCATAGGAAAACAAATGGAAACATTTTACACTGTTTGAACATACAATATACTGAATATTCAAGGAGGACAAAATATGCCGGTAAACAATCTGGATGGCAATAATGGCAGTGAAAAAATCTGCATACAGGGCAAAAAAGTTTTTGACGCCTGCATGAAGCAAACAACCTTGCAACAGGTTACGGTGAGCGTGTCCGACGTCAATCCGACGGG
>ULNQ01000045.1_pt1 | contig 14194 bp, 1 predicted proteins | sample 1951951 | NCBI WGS metagenome assembly ULNQ01 (sample SAMEA4835580, study PRJEB28245) | human gut metagenome | biome: gut microbiome; material: fecal sample | place: Denmark | collected 2008
GGTCGACCCAACCACAAGTAATGGACTAATGCAAGTAAAATTAAGCTGTGTTTTTTATTTTATAACTGTTAAGAATAAGCAAAAAGCTCTTCAGGCAGTGCTGCCGCAAAATCATTGCCGTGAGGGCAGTGACTGCATATTTTGTTATGAGGTCACAAACTGTATTGATGAGTAGCAGTTTGCGGAGTTTTCATATATATTTGTACGGAGCTTTTCTCTGTATAAAGGAGTCAGTAGAAACAGTGGTTGTTTCTGTTCGTTCCTTGCTTTTTGATAAGGGGGAATATATCATGAAGCTAAGTCAAAAAAAGTGGAAGTCACTTATTTCAGGTGTTCTTCTCGCAGCCAGTGCATCGAGTTTTCTCATAGCACCGGTATATGCCGCTGATTATAGCAAGCCTCTCATAGGCACGCTAAAAAAGGACAGCGAGATACTGAGTCCCGATGGTAATACCGTAACAGAAAATGACGGTAAACTTATCTATGATTTCCAAGGAAAGGACCATACCTTTACTATTACCAATAAGGATGGTATTACTGCCCGCAAAGACAGCGTTTATAATAACGTAGGCGCAGACGGCAGCTATGGCACCATTCACATTAATCAGACTAACACTAAGAGAAATGCTTATGTAGGTGTGAATGGCTTTATTGCTAATAAAGGCACTGTTATTGTCAACAGTAATCTGGATATCACTGCAGCCTCGGAATATTCTTCTGTTGGTATTGCGGCAGCCAATAAGGGCAACCTGATTATCAACGGCAACGTAAAGATGCGTAAGGATGATGCAGAAAATCCTTGGGGCATAATTACCAAGAATGTTCACGGTAACGTAGGCCCCGGCGGTGCAACCAGCATGGGTGGCGATGAAAACTATACGGGCGCCCGTTGGCAGCCTGCAGGTATTTCCGTTGACTATACCCGCGGTGATGTCACTGTCAACGGTAATGTGGATCTTGCTGTACGCGGTACAGCTGTAAGAACCGATGTTTATCAGGCTGACGGTGATGTACCGGCTTATGATTTGGGAACTATTTCTTTGCTGGGTAATTCTATCCGTATCGACACACCGTACAGAGAAGAAAACTTTGTTGAAGGCTTCGGCAAATTTATCGAACCGTATTATGCTCTGGCAAGCTACGGCGGCACGATTAACGTCAATGTAAAGAATCAGGAAGCACAAAACGGCAAGGTAGAAATGGTCGGCAACGTGCTGGCAATGAAGTCCTCTGATGAGGCTGGAAAGGCTATGGTTTATCAAAACGGTCGCCTTAACATCGGCCTGACCACGCAGGATTCCTCCTGGAAGGGTGTAATTGACAATGCTGGTACAGCAAAAGCCGGTGAAGTAAATCTGTGGCTGCAGAACGGCGCGCAATGGATTTACGAAAACGCATCCCGTAAGGACGGCCTTGATGCAAGTAATCTTGCTGATTACAGCAGACCGTACTATGAAAAATATGACGGCATTTCTCATCTGAGCAGTCTTGTCGGCGGTAAGGATAAAGCATCTGCCGGTATTATTAAGGTAAATGATAGCGATCCTATCCATATTGCTAATGCCGAAGGTGTTACCAAGGTATGGTATGAGCATGATGATGCTACACCGGGTAACATTATCGGCGGTGATGTTAAGGTTCTTAATGCCAAGACCGGCACAGAAATGATGCTTTACACCGGTAACAACGGCATCAGCAAGGGCTTTGCCGAAGGTGATACAGCTGCAGAGAAAAATAATGTCAGCGAAGTATTGAATTCTCTGGCACACAAGCTGTGGTATATGGCAGGCGACAGCAACCTTACAGGCAGCGTATCCATTGCTGAAGGCCTGACAGCTTCCTCTGTAACTATGAAGACTGGCAACATTACCTTTGCCGAGGGTGGGCAGGGCTTCTATGACTATACTCCTGAGAAGGACGATAAGACCTATGCAACCGGCCCGATTGTAAAATCCGAAAATATCGGTGAAACACGCGAAAGCGATATCAACGGAGTAGTTTCTGTTAATGTTACCGAAGCTCAGGATGGGGTGTCCGGTAATGCTCCCAGTGCTATGTATGCAGCAGGCGACGCAGTAAGTCCGCTTGTTATTGATTTACAGGGTCACACCTTGAAGCTCAATGCCAACAATCAAACTGCTAATTATGTGTCTACGGTTTATGTTGATGAAAACAAGAGCATGGAGATTAAGGATTCCAAGGGCAATGGTGTGCTGAAGGTTTCTGCCGGACTTGGTGCTGATGGCAATGCTGATACTAAGGCTAAGTATGTCTATGGCATTCGTGTAGGCGAGGGCGGCAACCTTACTGCAAATACCGATGTTGAGATAGACGGAGTTAAATCTAGTGCTACTCAGCGTGCTTATGGTGTATATGTAAGTACCAAAGGCAATGTTGTATTCGAAAAAGATCTGACCATCAAGAATGTTCAGACCGGCAACAAGGTTGGACCGAACACTGCCGGTATTTATGCAGACAGTTCTTCAAGTGCAGATGCGCCTATTAATATAACTGTTAAAGGCAATCTTAATATTGAAAACGTATTGGGCAGTGCAATCCGTGCATTGAATACTTCAACTATATCTACTGCCGGTGCAACTATTAAAGCTGCCGATATGTCTAACGGTACGGATTATAGCCAATATTATGCTTTGCAGGCCAACAAGGGTATCATTAACCTGAATACAGGTGAAGGCATTACTGCCGGAATTTTGGACGTTACCGGTGACATGAAGGTAACTGATAATAAAGCTTCTGTTATCAATGTCAACATGACCAAGGGTTCTCAATGGACAGGCGCGGTAAGCAATATTCCAGGCAGCACTTATAATGCACCGACCGGACAGTTTAATCTGACAATGGCCAAAGGTTCTGTATGGAATCATGAAACCGGTCGTTCGGTAGATACGCTGAAGACAACTTTTGCCGGCAGCAATGTTTCTAAGCTGGATGGTTCAGGTGTAATTTACCAAAATTCCGACAAGGGTATTACCGTATATGATTATAGCGGTGACACCACTGTTGTTTACGGCCATGATGCCGATAATCCGCAGAACATCACCGGGGGTGACTTCACTGTCAAGACAGCAGATGATGGCTCGAAGATTACTTTGGTAACCGATAGCCAAGGCATTAATGCCGGCTTTGAAGCTAGTGATACTGCAACAGAAAAGAATAATGTTAAGGAAGTGCTGAATAAGCTGGCTAATAAGCTGTTCTACACCGGTTATAAAGATGCAAATCTAGACGGCGTAGTGAAGATTGCCGATGGTCTGACAGCGTCTAGTGTAAGTGCTATTGTAAAAGCCTCTGGCGATATTACCTTCTCTGACGGCAGCAACGGAACGAAAAAAGCAGGACAGGGCTTCTATGACTATACTCCGGAAGAAGATAAGCCTGATTACAAGACTGGTGCTATTACTAAGTCGGAAAATATCAGTCTGAACCGCGAGGTAGACGATAAGGGTGTTGCACATATTAATGTAACTGAATCGAATGCCGGTAATAATAAATTTGCCAGCGCTCTTTACGCAGGTGAAGAAACCTATCCGTCTAAACCGATGACTGTAAATATGTCCGGTAAAGGTCTGGCTTTGAATGTTGCACAAACTGGCGGACAGGCAGCGGCTATTTACGCAGGCGCTAATACTTATATCAAGGTTATTAATCCGTCCGCAGAGCAAAAGCTTTCTATTACAGCTAATAATACGGATACCAGAGGCTCTCATGGCGTTTACGCTGACGGTAATGCACATCTGAATATTTCCGGTCCGGTAGAAATTACCGATATTGTTACGAAGGGTGATTCCGCAACCGGTATTAATATCCAGGGGCAGAAGAGCGAGATTAATATTGATGGCCCGCTGACAATCAGCAATGTCAAGGGCATTAGAGAACGTGGCGCAGGTATGAATGCTTCCGGTATTCAGGTAACAGGTGACACTTCCACTGTAACTGTCAGCGGTCCGGTAGATATTTCCGGTGTACGCGGCAGCGGCATTAGGCTGACTGGTAAGGATACCAAGGTATCTGTCGGCGGCGGCACCATTACTGCAGCTGAAGACAGCGATAAGTCGCATAATTTCTATGCAGTCCGCGTAGATAAAGGCACGCTGGACATCAACATGAAGGACGGCGCTGCAGGCGATACGACCACCAAGATTACCGGTGATATGTACGCAACCGGCCAATATGGCAAGAAGGTTGTAGAATACACCGGTGGCGAGCTGATTAACTGGAATGATGCAGGCGTCCTCAACGTGGCTTTGACCGATAAGGATTCCTTCTGGAAGGGTGTTGCAGCCTATGATATGTATAATTCCGACTATGGCAGCGGCGGCAACACTATGCATGATATCGGCCAGTTCAACCTGTATCTGCAAAACGGTGCAACTTGGACCAACGAACAGCAATCGCATGTGACAACTACAACCATAGCGTCCAAAAATCCTGTATGGACAGGCAGCACGCTGGCAACACTGCATGGCGGCAAGGATGCAGATAACGCAGGCCTGATTTACCAAAAGGATAACAATCCTATTTCTGTTGTAAATTATAGCGGTCATACCACTGTATTCTATGATCATGATGCTGCTGATCCGACCAAGATTATTGGCGGCAGCTTCAATATTACCAATGCAGCAGAAGGTTCTGCTATCACCTTTATCACAGATAATAAGGGCATTACCTCCGGCTTTGCAGATGGCGATTCCGGCGATGCTAAGGATAAAGTAGCCAACGTACTGAACAACCTGGCAGGCAAGCTGTTCTACAAGAATTATACTGATGGTCATCTGGCCGGCGTAGTGAAGATTGCCGATGGTCTGACAGCTTCTTCCGCAGCACTGAAGACCGGCGATATTTCCTTCTCTACCGAAGAAACAGGTACCTTTACACCTGGCCAGGGCTACTATGATTATAAGACTAGCAAGCCAGGCAGCCAGATAGCCAAAGAATTTACTACGGCAATTACCGGCGACGCAGCTGCTGATACGGTTTACATAGAAAAAGGCGTATTGAAGGACGATGGTACCTATGTATTTACTGCAGACAGCACGAACATCACACCTGAAAAGCATTTGATTGCCGGTGGTGCATGGCTTCCGCAGATTAGTGCAGCTATTTCCGGTTCTGACGAAAACCATAATGTTACCATTGATATGAATGGTAACAAGCTGACTGTAGATACAACAACCGATACCCATACAACCGGTATCGCAGCTGTTGGCAAGGGTGTAGTCAACATCAATAATGCCGGTGCAATGTCTATCAGTGCTACAAGCACTACGAACGGACAGACAGGTGCGCTGTTCGTTAATGCCGGAGGAACGATTAATATTCACAATGCCGGTGCTGATAATGTACTTACCTTGCGTGCTAACAGCGTTGCTTCTGCAAATGCTGCAGTTATCAAGAGCATGAACGGTGTAAGCGGCGTTATGTCTGCTATTACTGTTGACGGTCTTGTTGATATTTTGGCTGATAAGAGCAATGCTTCCGGTGCCAACGAAGCAATCAGTGCAGTTGCTTCCAAGGTTGAGATTGGCGGTGGCGTCATCAAGGCTATTAATGGGGCTGAATATGCTATCAGTGCCTATGGCGAATTCGCTTCCAAGAATCGTGGACAGGTTAATGTGAATGTTAAGAAGGATGCCGAAGGCGCTATCATTGGTGCGGGCAACAATAATGTACAGATGGAAGGCAATGTAAATCTCGGCGGCGGCATGGATAGTGCCGGTGCAAGTGCAGATGTAAGCATTGGCCTGAATACTAAGGAATCCTTCTGGAAGGGTGATGTAAGCAATACTAACGGCAGCAGTGCAGGTATTGTTAACCTTTATATGGGCAACGGTGCATCCTGGACCGGCAATAACCTTTCCGGCAACACTGTAAACGCTAATCTGGATAATGCAACCTGGACCGGCTACGGCAACGGCAATGCTATGCACCTGAAGCTGGATAACTCTATCTGGAATGTAAATGGTGCAAGCAAGCTTGCTTCCTTCTCCGGTAATAATGGCAGCATTATTGTGGCAAACAATGCAGGCAACATCAGTGTAGCTGAGTACAGCGGCAATACCAATGTTATTTATAACCATGATGCTGATAATCCGACGAATATTCTCGGTGGAAGCTTTACCATCGGTAAGGCTGATAACGGCTCCAATATTACGCTTATCACTGATAATAAGGGTATCACCAAAGGCTTTAACGCCTATGATAAGGCTGAAGACCAGAATACAGTTAATGAAGTTCTTAACAAGCTGGCACAGAAGCTCTTCTACACCGCTAATGATGGTAAGCTGGCAGGTACTGTCAAGATTGCTTCCGGCCTGACCGCTTCTTCCGCAGCTTTGAAGACCGGCGATGTCAGCTTCTCTACTGATGCAACCGGCACGAAGACACCTGGTCAGGGCTTCTATGAATATACCGAAATGGACGATACTGTTATTACTGATCCGATTACTGGTAATCTTGATAAGAAGTATGTAAATATGGGAATTGAAACCGAAAAAGGAATTTACAACTTCACTAAAGATACAGTTATTAATGTAACCAAGGGTGATTACAGCTCCAACCTGAGTGCTATTGAATCCAGCGGCGGACCGATTACGATTAATGCCGACGGACACAGTTTGGACGTAGCCTACCATGTTCTTAAGGGCAGCAATGTTGCACGTGCGGTAGCTACCGGCCTCAGCTATGGAAAGTTCAAAGACATTACTATTAAGGCTAAGAGTCTGAAGCTCAGCACTGATACCACCGGCTTCAGGGCCCAGGGTGTTTATGCAACCGGCGGTAAGATTACCATTGACGCAGACACCACCATTACTACATCTGCGCAGACAGAAAGCAATGGTATTTACAGTGGAAGCGGCGGAACTGTTACCATGAACGGCAATCTGGATATTCAAAAGGATAGCAAGGCAGCTAATTACATTGCGCTGAATTCTGACGATAACGGCATTATCAACGTCAATGTTAAGAATGGCAAAGCTGGCGCAGGCATTGTCAAGATTGATGGCGATGTCTTCACCAAGTCTGCAGAAACCTATGATTATTGGGAGGATGAAACAACTTCTACCTCTTCTACCGTTAATCTGGCATTGCAGGGCAAAGACAGCAGCTGGAACGGCCGCAGCCTCTACGAAGTTACTTCCGGTGATGATTCCACCAGCTATGGCACCTTTAACCTGTGGCTGACAGATGGTGCAACCTGGACAAACGAGAAGAACGGCAAAGAGGTTCCGAGCGGCTTTACCGGCAGCCATGTAACCAACTTTACCGGCGGTGCTGATGCAGCACATGCAGGCAACATCTTCCAGAAGGACACCAAGAAAATCACCATCGACAACTACAGCGGCAACACCAATATCTACTATGCACACAGCGGCAACGGCGAAGCAGCTGATAACTACGCAGCAGGCGACACCATTATCAAGCATGCGGCAGAAGGCTCTGTAGTATCCATGATTACCGATAACAGCGGCATTGCAATGGATAACGAATACAGCATAGCTAACGTACTGAACGCATTGGCAGGCAAGCTGACCTACAGCAACTATGTAAATGGCGAAAATAACTTGACAGGTTATGTAAAGATTGCCGACGGCCTGACTGCAAGCAGCAAGGCTATGCAGACCGGCGATATCTCCTTCAGCAGCAAGGACGGCAAGGGCAGCTTAAAGGATGGCTCTATTACTCCGGGCATCACCTATCCGGAAACCCAGACTCCTGAAAGCAGCAAGCTCAACAACGCTATTACCGGTGATGCCAAGGCTGATTACAACTATAAGAAAAATGGTATTTTGAAGGCTGACGGTAAATACATCTTTACTCAGAATCCTTCTGCAATCGAAGTTAGCGAAGGTGCTGCAGTAGATGTAAACGGTAAAAATATTGAAATTGATACCACCAATGCTCTGCTGGAGATGAAGGGCGCAGATGCAGGCATCAATGCAGTTGACGCAAACGTAAATATCAAGGGCGATACCAATATCAGCGGTGAAACCGGTATTATTGCGAATAACAGCAATGTAACTATGGCCGGCGGCAGCAAAATTATCGGCAGAGGCGGTAAAGCAATTTCAGCACTCGGCGGCGGTAAGGTACGCATCGACAGCAATCTCCCGCTGTACATCAGAGGCCTCATTTATGCTAGAAGTGGCCAGATTTATCTGAAGGGCGGCAACGGCAGCAATATTGAAGGCGATTTGGAAGCAAGCGACGGCGGCGAAGTTGATGTTAATCTGAGCGGCGATGGAAATGTTCTGTGGGGTGCTTACAGGACTGACGAAAACAGTTGCGTTAAAGTATATATTGATGAAGGCGCAACTTGGAATCTTACCGATGGTGAGGATGAAACTAAGGCTGAGGGCAAATCCCTGCTGAGAATGGCCAAGGGTGCAGCAGCTCCGGAAACCGGCCTGATTGTTAAGGGCGGTGCAACCGATAAGCAGAGCGGCTTCCTTAATATGACCAATAGAAGCAAGACTCTGGATATCGCTCATTACAGCGGTTGGGAAACCATTATCTATAACCATGAGGGTGCAGGCGATAAGGTTACCGACTATAAGTCCGGCAATACTATTATCAGCAAGGCAGACAAGGATTCCGGCGTAATCCTGTCCACCGACAACAGCGGTATTGCCATGAATGATAAGAAGGCTGTTGAAGCAGCACTGGCAGCATTGGCACAGAAGGTTACCTACAAGGACCACGAAGCAAACGCTGCTAACCTGACCGGTAAGGTACAGATTGCAGAAGGCCTGACATCCTCCAGCGCAAGCCAATATATCGGCAAGCTGCACTGGGATGCAAACGGCGTAGGCCAGTATGATAAGGACAGTGTTAACTGGAAGGAAATTTACAACGGTGATTATGAAACCCTGGTAATGAAGGGCGTAAGAAGCGCTGCAACCACCTCCATGCACAGTTGGCGCGACAACATGCAGGATACCTACACAGGTGCGGACCTGGCAGATGCAGACGGCATCTTTGTTAAGGCACTGGGCGGCAAGACAAGCTCCGATGTTAAGGGCGTTAAGGATGACAATACCTACCGCGGCGTACAGGTTGGCTTTGACAAGGCACTGGCAAACGGCTGGCATGCAGGCGCAGCCTTTGACTACCGCAACGGCGATTCCAACTACCTGCTGGGCGGCAAGGGCGATAACCAGCTCTACAGCTTTGGCGTATACGGCGTGAAGAATTTCGAAGATCAGTCCTACCTGCGTGTAGCAGCTAAAGCAGGCCGTGTTGAAAACGAATACGACGTTTACAACGAAATTCGCAGCCTGAAGCTGCATGGCGATTACAAAGCTAACGCATATGGCCTGACCATGGAATATGGCAAGACCTTTGGCAGCGAAGCAAGCTACTTCACTCCGAAAGCACAGCTGACCTGGTCTCAGATAGACGCTAAGGATTACACTGCGTATACTCCGAACGACAGCATGAGAATTGACCAGGACGCATACAGCAGCCTGGTAGCACGTTTCGGCGTTGAAGCAGGCGCTAAGAGCGAAAAAGGCCGCGTATACGTTGGCCTGTATGGTGCACATGAATTCAACGGCGACATCAGCGCAAGCTATTTCGCTAAGGACGGCGGCACCAAGCACACCAGCTTCGACGGCAAGGATACCTGGATGGAAATGAGCATTGGCGGCAGCTATGATCTGAGCGACAACTGCCATATCTATGCAGACTTTGCTAAGGACTTTGGCGGCGACTTCGAGCGTAAGTGGAAGGCAAGTGCCGGCCTGCGCTTCGAGTTCTGATTGCTTAAATAAGTTTTTCCCCTTCTTTTATAAACCGGCTGCGGCCCTATCAAGGCAGCGCTGCAGCAAAAGTAAAAATCATAAGAAAAGCGAAGCAGTTATCCGTTGTAAGGCGGATGGCTGCTTTGCTTTTAAATATAATTAATAGAAGCAGTTTACAGATAATTTGCTTGATGTGTTACTGCGAGTTGATGTTTATGGCGTTATGCTTCTTGCAGTGATTTAATTTACAATATCTTCAAATTTCACTTGACGCAATAGATTGATTATGGTAAACTCTATATGATAAAAAATACCAATAACAGAAAAATGTAAGTAATACACCCCTGAGAAAAAACATTCTTTACAAAAGAAAAAATTACTACTGCTTTGTTATTAAATTATATAATTATAGACGATCAGGTGAGGATATTTTGCCGGATATCTTCTTAACAGGGAAGTCTGATGTGATTTCGACGCTGTTCCGCAACTGTGAAAGAGAGCTGCTTTGTCGTTAAGCTGTTGCTTAAACCTCTTACCAAGGGATAAAGTGGCAATGATCTTAAGCCAGGGTACTGACTGATTGTACATATTAAGGGTCTACGAGATTAGACGCGCTTAATGAGAGGGAATTTTTTGGCATTTGAATTGCGAAATTTCCTTTCGTTATTAGTGTGTGCTAATCTTTTTTTATTTTTATAGATGAAAAATATTTTTAAGCAATCATATTGCAAGGAGTGAGTGAGAGTATGAGGAGTTATCAACAGAAAAAATGGCAGCTGCTTGCTGCCGGCGTTTTGATGTCAGTATGCACATCATGCTTTACCGTATCACCTGTCTGGGCTGCGGAATACACCAAAGGTCTTACCGGTAATGCTGAAAGTGATATGGCAATTATCGGCGGTGACGGTAATACAGTTGTACAAAACGGCAACACCGTTACCTATGATTTTCAGGGTAAGGACCACACCTTTACCGTAAAAAATAAGGATGCCATTATGACCGATAAGAATAATGATGGCTATGATTACGTTTTGAATAACGTTGACGGTGATGGCAATAAGGGTACGCTGCACTTATACCAGACCAACACCAGAAAAAATGATTTTGCAGGTGTAACCGGCCTAGCAGCAGGCGGCGGTAAGGTTGTAGTAAACAGTAATCTGGATATTACTGCTTATTCTGCCTATGCTTCTGTAGGTGTCGGCGCAGCAGGCGGCACTGAGCTGACTATCAACGGCAACGTGAAGATGCGCAAGGATGATCCCAACAGTCCTTGGGGTATTATTACTAAAAACGTTCACGGCAATATCGGTCCCGGCGGTGTAACCTCTATGGACCCGACGGACGTTAACTATACCGGTGCACGTTGGCAGCCTAGCGCTTTCAGCGTCGGCGGCCTTGATGCCAGCATTACTGTAAACGGTAATGTGGATGTTGCTGTACGCGGTACTGCGGTACAGACGAATACCTATTCAAAAACTGATGACAAAATGCTTGGCTGCAAGCTGTCAACCATCAGTCTGTTGGGCGACTCTATCAAAATCGAAACTCCGTCTGACGAAAGAAATGAAGACGGCAGCTTTAAGGAAGCATATTATGCTATGGCCAGCTACGGCGGTACCATTAACATCAACGTTATTGATACCAATAACAGCAAGGATAAATATTCCCTTGAAAACGAAAATCTCGTAGCTGCCGAAGGCAAAACAACCAATATTATCGGCAACGTTATCGCTCTGAAGCGTTCTGAGCGTACCGATAAGCCTGACGTATATCAGGATGGCCGTGTTAATATCGGTTTGACCACTAAGGAGTCTACCTGGAAGGGTGTTATTGATAACGCAGGCACCGACCATGCAGGCGAGGTTAATGTTTGGCTGAGCAACGGCGCACAGTGGACTCATGAAGCAACCTCCCGTGTAGACGGTCTGGATTACAGCCACATGCCGGCATACAGTAAGCCGAGCTATGATAATTTTGACGGCGTATCTTATGTTAATAAGCTTGTCGGCGGCCAAAAGTCTGCTAACAGCGGCTTTATTTACCAGAACAGTGATGTAAAGCTGAATATTGCAAATTACAGCGGCTACAATACCATCGTTTATAAGCACAATAATAAAGGCATGGAAAAGGCTGACTTCATCGGCGGTGATGTGACTATTCAGCATGCGAATGCCGGTGCTAATGTTACCCTGGCAACCGATAATAAAAATATCGACCTTAAAAACGGTGATGAGGTTGAAGCAGTACTCAATGCTTTGGCAAGCAAGCTGACCTATAGCGGTTATGTGAATAACGAAAGAGATCTTTCCGGTACTGTTATGATTGCTTCCGGCCTGACTGCCTCCAGCATTACTGCTGAAGCTAAGGGTATGATTAAATTTAACGAGGCAACCGGTGAAGGCGGTTACACCAAGCCGCAGGAGGGCGAGCAGAATACTGCGGAAATCACCAGCGGCATGACCGGTACTTCTGCAGACAGCGATTATACCTCTGCCAATATCCGTCAGGAGGACGGCTCCTATAAATTTACCCAATCTACCAAAATTGACGTAGAGAACGGTACTGCTATCGATGCAGCTGCCGACATTACTGTTAAGGCAGCAGATACTGCTTTGACTCTGGATGCTAAACAGGGCATTGTTACCAACGGCAATACTGTAGACATTACTTCCCGCACTTTGCATCTGACCACAAAAGAGGATGCTATCGTTGCTGACGGCGGTAAGGTTATCAGCACGGGTATTACCAATATCAACAAGGATGCTGCCAGCGATAAGCCTGCGGCAGAGAATGCTGTTAAGGCAGCAAACGGCGCTGAGGTTACCTTGGGCAATGGCGTTATCAAGGGCAATATTATCAGTGACGCTTCCGTAGTTAACATCAATAAGGATAACATGGATGCCGACGGCAAATATAAAGAGGGCTCTTTAGAGGGCAATCTTACTGTTGCTAACGGCGGCAAAATCGACCTGACTGTTGCTGATGGCAAATTCCTGGGCAGCATTGTGAAGCCGGGTGCGGCAGCAGCGGCTGTCGGTGACGACGGCACTGTTAACCTGACTGTTGCTGACGGTGCGGTATGGACCGGCGCGCATAAAAATGCCGATGCCGAGCTGAACCTGACTCTTTCCGGCGGTGTATGGAATAATAACGGCACCGACGCAACCTATGTAAACAGCCTGAAGGGCGGCAAGGGTGTTGCTAAGACTATTAAATATATCAATCCGAACGGCGGCAATAACGAGGAAGTAGAAATTCCCGTTAACGGCTTTATCAGCATGGCTCCCGATGCCGGTGCTGTTACCGTAGGCAGCTTCGGCGGTACTCATATCGTAAGCTATGACCATGATAATGCAGGTACCGATGTAAGCGATTACAAGGGCGGCAACTTCACTGTTGAAAAAGCAGATAAGGGTTCTATGCTGATTGCGGCAACAAGCAGCAAGAACATCAAGACTAATGATCAGGACGCTGTAGAAGCAGCCTTCAAAGCATTAAGCCAGAAGATTTACTATGGCAATGCCGGTGTTGACGAAAACCTGACCGGTAAAACTATGATTACCTCCGGCTTAACTGCTTCCAGTATTTCCCGTTGGATCGGCGATATGAAATTTGACAGTGCTAACGGTGGCGTAGGCAGCTTTGTCGGCGGCAGCGGTATCAATATTACCGGCGATTACGAAACCGCACTGATGAAGGGCGCAAGAGCGGCAACCACCAGCGCAATGCTTTCCTGGCGTGATAATGCTGCGAACGTAATTTATCGCGGCGATTTGCTGCGTGCGCATATGGAGAGCGACGGCATATGGGCTAAGACCTACGGTGGCAAGGATACCTACAATGCAAATGCGGTTGATCTGAGCAACAGCTATTGGGGTGCACAGGTTGGCTTTGACCGTATGTATGACCACGGCTGGATTGCAGGCGCTGCTATTGATTATCAGAAGGGCAGCTCCAGCTACAACTATACCGATGACGATTTCGGCAATATCGGCGGCAATACCGGTGACAACAAGCTGTACAGTTTCGGCCTGTATGCTTCCAAGGACCTGGGCGACGGCGCTCATCTGGACTTCGTAGCTAAGGCCGGCAGCGTACGCAACGAGTTCAGCGTACACAACGGCATCGGCACCGAGCTGAACGGTACCTACAGAAACCGCGGCTACAGTGCTACCGCAAGTCTGGCAAAACGTATCGGTACAGATAAGAGCTACCTGGAGCCTCAGGCACAGCTGACCTGGGCACATTTGGGCGGCAGAAACTTTGCGGCCGTAACCGACGGCGGTGAGGTTCTGGATGTTAATCAGGGTAACTACAACAGCTTGGTTGGCCGTCTGGGCTTAGAGCTTGGCAAGACCGGTCGTCTGGGCTCTGTCTATGCACGCTTCGGCCTGGCGCATGAGTTCTCCGGCGATATTACCGGCAGCTAC
>ULNQ01035647.1_pt1 | contig 14100 bp, 7 predicted proteins | sample 1951951 | NCBI WGS metagenome assembly ULNQ01 (sample SAMEA4835580, study PRJEB28245) | human gut metagenome | biome: gut microbiome; material: fecal sample | place: Denmark | collected 2008
TATCACCGGCTTTGTGCTTTCAAAGGTGGTTTGGTCGTTTGGCGTTTCCACCAGGTACAGCACGACGTCGGCTTTTTCCGCCGCCATGTGCGCACGTTTTATTCCTTCCGCTTCCACTTTGTCGCTTGTGTCGTGAATGCCTGCCGTGTCCACGAAGTTGAATTTAATGTCTCGGTAGTAGACGCTTTCGCAGAGAGTGTCCCTTGTGGTGCCCTCTACATCTGAAACAATGGCTCTGTCTGTTCCGAGCAGTGCGTTGAGCAAACTGGATTTGCCCACGTTGGGTGCGCCGACTATTGCCACGTCGATGCCGTATCTGGCAACTTTTCCCAGGGCGGAAGTGGCAATTATGCCGTCAAGGCTGTTTTCCAACGCTGCAAGTTGCTCTTTCACGCTTTGAGTTGTCGGCAATTCCAAATCTTCTTCGGGGTAATCCAGCGCCGCTTCGCAGGCGGAAAGAATGTCCAGAAGCACTTTTTGCAATTCCACCACCTTTTTGCCCAGTTTGTTTTCCAACAGGTTTGCTCCTGCTTTGGCTGCCGAAGCCGTTTCGGCGTCTATCATTTCAATTATTCCTTCGGCATTTGTAAGGTTTTGCTTGCCGTTTATGAAGGCACGTTTGCTGAATTCGCCGTTTTGCGCCATTACTGCACCGTTTTCCAGACATGTTTCAATCACTGCCTGACTGACGGCTGTACCTCCGTGGCAGTGAAATTCCACAGTGTTTTCCCCCGTGTAAGAGTGGGGAGCGGCAAAATACACGCACATTGCCTGTTCGTCAAAGTGCCTGGTGTGCAGTTTGCCCACTTTCAGCATGTTCGGCTGTGTGGGAAAGGGATGGAAAAACTTTTTTGCAATGGTTATGGCGTCATCTCCGCTCATTCGCACAACTGCGATTGCACTGCGGCCACGGGCGGTGGACAATGCGACAATAGTATTGGACATAAATTACCTCTCAAAACAATATTGTACCACTTTGACGGAAAAATCTCAACACCTTGCGTTGCAGGGGAGAAAAGTTGTGCAAAAATTTTGTGCGGTAAAAGCAGTCGACACATTATTTTTACAAAAAAGGCTTTTACTGTTGAAAAAGAAGGGGGTTTGTGATATTATTTATAGGTAAAAATTTATCCTTTCAAATTGTGTTCGGAGTTATTATGGGAAAAATAATTGCTTTTTCAAACCAAAAAGGTGGCGTCGGAAAGACCACAACGGCAATAAATTTGTCTACCTACGTTGCAATGGCAGGCAAAAAGGTGCTTTTGGTGGATTTTGACCCCCAAGGCAATGCCACAAGCGGATTCGGCTTTGAAAAAAATCAGCTGGAACACACCTGCTACGACGTGCTTATGGAAGATTGCACCGCACAGGAGGCGATTTTGCCCACCATGGTGGAAAATCTTTCCATGCTTCCCGGAAATATGGACCTTGCGGCCGCGGAAGCCGACCTTGTAAACATGATGGCTCGTGAAAGCGCATTAAAGCGTGCGCTTGCACCCGTCAAAGACAGCTACGACTACATTTTCATCGACTGTCCGCCCAGCCTCGGGCTGATAACTCTCAATGCGCTGGTTGCCAGCGACGCCGTTATCATTCCCATTCAAAGCGAATTTTTCGCCTTGGAGGGGCTCAGTCAACTTATGCACACCATAAAACTTGTGAAACAACGGCTGAATTCCGCCTTGAAGATAAATGGCGTAGTGCTGACAATGTACGATGTGCGCACCACCATGTCCAAACAGGTTACGGCGGAAATTTACAAGTACTTTGGCGACACCATTTACACCGTACCTGTGCCACGCAACGTCAAACTGGTGGAATCGCCCAGTTTCGGCGTTCCCATTCCGTTGCATGCACCACGTTGCAGCGGCGCAGTTGCCTACGAAGCGCTGGCAAAACAGTTCTTGGAAAGAGAGGAAAAGTAACATGGCAAAGACTGTAAACAAAGGATTAGGAAGAGGCCTTGCCTCTTTGATGGGTTTCAACGACATCGACGACATTGCCTTAAAAACAGGCAGTGAAAACACCTCTGTGTCGGGAAAAACTGCAGACGGTGTGGTAAATTTGGCACTTTTGGACATCGATCCCAACAGGGAACAGCCCCGAAAAAACTTTGATGAAGAGGCGTTGAACGAACTTGCGGAAAGCATCCGCACCTATGGCGTAATTCAGCCTATTGTGGTTACCCCCGTAGGCAAGCGTTTTATGATAATCGCCGGCGAAAGACGTTTCAGGGCAAGCCGCATTGCGGGAAAAACGGAAATCCCGGCAATAATTCGCAACTACACCCCGCAGGAAATAAAGGAAATAAGCCTTATTGAAAACCTGCAACGTGAAGATTTGTCCCCCATCGAGGCGGCACGGGCAATCCGCACTTTGATGACGGAATTCAACATGACGCAGGAAGTTGCCGCCGACCGTATCGGAAAAAGCCGCTCTGCCGTGGCTAATACTCTCCGTCTGCTCACTTTGCACGACGACGTAATAAAACTTATCGAAGACGGAAGACTTTCGGCAGGACATGCCAGGACTTTGGTAGTCGTTCCCAAAGAGTATCAGTACAAGTTGGCGCTGAAAGGTTGCGACAATCAGATGACGGTGCGTGAAATGGAAAAAAGCGTGCGTGCTTTTCTCAATCCTAAACCGCAAAAGGAAAAAAACACAGAGGAATGCAAAGAATTGCACGAACTTGTTTCCAACATGCAACGCACGTTTGCCACAAAAGTTTCGGCAATAGGAAACGCAAACAAAGGCAGGCTTTACATAGATTACTTCACCGCCGACGATTTGGACAGAATATGCCGTCTTGTGGAAGACTGGATGCAGGACAAGTTTCGTAATGGTGAGGACGAGTAAAGATTGTGCCCATCGGAAATATTGCTTATTCGTAAAAGACTGCGTTTGCAGTCTTTTTTGTGTTTTGCAGTCTATTTTTTTGTTGCGTTTGAAGCCGTACAAAATGTTGTTTTGAATCAATCAAAATAGTTTTTTTGAATTATCATTTGTCGAAGATTCTTTTGAAACCTTCAAAATAGTAAAATTTTCGACAAACCATGTTGTCATTTTTGATACATTTTGTACAAAAACCTGCAACCGTATGTAAAAATATTGTACACAGCTGTAAAAACGTTCTTTTGTCTTCTTCCGCTAGCGAGAAATGCAGGACAACATCTGACACGGAAAGCCGTCCGAAAACGCTGTTATGTTGATTTTTGAGAACAAACAGACGGACTAAAACCTCTTGTGAAGAGGACGCAGCATGCAAAAAGCATTTTTTTGCTTAAAATTATTGTATACAACTTCGTTGTTCCCTTTGTCTGTTGTCTACTCACAAACGTTTGTTCTCTAAGCGTTATTTTACTGTTAGTTTGTAAACATTTGCGTTACCGCTACTAAATAAACAACCTACATATACTTACTTTTTGTTTTTTTGTATTTCGGTCTAAGCCTTTGAAAGTGTTTCGTAATCCTTAGGTGTTGTTTTCAATAGCACTGATATATTGAACATTACTTTTTGCCAGAAAACTTCATAAATAACCTACGTGTAATTACTTTTTGTTATTTTGTATTTTGATCTGGACCTTGAAAGGCGTTTCGTAAACATTAGAATTGTGTTTTTCGGGATTACCGATACGTTGAATATAATGTTTTTAGTTATAAATCTTCACAGACAACTTCATATACTTGCTTTTTTATATTTCGATTTAAGCCTTTGAAGGTGTTTCGTAATCCTTAAGTTTTGTTTTTTTGGAATTACAGACATATTAAGCATTACGTTTTCGGCTAGAAAATGTCTTTCTGTAAACAAACGTCATGAATTTCCACACCACTTTGAAAGCAAAATGTACTTTTTTTTGATTATTGCACGGTATGGAATGCCTTTTGCTGTCTGTAATTGTCTGTGTCCCTGCAGAAATACGTTTTTTGTGGCTGATTGTCTTGCGTAGCAATTACAATGCATAAATAAACAAAGCTTATGTCCGTTCCTTTGACGTGTTTTTATGCTGCGTAAAATTATTTTCCCAAACAATGCGTCCAGATAAATACTGACGGACTTTCCGCCTTGAATAGAGCATTTGTCAGTCATGCTGAGCAGTGACGGACTCAGGTGCGTTTTCAACGCAATTCTTGATTCTTGCGAGCAAAAGTTTTTTTTGTTAATTACCATTCCATTATTTTTTTCGAATAGGGGTAGGAGATTAAAGTTTTTACAACGTGTTTTTATCACCATATTTTCAAAAGAAAACTACCACCGAAATGTTTATTTTCTTTTGTCCGCTTATCAAACAGCGTGCGTTTTTCATACTTTCCGATGTTGATTCAGATAAATAGTTGATTTTCAGTCATTAAGCAACAAAAAACACTTGAAATTGGCCTATATTATGTGATATAGTAAATTAAATTTGTACGTGTCTGATGACGACGCACCTTGGCGTAATGGTGCTAAACCTGCAAATCAAAGTCTGATTATCAAAGTTGTGTGTAATCCCGGAAGTTTAAAACACGCTGTTGCTTGCAGGCGCTTTCAAAAAGTAAGTTTGACCACGTTTCTTCTTGCGGTAACAGTCTTAACCGGTCAAGTATATTGTGCGCTCTTTGCCGTATAAAACAGAGGACTGATTCTGAGAATAAATTGCTGATTAGGCAACGCAAATGTGATATACAAAAATATAACAAATTGACCAAAATTTTACATACGTATGTAAAATTTTGGTCAATATTATATATAAATATTATGTGTTTGTATTTTGTTCCTTTGTGTTGGCAGTCTGCATTTGTAACGTGTCAAAAACGACAAAATGTCGGAAAATTTGAAATAAAACATAGCATATTGACCCAAAAAGGGTCAAATTTGGCATTATTTTGGTCAAAATTATATAAACATATTATACTGCAGCGTATTTTTTTTACAAATTTGACGAATTTATGCTGATTGAAACGAATACCGTGATAAAATTGACGTTTTTTTTGATAATCTTAAGGTATCAGTCCTTGAAATCGCTTTTAGTGTACCAATATTTGCTTTTATCGAGGTTTTTTTGGATAAAAACAGGAAAAAAATACCGTCGTTTTTGTGTGTTGTAGGCTCTGTTTTGTATTTTTTTGGTTATAAAGCGGCTTTTGTCGAAATATTGTCAATGAAAACCGGTCTTATGCATGCAAGTGTTGGCCGGTCGACTCTCCGAGGGATTCCTTTTGCTTTGTTGATGGTTGATTTGTAGTGCGGTTAGTTCGCTACTGCGCTGTGTCGGATGTTTTTTAGATAGAGGCATGCATTTGCGTGTTTTGTAATAAAAAACAGTATGTTTTTTTGTAGTAAAATTCATGAATTTTGCTTAATACTTCACTGTTTGTCGGCAGTTTTTCTGCGAATATTTATGCTATATTTGCTGGCCGAAAGAGCCTTTCAGACAGAATATTTTTGTGACTTTTTAAATTTTTCCGACTAAAAGCAAAGGGCATTCTGTCTGAAAAATATATTGATGTGTTGCATTTGTTCATTTTTACTGCGGCTTAAAACAAATAGTCTGATCGTGTAGCAAATAACAAAAACGCAGCAATCCCTCGCTAATTTTTGCCTTTGTATTTTGTGCAGGTTCAAAAATGTGGACATTTCCTATTATTTAATTGACAATGATTGCAATGTTTTGATGTCGCCTTTTCGAGACTAATTATTTGAAAAAAAATTTTAGTGTACCTTTTCGTCTTGTTTTTATTGAACATTGAAATCTGCGGAGGGCTGCATTTGTTTGTGATATTTCCTGACACGCCTTTTTTGCTTAAAAACATCTTTGATACCTTTGTGATCGATAAAAGATGATAGCAGTAGAGTTTTCTGCGGTTGTTTCACGTGAAACAACCGTTAAAACATATGACGACAATGCTTTTGAGTGATTTTTACTTATTACTGTTGCTGAAAAATTTCTCTGTGTAGCACAGTTTTTTAATTATTGAGCTTTTAAACCGCATATTTACATTATTTTTAATCATTTAGTACTGCTTAAAACTGAATTAAACACAAAATCGTGCGTTTTGAGGAGCGTAAATAAGCCTTATAATAAGGAAAATGCATCACAATTTGTTAGAAAAGTTGATTATGATGCGTAAATAAAGATTGTTTGGTGTTGTTCATAAAAACACGAGTTTTTTAAAAGATTTTTGCAAGTTTTAATTAGATTGTTTCTTGTAATGCTGTTTCGAATAAACGCTTTTGAAACTCAATTCCTTTGACGTTGGCACTGAAAACAATAATTACATACAAAAATTAGGCTGTACTTGTTTAGAATCTGATAAAAAGTTTTTGAGAAAGCATGACAAGCAATCTGTTTCACGTGAAACAAAGCAAATTGTAAGTTTTTGCTTTTCAAATTTCAAAGATACAATAGTTACAAAAAACAAAGTTTGCACATTGTTAAGTTGTTTAGATATGGAAAAAGTCTGAACGTAGCGTCTGAAAACAAAGAAATTTGATAAAAAATAGACCACATGTTTTGGATACTAGTAGTAAATAGCCTAAAAAGCGTTAAAAATTTGAAATAAAACCGCCCCAAAGCGTTTTTTTGCTTGAAAAATTGCTGTTATCGTCTAAAAATATAAAGAAAACAACGATAGTGTGGCAGAAACATTAGCAACCTAATTTTAGGACATATATCGGATAATAACTATTGAAAAGTAAGGTGGATTTTGTTTCACGTGAAACAAGAGAGGGATACTTTAATAAATTCTTTAACAGTAATAGATGAAACAAAAAGAAGTGTCTGTGTTTCAAACTACAACAACATTATTCTTAAAAGTAGTGAAACACACGCTTTCAAAGTCTGTTTTGTGCAGTTTTCATACGAGGCAACTAAATTTACAGCAAAAAACCGCACAAATAGTGCGGTTTTTTGAGCATTTACCATTTTTAAGCGTTCAAAACAGGCAATGTTACGTTAAGCAAATCGGCAAAAAGTGAACCGATAACGTTTGTGTCGTTAGCCGCAGACAGCAACTTGGAACTTTTCAAAAATTCCAGCATAGCGTCGGTGCTGTCGGGAGCAAACTTCATAACAACTATTTCCGCCAAGGTCAGTACAATTCCAATCAAGACAACGTAAGTTATGCCAACTGCCCAAACGGCACCAAGAATACGGTCGAGAGGTTTAAAAACAGGAAGTTGAGCAACTTTTTGCAATTGTTTTGCGATAAACTTCAAGACTGCATTCAAAATTACAAACAAAACAATCCACAAGACTATTTCCACAATCAGGCTTGCTACGTAATTGCCGCACAGTTGTCCCAAGGTGGTGCATCCGAGCGCTTCCATACTGGCGTAGATTGTTGCTGCCATGCCACTGAGTATTTTCCAGGCTCCTCCGTTCTGTAAAATGGTTGCAAGTTCTTCGGCAGAAGTAACTTCTGCCTTAAACATCTCGTTTGTAAACCAATTTGTGGCGGTGCCCACAAAGTTTTGAAAAACACCGGTTGTCTTAACGGGCGTCATTATGAGCGAGGTGAGCATGGTGGCGAGGACTAGTGCAAGTAATCCGCAAAACGCACCGGACAGTTGTTTTATCAGTCCTTTGGCGCCTCCTGTAAAAAGAGCAATAACGGCGATTGCGACAAGAACCAAATCTGCTATTGTTCCCATTCTAAATCTCCTTAATAATGAACAAACAACACGTTAATGTTGCTTTTGCTTAATAATCAGTGCGTAAACTCAATCTCTGATTATTTTTTTGTAGTCTTAAGTGTAACGCTTACAATTTGTGTGTATTTTTCCGCAAACAAAGCGCAAATCCAACAAAAGCAGGTTGCCTGATTTGCAGAACGCACGAGTTGCCGCATCCGTTTTGACAACCGATGCTTTCCTGTGTTGCAACAGTTATCTTCCCACGCAATCACTTTCGTAACTTTCCGCCAAAAGGCGTCTATTTACAATGAAATAATGCAAGTTCAAAACCTTGTTTTCGCACACTTTCAATTATCTGAAAATGTTTTCAACAAAGGAACAGAGAAGAATTTTCTGTAACCGCAATGCAGAAAGTTTTTAGTGCAAATTTTGCAAAAATGTCGACTACGGAAAACTTGCATTTGCCGATATATCAAACGGAACAAACACCATTCTGCGTTTGCCACATGAACGTGCAAAGTTGAAAATCTCGACCGTTCAGCATTGGCGACACAAAATAGTGTACACTTTGTTTAAGTATATAATAACATATTTCGGCATAAAAATAAAGTATTTTGCTGTTTTATGTCGTAGCATGAGTGTTGGCGACAAAGATTGTTGTTTTTTTCAACAAATTCAATTCAACAACCATTGTTTTAAGTTAAGAACAACAGCAGAAGCAAAAAAAATATCGGCAGTAAAAGTATGTTCGGAAAAAGGTTTTTGAAAATTGACTTCTCGCAGGAAACGTTTATCGGTGGAAAAGTGCCGATATGTAAGCAACGTGCTTTGTTGTGTGCTTACATCCGCAAAAAAACGCACGTTAATGCGGTTGCTTTAATTGCTGACTGTAATCAATGACTTTCTGTGTAATGCCGGTTTTTTGAGTAAATCGGAACTTAATTACGTTGCAAATCTTACCGTGCTGTTGAATATATCCAAAACAATCGGCACAATATGCAGAAATACATATTGTACAAAACGTGAAATGTAAAAATAACGGAAATCAACTTCAAAAACGTTAAAAAAGTGGTTGAAACTCTGCAACGGTTTATGAGCAGGGTTTTTCAATGTGTTGCAAAACCAAGCCGATGCAATAATGTTAGTAAAGGCAGTAACGATATTGCATCAAAATCACGTGGCAAACGGCAACACAAATTGTATTAAGACGCAAAAAACAATAAGTAAAGAAAATCCCTTTCAAAACCGCCGCAAAAGTTGAAACTCTGCAACGGTTTATGCGCAGTGTTTTTGAAATGTGTTGTAAGGTCTTTTGTAATTCACCAACCAAGTGATGAAATGTGTAGGAAATGTAGGAAAGATATTGCATTAAAATCGCACGGCAAACGGGAATACATAGCGTGTTAAAACTCAAAAAGCAATAAATAAAGAAAATCCCTTTCAAAACCGTCGCAAAAGTAGTTGAAACTTTGCAACGATTTGATGAATAGTGTTTTTGGAAATGCGTTGCAATGTTTTTTTTGAAATTTTACTAACTAAGCGACGCAATATGTAAGAAATGTAGTAAAAGTACTCGTCAAAGATGCACTGTTTTTTGTAAAAAAATCCGTCAAAAACGCATGTTATGCCAACGGCAACGTTTTTCGAGAATTTTCAGGGCAGATTCCCTTTGTTGTCAGTTAATTTACATTCACGTAAATGCAGAGGGCGTTACTTTATCTACAAAAAACTTCAAAAAACTCCCCTTGCAATCAAAATCCGCAACGGCGACGCAAATATAATAGTTCAAATCGGGGCAAACTCAAAAAAAGTGCGGAGGGGTTTTATGAAAGAAATGAGCATTTACGACCCGAAGGGTGAAGAAAATCTTGCCAAAGAATTGCAAGAGAGGGTTAAGAATCCCGTATTTGTTTGCATCGGAACGGAAAAGGTATTTGCCGACAGTTTGGGGCCACGGGTCGGAAGTCTGCTTAATGCGCAGATGAGCAAACCCTACTTTGTGTACGGGCTGTGCAACCAAAACATCACCGCCGAAAACTTGGTGTATTGTCACGACTTTATAAAAAAGATGCATCCTCAAAGTCAACTTGTGGTGGTGGACGCAGCCGTCGGCACTACCGAGCAAATCGGCAAAATACAAATATCGCAAGGGGGAATTGTTCCCGGCGCCGCTACAAACAAAAATTTGCCGTCAATTGGCGACATCAGCATAGTGGGCATTGTCGCAGAGCGTGGAATGGCAGATTTTTACACGCTGAACACTTCCAAGGAAAAACTTGTAAATCAGGTGGCGCAGTTTATTGCAAATTCCATAATGCGGGCAAATATTTGCTGAAAAAAACTGTTTTTAAGACTGTTTCAAGCGTTTTATATTACAATTTTTACACATTCTAAACAAAGACATCACGACAGCGGCAAAGAAAGCGTCAGTAAACAAAAACACCGTTGTTAAACACGCTTTTTTTGCAAAGTTTATTTTGTCGAAAAACAACGGAGACAAGTTTTTTGCAAATAGTTGTACCAAAAACCAACAACCGTATGCCGAAAATTGTTGTTTTGCAACAAACAATGACAAAATTTGCATTGCAAAATGCAACTTCGTTGTTTTACTGCGGTTGCAATTCGGCGTTTGCGTTTGACACCGCTGTGATGTTGTGTTACAATGTACAATAGTATATTATTCGTAAGAATAAGTGCGCTTTGCGCAAAAGGAGATTAACCTTGGAACAAAAACAAAGAAGATTTTGGTATTCGGTAATATCGATACTGCTTCTTTTGGTGCTGGTATTTGTGTTTGTACGCATTTTGAGCCCCAGAAGCACAGAAATTTCCGAAGCCGAATTTCATAAGAACATAGCGTCTTTCGACTCGGTTTACCTCAATTATTATCAAGTACAATGTATAAAAGGCGACCAAACCTACGTGTTTGTAACTGCCGACAGAAATGCCCTGAATGAATTTATCCTGAGCAAAATCGAAGACGGCACAGCCCCGAATCTGAAATATACCTCGGCAGACCCCAACGCTGCAAGTTGGACGGACTACATTGTTCCCGTTGTGTGGATAGGATTGCTCATTTTGTTGGGCGTGTTGATGTTCCGTCAGATTGCCAAGCAAAACAACCAGAATATGGATTTCGGAAGATCCCGTGCAAAGGCAATTCACAACATGAAGGTGCGTTTCAGCGATGTTGCCGGCGCCGATGAAGAAAAGGAAGAATTGCAGGAAATCATCGACTTTTTGAAAGATCCCAAAAAGTTTACCGACGTTGGCGCACGTGTACCCAAAGGCGTGTTGTTGGTAGGTCCTCCGGGAACGGGCAAAACGTTGTTTGCAAAAGCCGTGGCAGGCGAAGCGGGCGTTCCTTTCTTTTCCATGAGCGGTTCCGACTTTGTGGAAATGTTCGTGGGCGTGGGCGCAAGCCGTGTAAGAGATCTGTTTGACCAGGCAAAGAAAAACATGCCCTGCATCATTTTTATTGACGAAATCGACGCAGTGGGTCGTCAGCGTGGCGCAGGATTGGGCGGCGGACATGACGAACGTGAACAAACGCTCAACCAGTTGCTTGTGGAAATGGACGGTTTTGAAACCAACACAAGCATAATCATAATGGCGGCAACCAACCGTGCAGATATTCTCGACCCTGCATTGTTGCGTCCCGGCCGTTTCGACAGACAAATTTACGTCAACAGACCCGACGTGCGTGGAAGAGAAGCGATACTTAAAGTACATGCACGCAAAAAGCCGATAGGGCCGGATGTAAACTTCCGCACAGTGGCAAGAATTACTGCGGGATTCACCGGCGCCGATTTGGAAAACCTGTTGAACGAAGCGGCAATTCTGGCTGTTCGTTCGGGAAGAAAAGTCATCACAATGGCGGACGTAAACGAAGGCATCAACAAAGTTATCATGGGACCGCAAAAGAAATCCCGTCTGGTAACGGAGCCCGACAAACGTATCACCGCCTATCACGAATCGGGACATGCGATTTTGGCAAGTTTGTTAAAATACTGCGACCCCGTGCATGAAGTTACCATTATTCCCCGTGGAATGGCTGCCGGCTACACAATGACAAGACCGGAAAACGACAACAACCATGTAAGTAAACAGCAGTTGCTGGACGAAATTACAATGACGTTGGGCGGACGTGTAGCGGAAGAGATAATCATTCAAAACATCACGTCGGGCGCCAGCGGCGACATTAAATCTCTCACGCAAACGGCGCACCGAATGGTTACCGAATGGGGCATGAGCGACAGAATAGGACCGCTGTTCTACGGCAGTGAAGGCGAAATTTTTGTCGGAAGAAACTATCAGACGGAAAAAGGTTACAGCGACGAAGTGGCAAACACTATCGACGAAGAAGTGCGTGCCATTGTGGAAACGTGCCATAAGCGTGCTTCGGAACTGCTTTCCAAGCATACGGACATTTTGCACAACATGGCAAGAGTACTTATCGAAAGAGAAACAATCCACACGGAAGAAGTACAAATGCTTATGGAAGGAAAAACTGCGGAAGAGGTAATGCAGTTTATGGATCGCAAGGAAAATGCGGCAGCGCACAATTCCACGACCACAAACACGCAAATGCCGTCGGATACGCAACCTACCCAGCAGGCGCAAAATGCCAACACAAACACGCCGTCTGCCAACGATTCGGCAAACAATTAAAGGACAAAAAAAACGGCTTAATGCCGTTTTTTTTATGCCCTGAATGTCTTGCGTGAAGTTGTCAATAAATTACGACGAAGTCAGGTTTTCCTTGCACGTTGTATTCAAAAGGTGCAACACATTGCAGAAACTGCCTTTGCCTGCCGACAAATTCTGCCCAATACCAAACAATACGCAAAACGTTTTTTCAACGCACAAGTGATTTAAAAAGCAAAGAAAACTACAAACGCAATTTTTTGCCGTTGAAAGGTTGAAGACAAAAGCAAATACGAAAATCGGATTTGTTGTGTTGTAAAACAACAAAAATGCATTGTGAGAAACGCAAAATGCCTATGCAATAACGTGCCGACGTGATGAAAGCAACAAATGTCTGACGGTACCTTGCAAACGCACAGTTGGCTGCAACCGCATGGCAACCAAACAAAAAAAACAATTTGCAAAACACGCATTTGTGCCAAAAATAAACGCAGGCAGACAAAGTACAAGGCAAATGCAAGCGTTGAAATTTTGATTGCATTACCTTACTTACGCAGGGTTTTCTATTTGTATATTGAGCATACACATAAAAACAGAAAATGTGCAAAATGCTTTTTTGTGCCAAAAACAAACGCAGGCAGACAAAGCAACAAGGCAAAGGCAAGAGTTGAAATTTTGTTTGCATCACGTTGAAATTTTGATTGCATTGCCTTACTTACGCAGGGTTTTCTATTTGTATATTGAGCATACACATAAAAACAGAAAATGTGCAAAATGCTTTTTTGTGCCAAAAACAAACGCAAGCAGACAAAGAACATGGCAAATGCAAGCGTTGAAATTTTGATTGCAATTGCCTTGCTTACGCATTGTTTTTCGGGGGTATGCATAGCAACAAAACAAAAGGGTAACAATTTACAAAATACGTGTTTGTGCCAAAAACAACAAAACGTATGCAAAAAATCTGCACAAAAAAAGACGGTTGATACCGTCTTTTTTGCATTTTACTTAAACAAATGAAATCCTCGAAATTACTCTTCGGCTTCCGCCTTCACCGTTACGGCGTCAAGAATGTCCTGTTCGATTGTTACCAACTGGTAGGAATACACGCCGGAACGGAATCTCACCGTAGTGTACTTGTTGAGAGTTTTTCCGCTTCCGATGGAAATGCTGTCCAGATTTTTGTTGTCGCTGTTTACCGTGTCGGGAAGATTGAGTTGCGTTACCAGCACGCTGTCATTCACAATCACGCTCAGACTGTTAAGTTTCACGTACACCGACTGATTTTCGGCATTTGTCAGCATTGTGTTGTTGGAATAGGTGAAGAAGAAACTTGCAACATACACAGTGTTGTTGAGGGGTTGGTAAATTTGTACCCCGGGGTTATCCTGAAATTTTGTGGAAGTTTTTTCCAAACTTCTTGCAAACAGCAAAACCTGATTGGCATCGATAATTTTTGTCGCCGATGAGTAGTTGAGTTTGTTGGTTGCCGTGGAAGATTTTGTTTCATCCGCACGGTTGTTGTACACAACTTTTGCCGAGCCGTTTTCCCAATCGTAGGTGGTGGTAACGTCGTAGAGGGAAATTTCCTGATGCGTTTTGCCCAGATAGAAGCCGTTTACTACCGTTTTGGAAGAAAGGGGACGTTGCGACGATTCACGCAAAAAAACAACTTCCGTGTCGGTGGTGGATTTCAGCGTCGTCAGTCCTTCATGTTCCGAAAAGGGATTTTCCTCGCTGTCGGGGGCAATGGTCATTGTTTGCAACGTTGCGGCAATCTCGTTGTAGGAAGCAAGCGCCGTGAGCGTTTCCGTCTTGTACTGCACGTACAGCGTTTGTTGCGT
>ULNQ01009016.1_pt1 | contig 14090 bp, 14 predicted proteins | sample 1951951 | NCBI WGS metagenome assembly ULNQ01 (sample SAMEA4835580, study PRJEB28245) | human gut metagenome | biome: gut microbiome; material: fecal sample | place: Denmark | collected 2008
TTAGCCTTCGGAACTTCCAAATCCACGCTAAAACCAGCTTCCATACTTTCATGTTTGCTACGAGGCTTGATATAGTAGTTCTTCATCAGCTTCTCTGTAGATACATCTTTTTTATTGCCTCCGGTCTTTTTCGCATGATATAGGTTGCCAAATGGGACATCTATTCTTTGCGCTCCTGCCACCAGAGTCAACACACCATTTTTCTTTGGTTTGCGGCAGAACACATCATCTTGAAGTCCAACATATTTCCCATCGGAGAAACAAATCGTATCAGAGTTTGCAAAAAGATGCAGGTTGTTCCATTTGCCAAGATAGTACAATCCTGAAGCATCACATTGAGACGAGAACAACACTTTTTTATCTTTTATGTCATAAACCTCCTTGTCGTCTATGCTCACAAAGTCAGTTGTATTATCAATTGACGTAATATCACTCCCACCAATTTGAGGATAATAGAAACCATTACGCTCATACTTTAAAAGATAGCATGGTGTTCTATCGTTAGAATGAGTATAGTTCCATACGATAAGCAGACTATCACCAATTCTTTCCCTGATATCAAATGTATCACCATCCAACGTTATCTTATTTTCATCAAGTATTACACCCTTTAGACCGACACCTATTTTCAAATCTGAGCATGACAATAGGGATAGGTACATCATGATAACTGCCAATACTACATAATATTTCTTGTTCGTCATCGTTAATTTTTTATCTTTTCCACATCATCACCATTTATTTTGCAGTTTCATTTTCTATTTGCCGTGGCTTAGCAATCAACTCCAATCGTTTTATATCATCCTCTGTCAGTTGAATATTTCCACCACTTTTATAATAGTCAAGTACTCGTGCAGCACCTTTTCTTCCAAGCACAGCCCATTCTTCTGCCTTCATATAGTATTCTACAGCAAGTTGTTCTTCAGTCTTACCATTTTCATCAGGCTCATAATAGAGATTGCCAAGAAGGCTATAAATAAGCGGCACTTGTTCTGCAATCATCGCAAGTTTAGCAGCATCAGCTCTTACGAGGTCTTTTCCATCAGGAACCATGGAGAAAATTTCTGCCAAAGAGCAACCTTTATTTGCAGCTTCTCTGATAAGGTTTTTCGCTGTAATTGTATCTCCTTGATCCATCAAAACAAAGGCGAGAAGCGTTTGAGCTTCGGGACTATCATTTCCACGAAGTACTTGCATCACACTGTCGGCACTTTCTTGAATATATGACTTGTAACTACCCATCAACATATACAAAGTTTTGAATTCATGCTCGTTTGGCAAATTTTTAAAATAGTCATCCATTGTTTGAATACCACCAAGTTCCTCTGCAATAGCCGTCATTGTTATCATCCCTAACAAGTCCTTCTTTACTCCGAAGCCATCACGATAGCAATCTGCTAATTTAAGATATGCCGAACTATCCCCCCAACGAGCCTGATTGAACAATGACGCAACAGAGTCTTTAGGAGAAACCGTCATGACTTTCTGTTCTGTCAACTTTTGTAGAGATGACGTTTCTTCTATAACCTGTTGTTCTGAGCAACTTGCAAGGAGCAACATCATTATTATTATATATAAGTAGCAATTCTTCATCTTAATATTCTTTTTATTCTTACTCAACATAGCATTTACTTCTCCTTATATGAATACCCCCAAACTTATTATTATTCATATCTCAACACCCTAATCCGTGTCGGGTGCAACTTCTAAAAATGTTATTTGTCTGTTTATGTGACGATAGCGCTGTATCAGTACCAAGCGTAGCGGTGTAATCGGTACAGCGTTATCGTCATTTTATTGCCTTTCCTGTCAACCAAACGATTTGATTACTAGAGCCATATTATCACTCAAGCACACATTGATAAAAAACTAGTTAATAGTTCCTAATCTTGTAGTACCCGTAGTCGTTGTGCCACCCTTTCCTTTAGCTGAGCACTTAACATAGTATTTCGTATCTTTCTTCAAACCAGTTATGGTTGCAGTAATAAGGACTCCCGATACTGTGGCTGTAACATATTTAGTTGGGTTGGAACTTGTACCATAATATATTTTTGCCGATGTAACTTTGGCCTTATCCCTGTTATGTATTTTATAAACTACCTTCATCTTGGTTGGATAGGCAGTATAATCATAATAGTCTATATCCGGTTTCTCGTAAGAAGTAGAAGGAACAGTACCACCTGAACCACCATTCTCTTCATTTGGCTTATCGTTAGAATCCTCCTTCTTATCATCTGAAACATGATTTCTTACACCTCTAACTGATGCTCCATAACTAACATTATAGGCTGCTGGTAGTTTATTTTGTCTTCCGACATAGATATATTGTGCACTGGTAGATTTTGGTTCACCTGTTGCGGTCCAATAATATCCCGTAATACCCTCTCCAAAGCAAGTAGCATTTGCACCATAAGTATACCCACCAAAAGGAAATAAGATGCTATTACCATTCTTTGAAGTAAATTTCACACACGAAATGCCATTAACAGTTACCACTCTATGAGTGCAGTTCTTAATTAATTCCTCAAACTCTTGGGTTGTAGGCATTCGCCACCCATTGCCAAAATTTGCAGCAACTATGTCCATGTCAGAACCACTAATATTCTGCATTATATTATCAGCAATATAACTTACCTGAGTTCCTGTTGGATCTCCCCAACAATAATGTCCGCCATACTGCGTTGGAGTTTTTGCACCAACATTACAACTTGCCCAATCTACACTGAGTCCCATGTCAACTGCTTCCATCGTAGTAGACATAGCCAAAGACTCATTTATAGGCATAAACTCATCGTCATCTTTGCTGCATGACATCATTACTACACATGCAAAAATAAGAAGGATATTATTTAAAGCTTTCATTTTTCATACAATTTAATTAGTTAATAATTTTATGCCCTAGATTCGTGTCGGGCACAACTCTATTTTTTTCAGTAATTTAAATCTATTTCCCTTGTACTAGAGAGAGAACCAGTAATGTCTATATAAAACCATTAATAACTGGTCGGAATTTCCTCTATATAATGATTGTAATCAATTTTATATCTGAGCAAATAGATATTATCTCCATAAGGTGATATGGGCTCATTCATTTCTGTCAGTCCATAATCATCCCCATCGCAATCTATCGAGAATGTTCCATCGTCATTTTCATAAATAGGATACGTCTTCTCGCTTCTTGTTACCTGTCCATCTCCATCCAGCTCAAAAACACTTGCATACCCACGAAGTCTTCCTGAGTGTAAATACATATCTGTCAATAGCTGAACTTGTCTTTCTGTATTACCACAAGATGTTACACCAGTAAGACAAATAAACATCACAGCAACCAATAAATAATAGTTCTTCATAACTTAACACCCTTATCTGTGTCGGGCACAACTTCTAAATTGTTTTTACCGTTTATGAAAAGTATTGAAACAAAGTAACCTATTTTCTGCAAATTATTTTCTCTTTCAAATACCCTGAGGCAAAATCCAAAGTTTTAATGATATGCGGTACTATATCTTTTGCAACCACTTTATCAGATATTTTATGGTCATAATCTAAAGATACCTTACCCTTATCTTTCTCCGACAACAATGCTTTAATGAATTTCACATTTCTATTGGTTTCATTTACAGCCTCTTTTAAAACATTTAAATCCTCTTCAGCAATTCCTGATACAAAAGGAATACAAAAGCGAATCATACTTTCGTCTTTGCCAACCACATAGAAATACACCTGGTCATTGTACCTAAAGTGCCAGCCTAATGATGGCAATAAAATGATATTACCACACATTCTACGAATCTCGTTTACTATTTCTTCCTGTTTCATAACTAAAATCATTTTGTTTTACTATTTATGAAATCTAGGAGAAAAAAGTAACCTTTAGTCTCAGAAATATCAAGTACTAAGACTGATTTCTGTAACTAATCCAACATCACAAATGCGGCCCAAAGGTATGGATCAGGATGCTTTTTACGAATAATCTCTTTGGTCTCCTCAAAAGCTTTTCGTTTGTTCCAAGCATTATTCTTATCTGCTAGCCGTTCATAGAAAGTTGTCATAAACTCAGCCGTTACTTTATCATTAACTTTCCATAAAGACATAACAATAGTACCAACGCCTGCCTTTTTAAAAGCACGTTGTAAACCATAAACTCCTTCAGAAGTTATTTTCCCTTGTGCTGTCTGACAAGCAGAAAGAACAACCAAATCCGTTCCCCTAAAATCAAGATTAGCAATATCTTTTGCTGTTAATACGCCACCAAGAACACCATCGACTTTTTTCTTTCCTAACCATGCCGCATTACCACCAGCAAAAACCAAACCCGACAAAGACATAGCGTCAGTATAACCCTTCAGAAATTTTTTGTCTTTAGCCTCAATAGGAGTATAGTAGAACCCATGTGTGGCAATATGGAGTATTGATGGGGCTTTACCACTCAAAGCAATAAATGATTCGGCATTACCTTTAGATTTTATGAACGTATTTATCTTATAGCCACTATTTTTTAAGGTATTCCCTATGTTCATTACCTCCTCTTTAGTTTTGCTCAAATCTTTAAACCCTTTTTCACCATATTCAGAACGCTCCACCCATGCTAAATCAGATTTATCATAACATTTGCTTTCCTCTTTCATCTTTTCCGGTGACAGACTATATTGCAAACCACCATAAAGAACTGCAGTTTTATCATTTGTCTTAGCTTTCTTCTTTAATATTTCTCTAGCAGAAGTGAGCCTGACAAAATTATAATGCTGCCCTAATGTTGTTCCATCAGCAAGAGGCAATGCTTCTAATGCTATGGTATGGATAACTCCCGACGGTATATAATATATAGTACTACCTGTTGGAATTGATTCTTTCAACGGCATCCATATCAATTGTGTTGCCTTATCTTTCAACAGTTCATAATTATAGAGCGAAAACGAATTCATTCCACCTAACAGCGAATCTAACTGCTCTTGAGTAAAACATTGTTTTAAAAGAGGATACTCCCTCTCTTTATCACATATAAAAACTACATATTGATGAATTGTATCTTCCTTTTGGAAATACGAGAAATCCATCAACACTTCGTTTTTTGTCAAGTGATTTTTTACCATGTCATAGTCAATATCTAAATATGCTTCATATTCTTTAAAACCCTGACATTTACTACTCAACTGTTGCTCCAATTCTCTTTGATAAATTGTCAAACTATCAATTTCATTTCTATTGTATTCATAATTATTTTTGAGAGCCAATAATCTATTATTCAATGCCAACAAGTTCCGATAACAAGAAATATCTTCTTCTGAACCCTCATTGCGAACTATATCAAGAACCGACTTTTCTGATTCCAATAATAGCGATTTTGAAAACAACAAAGCATTATAACAACTTTCTGTCAATTTATTATTGTCGTATCCGCATTTTACAGCAAATGATGCCATACCACTAAGATTTTTCAACGTTTCCATCCAAAACAGTTCTCTTTGTGACGGAGTTGCATATCGCCATAATTGTTTTAAGTTTCCAATAAAGTAATTCATAGAAACCCGAAACAAACGGTCTGCCTCTGTTATATTTCCTCGAGCACCTTCAATGTTGGCCAAAGTGAATAAAGTCTGATAATAAGAACCTGATTTATCTCCATATTTATCCTTACATGCTCTTACATATCTGCTATAAGTAGCAAAAGCATCATTATAACGTTTTTGTACGAAGTATACTTCTGCCTTGTTCAATAGACTTGCGAATTTTGAAGGAGAGTCCTCTGTCCTTTTGTCAGCAAGAGAGTTGTATGCTTTATTAAAATACTCTATTGCTGTTTCGTATTTCTTAAAATCGGCATAGCAACAACCTTTAATATTATAAAAATTAGCAATTACTTCTTTATCTTGATACGAATGACCAACGCCGCGTTCCAAACTGTCCAAACAAGCAAAGGCTTCCGTGCTGTCATTGTTCAAGGCATAGAGTTTACATAAATTACTGTAAGAAAGGTACTGCTGATCACTGCTTCTACCATTTAATTTCTTAGTCTGTTCTATATGATTCTTAGCAAATCTAATTGCATCTTTGTACTCCTTTTGTTGTTGTTTCAAGTTCATCATGTTACTGTAATAATCTAGTTTTGCCTGTTCGTGGTCCGAAAAAGACAAATCCTGCATCGAATTCCAACACTTTTGTAATTGAGTCTCTGCCATAGCAAACTCTTTTCGGGCAAAATATTCCTTTGCCCAATATAAATGATATACAGTCTTTAACTTGGCAGAATTGGTCACATTATAAAGAGAGTCTAACTCTTTCTGATAATGGTTGTAGCCAACAATGTTACCAGTAGTTCTATACAAAGAAATTAAATTGACCACAATTTTGGCTTGAACAAAGTCATCTTTGTATTCTACTGCCATTTGCAAAGCATCCTTATAATGATTGTTAGCTTTTTCCCATTCGCCCAATGCCACGTTCAATGTTCCCATTGCCTCTACGGCTTGAATCTGAAAAGCTATATCACCAACTTCATGATATCCCTTATGTGCTTTACGCAAATTTTCATATGCTACATCGAATTTTCCTGCTAAAACATCGAATGAACATTGAGCCATCCAATAATGTGGACTTCCGTACCTGTACGGATTTACTTGAGCCCATGCGCAACATACAGACATGAACCATATTATTGCGCCCGATACAAAATATTTATACTTCATGACCTGCCTTATTCATGCTGTAATGTTATGGTATCTGTTGATATTGAGTCAGTTGCAGTACTATCTGCTGGCACTTCCATTTCAAACACATCGTTTTCATCACCACGCACATTACCATTTGTGAATTCATCAACAAACAAAGGTTTTATAGCAAAGAAGCCAATAACCAATATGGCTGCAATACCAGAGAACCATACCAGTTTCTTTCTGAAGTTAGACTTATGTCCTACTATTTTTATATCTTCAGCTACCCTATACTCAGGACATGAACAAGCCTTAATACGCATTTCATCCTGTGCCTCATGTTCCTCCTGGAATTCAGCCATAGCTTTCAGTTTATCACCACGGCTTTTCAATGCCTTCTTTATATTCTTTGTCAACTCATACTGCTCCTTTTTATCAGCATCCTCTTCTATTTCTTTCAGAAACTGAGCCTTGGCTTCCTCCGACATAGTGTCTCCATGAAGCAGATATTCGTCTATTCTATCTTGAAAATTATAATCCATATCCGTCTGCCTTTTTATGAGTTCAAATAGTTATGATAAATGTTCTTTGCAGAAGTGCGCAATGCCTCCATGCACTTGTGCTTCTTCGTTTTGAGCGCATTCTTCGAGTCAATGGTCGGAATCTCCAACAGAATAGTATCCAAGTCCTTCTCCTCATAATAGAACTTGCTCAATATCTCGCTACACCGCTCCGACATATGAGATATTACATCAGCAATGATATCGAGCATCTTGTTGTCTTCTGAGTCATACAGCATATTGATGTACTGCTGCGCATCAAAACCTTCCTCCTTTACTTTTCGTCCCATTTCCGTTTCTGGGTCAGCGTAAGAAGGATGTTCTCTAACCCATTCCAGGTATTTGATTCGTGCAATTCCCATAAAGTAAGTAAGGATGCTGCCACTCAACGGCTCGTCATTCTTGCCCATCACTCTATCTTCACTTGCATAAATCTTTCTTCTCTCTATGTTTTCCCAAAACGCAATAAATGTATTTTGAAAGATTTCTGTAGCTGTTTCCTCATCTGCAAAGAATATACCACGATAACTTGCCCAAAAGTATTTTGAACAATACGCATATAATTCGGACTGAGCTTTTTTATTTCTATTGAACATACCCGCAACAAGCCTAGCCTCCAACTGCGGCGTTGTGCGCATTTTCATTGCCTTTGCCATTTATTTATAATAAAACAGTGTCACCACAGCCTACAATAATATAGGCTGAGATGACACTAAGTCATAAAAATACAATATATATCTTACGTATTTCAATTTGCTTCTACCAATTTCCCAAATTACTTGTAAGCATGAGATGACTTTGGATGGCCACAGCAACAGATGGAAGGATGATTGTTTGTCGGAACAAAAGCTGGGCAACGGTAGTTTCCGTTCTTAAGGCCACACTTTGTACAGTGTCCATCACCATAACCTTCAACATGTACATCACTCATTTCTGAAGTATGATTTGCAGAAGCAAACGAACTTAAACCAATTGCAGAGATTGTAGAAACTGCAATCATTGAGAACACGAATAACATTTTTCTCATAATCATATACCCTAATTCGTGTCGGGCACAACTTCTAAGTTTTATAATCTATCAGTTTATGAGAGATAGATTTTAAAAGTAACCCTCAAATCATAAAAATATTTGTTTTTCTTATTTTTTCAGTATATCAATTATTTTATATCTGTTTATATCTTCCCCTGTCATTACAGCATACTGAGACCTACCAATAGTATTTATATCAACAAGTCTCTTGAGCTGCCTCATAAATTCAGCATTATTTCCAGTCGGATTCCCCTCAAGCAGTTTAGATAAGGCATAAGTCAATTTCCCTACTGTCGGTTTTTTCATCTCCAAATTCACCTGTTCACTCTTACAGGCACTGATGGTTATCCACCTTTCCGAAAGGGGTTGAGCTCTAGGATTAGCAACCTCTTCCTTCACAAAGAAAGCTTTAATGGCTTGGAATACTTCCTCTACACCACGAACCACCTCTTCTTCACCCCTAGTAGCATCTCCACTATGACAGGCATCTATCGCAACCAATATTTTTCCTTTATCCCCTACTTTCTTGCGAATGGCATTAAGATAAAAATTAATCTCATCATCGGTCAAATGTTTCTCTCCATGATCCTTGGCACATGCAAACCTATAAGCATCATACGGTATCCAGCACTCATCAAGCCCATCGGCTTCATCATTATGAATATCCTTCATCTGCTGACCATGCCCGGAATAATGAACATATACTATATCACCTGGCTTACTGGCAGAAATCATTTTCTTGAAACCGGCAACAATCCCCGCCTTCGTTGCTTTTTGATTAATCAAAGTTGTTACCGATTTAAAGCCTGCTTTTTTTAGATAGCCTAAGACATAAGGAACGTCCTTATCACCATTGATTTTATTCCACTCCTTATCTTCCTGCTGTCCCAACCCAATAACTAAAGCTCTCTTTGTCTGAGCAGTGGCAGACAAAGAGAGCATCAATGAAAGTATATAAGGCAATATTACTTTAGTCATATCATTACTCAATCTCACATTAAATTTTCGTACGTATAATCATTGGTCATCCCAATTTTTCATTTCTTCATCCGTGGTTCTTGCTCCATGAATTATTTTTTCGATGCCCTCATTACTATTTAGAAATTCCAACAAACTCGCCTTTTCCCCATAAAGGACGATTGTGGATGCGTCACACATACAATGAGGATGTAACAAATGCAAGGAAAGATAGCCATAATCTTCATTATGTTCATTTTTCCGTATTTCTAAAGCGACAGATCTCGCAAACCAGTCATTGGAAGCCAATACAAAACTTTCACTGGTATTATATTCTATATTTTGCATGGAAACAAGCTTTTTGGATAGAGCTGATGTTATTTGACGAAATTGCTTATAAACAAATTCATCCTCTTCATTTACAGGTTCTGGCTTTTCCCGACAAAATAAATTCTTGAAATAGGTAAATAATCTCATTTCTTTTTACCCTAAATCCGTGACGGGCGCAACTTCTTAGTTTGTCATTTTACCTTTTTATGAGATACATAAGATAATAGTAACCTATTAAGCATCCCAAAAGTTTATTCAAACCCAGACCTTTCACCATCCAAGCGTAAAGTCATTGCAGGCTTATCGCTTGTAGAAATTAGCTGTTTTTTGGTTTCATCCCATTTAGCATATTTCCAAATCAAGCGATTCTTGTCAAAATAGTAAGACTCCCCATCACCTTCCATTGGAGCTTTATGGCATTCAGCAACCCGACGAATATCATCTTCACCTTTTACCCAATAAAGCCAATGATTGAACTCTAAAGGAGAATTATTGTCAGAACACAAATAATATTTTTGCTTCTGAGCATCTTCAAGTTGAAAGATACTACGTACAGCAACAAAATCTCCAAGGCATATCGCCTCATATCCTTTCTTGCGTTTCAGAAACAAATACGACCACCAAGGTTGCCGATTATAACTAGTACCATAGTTGAAGATTCCGGCACAATGATCAGGAGTTTGAATTTCAACCAGGTATGTAATATCAGGGCTATAAAACGCAGCGCACATCATAAGGCATTCCCCATAAACCATATCTGTATATTCAGGTCCATGGTTGTTGACGATAGCTGTATTGAAAGATATGGATTTCAAACATTCGCTCACAAGAGTATCCGGAAAAAACTGAGCCTTTCCTTTACGATATGCTTCGATTCTTGCAACACAACTCTTTACCCTTTGATTAGTTGTATCCTCTTCAGGCAACCAAATAGGAATAGGATGTTTTGCTAAGATAGAATCAAAGAAAGATACCAAGTTTTCTATTTGATCAAAATCATAATACCCCATCTTTGCGTGCACTATCCTCTCATCGTCGTCACTGATGGTTGTAGTATCAGCAATCCCCTGTTCTCTAATATTTACTATAGAATCATTCTCGGGATTCGCATTACTTTGTTTATGATGGCAACTTGCCACCATAAACAAAACTACCAGTATTAATAAATATTTGATTTTCATTCTGGTTATACTAATTTTCTAGACCGAACATTTCATAATCAAAAATAATACCAAGTACCACCATATTGAACCTTATAAAAGTAACCTCCTTTATCTGTTTCTTCCGTTGGAAACTTCATTCCTTTAAAATCAACCCATTCACGATCACGGTCATCTTTGAGGTTCTTATACACACTCACTTTGCCATAGCAATTCCATTCCCCATCTTCTAAATAGAAAACATCTGTATCATATTGGTGTAGCCATCCATTACCTTCACTTGCATCTGTATAGTCTTGAAGCATTTCTTAAGTGGTTCTTGTATCCTCATAATAGCGACTTTTAGGACCTTTAGATTCACAAGAACAAAATATCACACTCAGAAAAATAGTAAAAAAAGCAATCTTCTTCATATTCTCTTTATGTCAAATAAATAAATTCTTATAAATAGTAATAATATCCCATACCTATATATATGTACTTCGTTTTACCATAGAAATTATTACCTGTTTTTACCACATAGTCGACATTATTTAAGCGAACTTTCCAGACTCCTTCACAATCTTTATATAAAGTAGCATATTCTGTGACTACATGCCAACGACCATCGTGATACGAATAGATTGGAACAGTAGAACTCTTGCTTGTGTTATGTCCTCTGAATGATGTGGTATTTTGAACAGGAATAGACACATATCCATACCCTCTACATACTTGACAGACTACAGCTCCATACATAGTCATCCATCCTCCTGTTCCTCTGCAGTTGCTACAAACAACATTCTGATAGTTTTGAGCATTTACAGATACAATAGCACAAACGAAAAGAATTAAAGTGCAAACAATTGACTTCATATCTCAATACCCTAATCCGTGTCGGGCACAACTTCTAAATTTGTTATTTTGTCTGTTTATGAGATATGAAGTATAGAAGTAACCATTTGCCATCAAAAAAATAATTTGGTGTTTTTCTTCATTAGTAATGCTAAAAGCAGAAGACAATACATATTACTTGACAAAAAACATTAATATTTGTTCATCAAGTATACATAACTGTTATTACGATTCATTACTCATCATTTGTTTTAATGACGATGCTATACTGTTATGCAGAATCTCTTTATACAAGTCAGAATTTACTAAATCCTTGAAAAAATTATACGTCCGTAAAGTCGCAAGATGTTTCTGATTATATCCTCCGGTACTGACTATCAAATTAATGTAATAGCAAAACAATTCATCTTGATTTAACAAAGCCTGTGTTCGTTCCATATATAGGGCTTTGTCCCTATCACTTAATTCAGATGCTTCTATCGTATCAATAATATTATACAAGAACTTGAAGCAATTCAAAAAATTTGCTCGATAAACAAGCTGCGAACCAAAATCATCCCATATTTTTGATATTGTTGGAAAATCAAAAGTTTGCCCACTACAAGCTTTTGCTATATTACTATAACAACGACAAAAATTCGTCGTTACCGGTTGATCAACTTCAATGTTGAAATGAAAGTCAGTTCTATTTATCAGAATAGTCAATGTAGGGTTTGGCTTTAATAGAGTTTGACTTACACAAGAGTTTTCAAAAAGATTACGCTGTTGTGCCAACAAACTTGCATAAAGATTCTCAAAAGAAGTGTGTAATCTGGCTTTTATTGACTGCCGCCATGCAAGAAAAGCCAACAATCCCATAACCAAAGATGCTATGCAAGAAATTGCTGCCCAAAGGTTTCCATTTCCATCACCACAACGTAAGCGTCCAAAAATGTCACAACGCCCCTATTTGCGGGCTTTTTGCAAAGCCCGCAAATCTCATTTTTAAATATCTTTCACTAAAAATTTCATTAATTCAAGCAGATTGTCATTGGAAGCAGGTTCTCGTAGTCCGTTCTACCAGATTTCACGGCCTTGAGCAAAGCCTTGAAATATTGCCTGAACGAGACTCCGACTTGCTTGCAAGTCTGGATAAAGGTATTGTACATTGCCGATCTCAATGCACCCTGAACACTACCAAAGAACAACGAGCCCTTGCGCTGTATGGTCTGGGGACGTATCGCTCGTTCTGCTGCCAGGTTATCTATGGAATATTCACCATCCTTTCGATAGGCAAAGACTTGCTTCCAAAACTTATGGAGATAGTTCAGTGCTTGCTGCATCAGTTTAGGCAACTTGTCCATCTTGTTCGCCATCAAGTCGAACATCTCATTCTGAAGTTCATCTACGATACCTCGAGTATACTCATCATTGCGCATCTCCTTGATTTTTTCGGCATCATAACCTTTCTCTACATACAAGTCCTCACGCTTATAAAGTTTGCGAATCTTACTCATAGGTGAAGAAGCTTCTTTGCAACCCATACGTTCCGCACGTTCTAGCTTGGCACGAACGTGGGCAAGACAACATAGATGCTCTATGTCTATCAAGTCATCGTCGAGATACATGTAGCAGATATAACCATCACTCTGAAGAGACTTCAACTTGGCGTCACCCAAGAAGTCCTTCAAAACAGCACGGTTACGGCCACCACTCTTCTGATTGCCATACTTGTCTACCGTATCCTCATAGAAGAATATCACGATGTTGGCCTTGCGATTTACCAAACACCACATATAGGTCTTACGATGACCGAAGTGGGTCTGGAATCGCTCCCAAGTCTCATCTACGTTTACGTTGGAACCAGGAGCCAAGGCTCGGTCCTTCAATGCCGGAAGCACTAGCTTCAATATCTCATAGCCCTTATCCGCATAGTTGGCCAGATTCTGGCGATGAGTCTTCAAACCCATCTCGGACAGTCTGTTTTTCACCTCACGATAAGCAGGACAGGCCATGTCATACATATTCGATGTTTCTTCCGTCAAGAAGTCTGATGTTACATGAGTACCAGGCACAATCTCGTCATAGAGGTAGCCATCCTTATCATTCTCCTGAGGCATAAAATACGTTTCCTTATGACCATCAGGATAAGTCAAGACAACTTCCTCGAACCAATGTTCCTCTACTTTAGTTATTGTGTGAAGTACCTTCTTCGGATTCTTCTTGATATGATAAGTTACGCCTTCAGGCAAGTGACTCAAATCGCACTTATGGATAATCGGCGTACCAACTGTATGCTTATTATAAGTACGACCCTTACGAGAAGGACCATGATATATTGTCTTAGGAGTTGGTGTTCCCGGAGTTCCTTTACTAGAGTCTCTGTCTTCCGAAGAGTTATTAGGCTCTCCGGATTGAGATTTCTCTGATTTCTCGCCATCGGAGTTTGCCTCTGAGGACACATCATCCTTACGATTTGCCTCTGGTAAAGATGCATCCGTACCATCGAAATCATCCCTGCCATCATTAACTGACGATAGCGCTGTATCGGTACCAAGCGTAGCGGTGTAATCGGTACCATGCTATCACT
>ULNQ01033393.1_pt1 | contig 13728 bp, 10 predicted proteins | sample 1951951 | NCBI WGS metagenome assembly ULNQ01 (sample SAMEA4835580, study PRJEB28245) | human gut metagenome | biome: gut microbiome; material: fecal sample | place: Denmark | collected 2008
CGGATGCTTTTCGAGCCTGATCTCGCAGATACCACTCATTCATAATGTTAAGCATAGGTGCAAACTCGCTAGTATTCGGGTCAGCAGAATCAATGCCATTTGCTAGCGCGAGGAAGCGAACATGATACTGCCGGAAGTATACCTCCGTGTAGTATCCCGTTTCCAGATAGTTGCGCCCAACACGGCTCATATCTTTGGCAATAACAGTACTGACCTTGCCTGCTTCCACATCGTTCATGAGTCGTTTCCATCCGGGGCGTTCAAAATTTCCGCCGCTATAACCATCATCTGTGTAGTGGCGACAATTGGAGAAGCCGCGCTGCTGGGCATAATTCTCCAAATAGGTTTTCTGGTTGGTGATGGAGTTACTTTCGCCTACTTGTTCGTCGTCCCGGGACAGTCGTTCATACAACGCTGTAATGTTCATTCTCATGCTCTCCTTCGGTTGGTATTTTGAAATTTCCAATGAAGCGGAAGTAAACGTCTAAAGTCATCTTGCGCTTGCCGTTTTCCTTGTAGGGCGCATGGACAATCACCTTCTCGATAAAGGCGTTCAGGACAGGCGTGGTCAGTTCAGCTATGTTGCGATACTGACGTGCCAAGACCAGAAACTTCTGAATACCATCGGCAGTTGTTTGATGCGCCCGAAGAACGGCTTTGTTGCGCTGCATTTGCGTTTGGAGCCGCTGCTGCTCCTGTTCATAAGCTCTGCTCAAAGATTCATACCGCTGCTCTGGAATTTTTCCAAGTGCGTAGCCTTCATAGAGCTTGTTCAGCACAATATCCAGTTCTGCAAGGCGGTTTTCTGCGGCGTGTATTTCTGCATGCAGTGTGCGGCTTTCCAGTGCTAGCTGCACTTGCGATGCTTCCCGCACTTGTGCAGCAAAAGAAAGTTCATTTTCAATGGCATACTTGCTGACCGTTTGAATTGCTTCCAGCAAGAGCTGCTTCACGGTGCTGGTGCGGATGTAATGGCTACAACAGGAATTCTTCTGTGTATAGGTGGGACAATTATAGCAATCCTCCTCACTACTGCGATGATTGTGCAGCTTTGTACCGCATTCCGCACAGTAAAGCAGTCCAGTCAACGGATTGGGTTTTCCTTCGGCATTTACTCGTCTACGGCTTTGCAGAACAACTTGTGCCATGTTCCAGACTTCCGGAGAAACAATAGCTTCATGCGTATCGTGAAAGGTCATCCGCCTATCTGGTGCATTTGGCTTTCGCTTCTCCTTGAAGGACGCCTTGCTGGAACGAAAATTTACCGTATGACCCAAATACTCCGGGCGCATCAAGATATTGGTTACCGTTGCGCCATTCCACGCATAGGGTCGCGTCAAGTTTGCACTAGATCGTTTCATGCTGGTCTCATGAACGACATTGTAGGCAGCAGGACACAGCACTCTTTCTGCCGTCAATTGCTTTGCAATCGTATAGGGGCCCAGCCCCTCCAAAGCAAGCTGAAAAATAAGCTGCACAACGGCCGCAGCTTCTTCATCTACCAACCAATGGTTTTTGTCTTCCGGGTCTTTGCGATAGCCATAGATGCAGTTATTATTGGTCGGTAAGCCCTGCCTTCCTTTCAGTTGATAGGCCGCCGTCACCTTTCTAGACTGGTCGCGCAAATACCATTCGTTCATGACATTCAGGAACGGTGCAAACTCTCCGCTGGACGGATTGCTGTTGTCGATGCCGTTGTTTATAGCAATAAACCGCACATGCTTCTGCCGGAATAGAACATCCGTATAGAAACCGGTCTGTAAATAGTTGCGTCCAATGCGGCTCATATCCTTCGCCAGTACAGCATCAACCTTCCCAGCCTCGATGTCCGCAATAAGCTGCTTCCATCCCGGACGCTCAAAATTGCCGCCACTATAACCGTCATCTGTATAGTGCTGGCAATTCGTGAAGCCATGCTGCTGGGCATAGCCTTCAAGAAAAGCTTTCTGATTCGTGATAGAATTACTCTCTCCAAGCTGTTCATCATCCCGGGACAGCCGCTCATACAGCGCTGTAATCACAAGCAAAACCTCCTTTGCCAAAATTTCAGCGCAACACTTGGAACAGGGAAGTGATGCGCTCACCTGTTTATACGGGGAAAAAGAGTTCAGCGGTCAAAAAATGGCAGCATTGCAACAAATTCGAAAATTTTCTGGTCCCAGTTGCAAAGCTGCAACTGGGAACGATTTTAAAGGTCACGCTCGTCCTATGATTGAAACGCACAAACGCAAGTTTGTAATTTTATAACACTTCTGCTATGCTGATGGCAGGAGCCTATAAAGGAGGGAACTACTTATGACACAATGGCTGCCGGGAACCACAAGAAACCGTATCCAAGACCTATGCCGTGACCGAAACATCACCCAATCCGAGCTGGCACAACAAGTCGAAATCGACAAAAGCACCTTGAGTCGTTTCCTGAATGAGAAAACAAACAGCCTTTCAGAAGCCTGCATCATTCGCATTGCGGAATACTTCAAAGTTTCCACTGATTTCCTGCTGGGTGTAACTGATATTCCAGATCGCAAGCATTATGAGATCGAAGAACTCGGCCTAACGATCGGAGCAGCAAAGAAACTCTATTTGCGCAAGGTAGACCCTGCCATTGTGAGTCAGCTCATTGAGCATCCTAAATTCAATGAACTGACTCAACAGCTTGCCCTGTATCAGGAAGGCACATTAGCCGCAGGGCTTGCTGCGCAGGAGCAGATGATCCAGTCCATGACGGAAATGCTGGTACAGCAAGCAACAAACTATCCTGAAGACAAGCCTGCCGCCGCCAAGACCATTCAGGCGCTCCATACTTACAGCCGTCCACTCCATACAGGGGAAAGACAAGCTATTCAGCAGAATTTCCAGAAGATTGTCCGCGATATGGGACCGGATGGAACGAAGGAACAGGAAGCAAAGCAGCTTACCAAGGCAACGATGCAGCAGCTTACAGCTTCCTTGGAAAAAGGTAAGCATAGCATCGACTTGCATCAGGTTCAGGCGCAGCAGATGATAACGGGCATAACGCAGGCTCTGTCTGTTCTAGAAGTGCCTGAACCCCTCCAGCCACAGATGGCTGTCGCAAAAGCGCAGCTCATGGCTGGATTACAGCAATTCTTGGATGTTTTGCAGCAGGCTAAGGAGATGGCCTGATGGTTAAAGCCTTATGTCAGCGCATTTGCCAGGGTGATGCTGAAGCAAGCGCAGCTCTGCTTCAAATGTTCGAGCCAATCATCCATCGCATGGCAACTGCGTTTGCAAAACGTTATGTACACCTGCCATTGGAAATCGACGATTATGCGCAGGAGGGCCGTATAGCGCTCCTGCGCGCTGCACAGCAAGCTCATGAGCAGCAGCTTCAGCATTTTACATCCTACGCTAATACCACAGTCCGTAACGCTATGTTGGATGCCGTCCGTGTTGCCTACCCCAGCAAAGAAGTTGATTCACTTGATCGGCTGGTCTGCTCGGATGCTGCCTACGAATATACGCTCAGTATCCCAGCACCTTTTTGTCTGTCCCCTGAGCAGTTCCTTCTACGCAAAGAAAGCATACAGGAACTTCATAGGGCCATGGAGAACATTCCGCTGCGGGAAAATGTCTGGGTCCGCTATCGCTTTGGCTTCGACGATGCACCGCAAACACTCTGTACCGCCGCAGCATATTTTCATCTGACCAAGGGTCGTGCCAAACGAGTAGAGCATCTGGCTTTAGGACATCTGCGAGAAAATCTCACGGGAAAGAAATATCGTATGCTCCATGAGAAGATTAAGAGCGTTCAGTCCATTGCGAAATCCCACAGATGTTCTGTCAGCCACGCTATACCGCTCAGCAGCCCTTCCACAAGGGAGGGAAGCAGAACAAAGAAGATGCCTATACCCGCAGTTTGCCAAACAAGCATAGCCTCTGCGTGAACAATCCACCCTGCAACTGCACCAGCAAGAAAGAGTGACGCGAGGAGATTCATCAGGAAAGCTGATATTCCCAGCAGCAGTGTACAGGCAAGCTGCACCAACAAGAGCAGGAAAGCCAACAGCAGTGCAGTAATTTTCAATGGTGCTTTGAGGATGGTCAGCAACATGATTGATTCCTCCGCAGTGTTGATTCCGCATCAATTGTAAATGAGTTCTGCAAAAAGCAGCTCCTCAATGCGAGCTTTGATGTTATTCATTCGCGCCACCCATTCCATTTGGTTCTGGGCCTTAAGTTCTTCGTTCACGCCCTCTAACGCCATCATTTGGGGCATGAGCAGTTCCAAACTTTGGACACAGGTCATGTCAATTTCATGCAAATGCGGGACAAGATTGCCGGAAAGCAGCAGTTCATTGTATAGCACAGGACGATGCGCCTGTAGAAAATGCAGACGTAACATTCCGTATTTGCCCAAGGGCTGCTGGTCGGTTTCATTTACGGCAAGGTCGGGAAGCAGGTAATCTCCATTGCGGTAGTAGGTAAGCTTCATGGGGGAGTCACTCCTTTTAGATGATGCAAAAAGGCAGCCATAGCTTGAAGGTTTTTCCTTCAGGCTGTGACTGCCTCTCTCGGAAGGTGCTACCTTCCTTTACATAATAACTCCCACAACCACATCATATTCTGCGCTACAAGCCTGGACGGCCGGCAGAAATACAGGGATGTAAAGAGATCCGCCAAGGAGCTGGTGCAGATCAGCGATGCGCTGTGTGAGGAAAACAGATTATCAGTTATCTGCAATCCACAGGATAAAGCTGTCCCATATGACAAGTGGGCGGTCAATTGGAAAAAGAGCAGTCACCGGGATGACCTTCGAATCATGATCAATGCCGCTCTCCGGCACCGGCCAGACGGATTCGATGCGCTTCTACAGATGCTGGAAGATGCCGGATGCCGCATCAGGCGCGGAGCTCATATCAGCCTCAAGCCGCCGGATGGACAACGCTATATCCGGTTGAAGAGCCTCGGCCCGGAATACGATGAGGATACATTGCGACAAGCGCTGGCGGGTGATCATGTGCACATTCCGAAAACTCCCTGCGCTGATTATTCCAAAAGTCAGATCAAGCGGCTGATCGACATTGAAGACAAGCTGCGCGCCGGAAAGGGCAAGGGCTATCTGGTGTGGGCTGAGCGTAACAACATCGACGCAATATCCCAAACGGTCATCTTCCTGAAAGAGCATCACCTCGGATTACCGGAAGAACTGGAACAGCAGATTGATAATCTGCAGTCTGCCCATGATGAAAAGAAAGCCTCCATCAGGCAGGCACAGAATCGTATGAAAGAAATCAATCGTCAACGTCAAGCCATCCGTGATTACCGCAGGACGAAAGAGATATACACTCAGTTTAAAGAATCCGGCTGGTCAGCAAAATTCTATCAGGAGCATCGCGCAGAAATCGAAGCACACAAAAAAGCACAAGCTGTCTACGAGCTTCACGACGGCAAACTGCCGACGCTGAAGGAGCTGACAGCGGAATACGTTGCGCTGAAGGAGCAGCTGGATGCATACAAGCCAGATCTGGCAGAGCTCAAATCGAAGCTGACAGACCTGAAGCACATCCGGTATAACTACAAAATACTTATCCGGGACATTCCGCAAACAGATCAATATCACCGCAAAGGAGATCGTATAGAACGATAACAACGCCTCCGTGCCGGAACTGGTTTTCACCGTTTGCCGGCATGGAGGCTTCTTTCATTTTTATGCCGTGGTGCTGCACTAGGTCGGGCGCAACAAGACACCACAACCACAGATCGCAAGATCTGGTAAAATGGGCTTGGGGGCGGAGCCTCCCAACAAGCAAAGTGCAAAAGGTGCTACCTTTGCCCTGCTTGCAACCATGATAAACATGTATTTGAGATTGCTATCAGCCTTGTTTTGCTCCTTTTCTGCACAAGAAAAGCCAGAGACATGGATGAAGATTGATCCTTGAAGCACATACCGAATCGATATCCCACAAGTAAAGAATCTTCAGCTTCCAGCATCACAGCCAGTACCAGAAATTGCTAATGTAAAAATACAAGCAGGTCATTCATCGATGCTCAGCACACCCGCCATATAGCCCAGAAAACCGTCATATGCAAGCGTCCATCGATACAGTTCATCCCGTATGGGCTGCACATTCCAGTCTTTTATTCGATATTGAGGGATTTGAACGGTATCCATCTGCACCTGTTCACGACTGATCTCGTGAATACGGATGTCCTCATCCGGCGCTGCGTGAACAAGCGCCGATACAGAATGATTGTCAATCACCCGGAATGTATCCTCAACTTTGACAAAGGACAGGCTGTCTTCATCCTTGAGCAGATTCGTCTGGTGCTCACCATAACGGGCCAATTCCAATCGAATGGAGTCGGTAACCGAAGTAGGAAGAATCGGACGGTCTTTTTCAAGGAACTCTTTGGTTAACACTGTAGCCGCATGTTTGATGATGGGGTGCTCCTTCAGCAGCGCATCGTCTGCGTAGTTGAGGCCGAAGGAACACATGAGCGCATTCTTTGTTTTTCCGTTCCGGTTGACTCGCCCCGATGCCTGAAGCAGCGATGACAACGATGCCGTTTCACGAAAGCCAACAGAAAACGAAAAGTCAACGCCGGCCTCCACGCACGATGTCGCGACAAGCGTCCAGTCACAGTCGGATGGATCCCGAAGCCGCTGCCGAACGCGTGCCAGCGTCCTCGCGCGATCTCTGGCGGTCAGTGCTGTGGACAGATGCTCCACCCGATTACGCCCATACAGCTGCATGATCGTCTTTGCGATCACCGTTGCGCTTTGAACCGTGTTGACGATGAGAAGCCGCGGTCCCGGAAAGGAATTGACCCATTGTGCAAGCGCTTCACTTGTCATGAGTGCGGGATTCCAGAGATACCGGATGCGGTTCTGCTCATACTGCGCCAGCGCGGAACGAAGCGCGTTGTCAACCAGATCTGGCACTCGCCGGGTTCCGGCTGCCGCAATCTGCTGAATCGTCCAGAATCTGTTGAGAGAACCCGACGCAAGAACCCAATGGCAATTCCACTCGTCAGCGAAGCAGTTGATCCATTTCCATGCAACCGGCAGAAGATGCGAAGGCAATGCGGCGTGTGCTTCATCAACAAAAATAGCACTTCCCGGCAATTCATGCAGCCGCCTGAGGGCAGATGGCCGGTTTGAGGCCAGCGTCTCAAAAAACGCTACCGCTGTTGTGACAATAACAGGGGCCTTCCACAGCGTAGAAAGGTGACGGACACTTTCTGATTCAAAATCCACCCGATGGTGAACCTCCGCAACGATTTTGTTCGGCTCTTCACCCGGAAGAACCAAACATCTGCGATAGGTTTCCACCGACTGCGAAATGATGCTTGTAAAAGGAAGCACCACAAAAATCCTGCGAAGGTGATGCTTTTTCGCCTGACTGAGCATGTATGCCATCACGGCAGTGGTCTTTCCGGACCCCACCGGACTGTCACAGGCAACGACATGGTCATTGACCTTGCTGTCTCTGCAGCATTGATACATCTGTGCCCGTAAACGGGAACGCTCATCCTCTGCCCGAAGACCGCTGACGTAGGCATTCAGCACCTGCAGTCTCTCTGCCGGACGCAGTTCATTCTGCCGCCTATCCATGGGTTCCTTCCCGTAATGTCTCGCCGTATCTCCGTGGTCGGCATCTGACAGACAGGAAAGCGCCAGGCGCATGAATACCGAGCGGCACCCGGCTGCCGGCTGTTCGTCTGCGGTCTTCTCCCCAAAGAGATCCCGATGGATGGCTTTCAGCTCCGGCAGCTTGCTGTCTGTCGCTGCTGCGATATCGGTATCACGGAAAGCCTCGCTGCCGTGACAGCATTCTTTCGGAAAATCCGGAAGACCCCGGTGATGCGACATGACACAGACTGCAGAGTACATTTTGTTCTCATGAAGCAAAAGCGCCGTGCCGGCATCTGTGTGGTTGATGGGCAGATGCGGCTGATTTCCGGCATGCAGGGCAGCTTGATTTTCTTCCTCAAGCTTGCCCAGATCATGCAGCGATGCCGCGTTGGTGACAGCGCTGACCAATGCCATGCCGTCTTCCTGCTTTGCCGCAAATGCAGCCGCTTCCTTCGCATATCGAACAGCGTCATCATGGACATTCTGTACATGATTCAGATAGGTTTGCGCAGGAAAACCATCGTGTGCGCTGTGCGCGAGATATTCTTTATCCATCAGACGTTGGCAAGATCCTGAACAGCGGCAAGACGCTGCTTCAGCTCTTCGGGAAGGTCGGCAACATCCTGATAGTCCTTCCAGCTCGAGGAGGGTTCCTCGGCATTTCCGATCCGCTTTGGCGTCAATGCGTCGATCAACAGATAGTCCGGGCAGCTTCCCAGCTTGTTCTTGTGCTCCATGTACCATGCGTGGCGCAGGCGCACGTCGGGGCGGATATTGGATCGAGTCAGGTCAAGCATGTAGGGGATGGCGCGCTTGAGCAATTCAATGTCCGCCGCTGTACATCCGCTCTTGGCGGCGTAATTGGGATTCACATAAAAGGGCATGCAGTAAACACCGTGCTCCACGACCCGATAGGCCAGGGGAGCCATGCCGCTTTTCTTGCCTTCCTCAACGCCCGCCTTGTTGGTATTGGTATGGCGGACAATGCTGATCGGCGAGATGGACAGGCCCATGCCGAATTGAACCGCGCCGGTCTTGATATACTCCTTGTTGCCGCCATCCTCCAAAAAGGTGTTGCCAAAAATGCGGGCATCCCAATACTTTCTGACAAATGTGCTGTCCATAAAATTGGGGTTGTCATTCATTTCTTTTGTAATTGCTGCCCTGTCGCGCCCACGGGATTCCAAGATGCAATAGAGATCCGCCTGACGGATGTACGCTTCGGGCAAGCTCTGGAAAAACACGCCGTCATGATCCTCGATCAAATCACGGATTTTCCGCTTGACAGATACGGGCGAAATCTCACCCAGTCCATTCGGGCGCTGGCGAGGATCGTTTTCACGGTCAGGATCCCCATTCGGATTGGAATTGACAACCTCGAGAATCAAAAGCCCGGTTGCACGATTGAAATCCACACTCATCTTGCTCTACTCTCCTTTGCTCTGATTATTCGGCATTGCTTTCATCCTGCTTCTCCTGCTTGGGGAAGGAAGCGAGGTATCCGATAAACAGCTGTGCCTTCTGGGCATCACTCCAACGCATGGGAACAGAATACTCTGTCGCAAGCTTGTTGGCGATTTGCTCAAATACCTTCAGGTACCATCCTGCCAGACCGCTGGAATCTTCATTCTTCGTGCGGTACTGCTTTGCCCATGACAGGTAAGGCGCCATTCTCACGGAAAGCTGGGACAGCGTTCTACCCGGCGTTTCGCTCGCGGCAACAAACAGGGCAGAGCCCACAAGCTGCGGCGGAATCTGATTGTTACGCACCACCTTGCAGTACAGCGTATGCAGCTCATCGGAGGCCTTGAGCAGTTGTCCCATCAGGTAGGGTGTAGCTTCCATATAATCATCCTTTCTATTTCCGCTGAAGAACAGAAGCATGGACAGAACGGGCAGAATCTGTTCCAGCTGAGCAACGCGGCTGCACTTTCTTCCACTGTGCAGCAAAGGACCTGCATGGATGAATAGCGGCATACCATGCTGAACGAGAATGTGCAGCTCGTGCAGAAGCAGCCGGTGCTGTGCCCGATGGAGGAACAGCCCGATCCCCTCATAAGGATGCATGGCGGATACCGTTGATGATTCTCCATCCTGTCGCCAAACCTGATTGACAACAGCTGCAACGTCAATGGGAAATGGCGCTGAAAGCCGTATGGATGCAATATCCGGAAGATCATTGCAGGCCATATCCCAGTTTTCAGCGGCATGCATCAACGCGTCTGCCAAAGCAGACTCAGAGTAAAGAATCTTTGTGCGTCCCTTATCAATTTTTCTGAGCACAAATACCTGAACGCTTTCAGGTCTGTCCTTTGGCGGAATCCCGTTGAATGCAGCCAAAAGGCTTCCGGAGATTTCTTTGAAGGTTTCCGATCGATCAGAATGACCAAAAAACTGCACATAAGGAAGCGGAGCCTCCGGTAGTGAGCTGGGATATGCGAATACCGCTTCGCCTTTGCCTGTATTCAGCCAAGTGATGCCTTTGTTCTTGACATCCCCGCCAAGCCAATTCAAGGCAGCCTGAAACTGGACACGGTGCTGTGCGGATAACGGGTAGGAATCGCGTTTGTCATCAAAGTTATGATATCTGTTCTGGCAGGGCTGCCCGTCGAACATCGTATACAATGCCGGCTCAAACCCCGCGGCAAGCTTAACCTTTGGCATTGGAGAATTGGTCGGCACATAGATTTGTCCAAATGAATCTATCAATCCATCCTCGGTTGTATTGCTCGTCACGATTCTCTCCGCCTGAAGAAATGCTGTATTCAGATATGTAGTAAACTCCCTGCTTGCTGCATACATGCCATAGGTATCATATGCGTCTGTGTCAAAGAATACGGAGATGTTCCGCTTGTCATCTTTGCACGGCTTACTGGCATCACCCAACTGGAAAAGAATCAGCAAGGCCAGCCCAACGTCCTGCTTCTTTTCCAGCTTTGCAAATACCGCTTTTGTCAATGATTCGTGCAGTACCTGCGCATTGGCAAACGGCGCACATTCTGCCGCCAGAGTATTCAGCAGGTTTTCTTTTGGATTGCCGGCAGTTTCGAGCAGACCGGCCATTTCCCTTGGGGTTGCAGAAAAGCAATTCTTGATACGGCTGTTCTGATGCGATTCCCACGCATTCTCTTTGCATAAGGCATGAAGCTGCAAGGCATCGATGCTTTCCGGTTTCTCGATGCATTGCGCAACCAACTTTTTCTCTGATTCATCCGTTACGCGGTACAGGCTGATGAGATTGAGCCCGGGAAACGAGGCCTGATTTGATCCGAATTTTCGCAGCTGCATTGCAAGTGCCCGATCGATAGCCTCAAAATCAACCACCTGCCCACCCTTTACCCAGATTCGGATACAGGGAGCCTTCGCGCTCACATTGGGCAGCGGAATGTAATTTCTATAGGATTGCAATGGAACGATTCCCGCCTGTTCCAGTGCTTTGGACAGGGATGACAATTCATTGATCAAAATGAACACCTCTCTTGGGCGGGAACACCAGCGTCCCGGCATGAATCGTCACGTCGTTGTCAAAGCGGTACGAAACCTTCGATTTGTGCCCATCGGGAAATACCTGCCGCAGCGTGGAAGGAATGTGAATATCCTCCATATCGGTACATACCTTTGTCCCGTCCCGGAAGGGGCCAAAGTAGCTGGCCGTAAACTCTCTCAAGCCCAACGAGGGAATAGCAAAGCACTGCCCCCGTTGCAAGCGCCGGTTGAAAATCTCCTGGTATGCATGACCGGGCGACGTTGTCCGTCTGTCCCATTCCAGAGTTTTTTCAGAAAGCGTATCCTTCCTGTGATTGGGCACAACCACCGCGTAGAGCCGATAGCATACATCAATCAGAACGGTCGAATACATCTGATATGCATTTCCAAGGTCAATGCTCTTTTTCTGGCGCAACGGTCCCTTGTAGTTTGTTGCGTATGAATGAAACTGAACAGGAGCGCATATTTCAACCCTGGTTGGAATGATCTCCACATCCGGCCCGAAAAGGATGGATTCAAAGATGCCCTTGCAGGCCGAATACGTCGGTGCCGGATAGCTGACAGGACTGTCACCGCTGTCCGGTCTGGTCCACATCGCCGTTGATCCTGCGATTTCCATCTGTATGGGATACGAATGATGAACCATGCTTTCAACTCCATTCCTGTGAGCAAGATAGCAGATGAGCTGCGGCGTTGAGAGATACAATCCGATAACCCTATGAATATTATACCATAATTCCGGCTGTATGGTAAAGGTTTTTGGATTTGAATATCCTTCTATGATGTATTACGAAGAAAAACGTCGGCATAATCGCCAGCGTTTCATGGATCACTTCTCATGTGCATTACGGAAAATGGTACGCATGTGGTCGCTCTTTCCATAGACCACTCTGCTGACCAGCATCCGATCGGTCTCCACCTTGTAGAATACCATATAGGACTTGAACGTCACGAATTTCGTTGCGGTTTCTTCACTGGCAGAAGCTTCAAAAACCTCCGCCCAGACGCGTTCGAGGTCACGAACGGCAATCGGGGAGTATTCAATCCTTATTTGCGTTTGCTGTGGAAGTGTGCCCGGACATCATCCTCGGACCCCCAGCCTTCTTCCTCTCCCGAACGGATGCCCGTATTGAGCTCGCACATCAGGCGGAGCATCGCCTTTGCCTTCTCGAATTCTTCATCGTCCGCAATATCGCGGATCGTAAAGCGGCCACGCCCATTGACTGTCAGATACACCGGTGAACCAGCGGAAACCTGTTCAAGAACGGTGTTGTAATTGCGCAAATCGGACACAGGGCTAATGATTGCCATGAGCAGACCACTCCTTTCGATTCCATTATAGCATGAGCAGAAATCTCGTTCAATACTTTACGAATAATTTTACGAACATTAGAGCATATCAAAACAGAATGAGCAATCCTAACTGTATCGTGTTCGAGTCGGTGGTTAGGGTTAACTGGCTTTTCCCTACTCCTGGTCACATTCAAATGCAAGAGAAGCATATCTGATTCAATGACAAAACCACGATAAACTTCAAATGCTTTGCTCCCCGAAGTGTCTTTTCTCTTGCATCAGCACCCGTTCTGCGCTATACTATACTTGTGGAATTTCTCAAACCGCTACAGCAAAGCAGTCTTCCCTGTTATCACCCTGATAACAGAATGATAACCGGAGGCTGCACAGGCAGTGGAATAGGAATGCCACAGAGAATCAGAGCCATCACTTGGAATCGGACACACATAAATTATACAGAATGTGTTAAGTCTGAGAGAGTGGGAATAATCCCCCTCACTGCCTAAATAGAATCAATACAGCGTGGCTGCTGGTTTTCGGGAAAGAAGGTCGGCAGCCGCGTTTTCATCCTCTGCTTCCGCTGCAAAAAAACTTTCCGCACCCTCTTGACAAAACCGTTGGAATAGGGTATAATAATCAATGTCGCCGATAAAAGCGATGGAATGACGCGGGGTAGAGCAGCTTGGTAGCTCGTCGGGCTCATAACCCGGAGGTCGTAGGTTCAAGTCCTACCCCCGCAACCATTTGGCTCAATAGCTCAGCTGGCCAGAGCATTCGGTTCATACCCGAAGTGTCATAGGTTCGAATCCTATTTGAGCCACGAACGCCGCAGAGAAATCTGCGGCATTTTTTTGTTTTGGGCGGAATAATAGGACATTGCAAAAGACTTTCAGAAATCAAAAAATCCCCCTGCCGAGAAGGAAAACTCCTCGGCAGGGGGCAGTGAAAATCGACGGAGGATTAGTCCTCGTCGTCCTCTTCTTCCGGCAGCTCGGCATTGTGATACACGTTCTGCACGTCGTCGTTGTCCTCCAGCATCTCCAGCAGCTTCTGAATCTTCTGGATCGTTTCTTCGTCAGGCAGCGCAACCGTGTTCTGCGGAATCTTGTCCACTTCAGCGGTCAGGAAGGTGACGCCCTGCTTCTCCAGCGCTTCGCGGACGGTGGAGAAGTCGTTCGGCGCGGTGTAGATTTCGTAGGCGTCGTCATCCACCTTCATGTCTTCCGCACCGGCGTCCAGCGCCATCATCATCATTTCTTCTTCGTCCGAACCGGGGGTGCGTTCCACCACCAGAACGCCCTTCTCGTCGAACATGAAACTGACGGAGCCAGTCGTGCCGAGGTTGCCGCCGT